>Ga0255334_1000214_pt1 | contig 59513 bp, 52 predicted proteins | sample EtOH5_35cm_T3_12_FD_202080 | JGI IMG/M metagenome (GOLD analysis project Ga0255334, IMG submission 202080) | Sandy soil microbial communities from University of British Columbia, Vancouver, Canada - EtOH5_35cm_T3_129 | ecosystem: Engineered > Artificial ecosystem > Sand microcosm > Unclassified ...
TTCGCCGATGCGGGCGAGATAGGCGCGGATATTCGGGTAGTCGCCAAGGCCGCGGCCGGTGAAGGCGCGCATCGTGGTCAGCGCGAAGACCGTCATGATGTCGGCGGCGGTGACATCGGCGCCGGCCAGATAGGGCGCCTCGCCCAGCCGCTGCTCGATCATCGCATAGGCGCGATCCGCCCGCGCCCGATAGACCGCAACAAAAGGATGCTCGGCGCCGAGGCCGGGGGTCAGCATCTCGAAGGATTCGCTCGGCATCAAGGTGCCGTTGGCGAAATGGAACCAGAACAGATAGGCGGCGAAATCGGGGTGATCGACGCTGACGACCAGCCGCCCCTTGCCGTATTTCGTCAGGATATAGGCGATGATGGCGCCGGATTCGGCCAGCACCAGCGCAGCATCGGTGATGACCGGGGCGATCTGCATCGGATGCAGCGCCTTGTAGGCCGCCGGCGCCATGCGCGTCTGCGGGTCGCGGTCGTAGCGGTCGAGGCGATAGGGCAGCTCCAGCTCCTCGCAGAGCCAGAGGATCCGCTCCGATTGCGACACGCCGAGGTGGTGGACGGTCAGCATGGCCTCAGATCTCCGTCGTCCCCGATTGGGTTCCCGATTGGGTTCCCGGCTGGCGGCCCAGCACCGCCACCATGTCCTGCACCGCGTCGCGCAATGCGGCCAGCGCCTCGGGCGAAAGGCCGAGGCCGCGGGCCAGCGTCGCCGGCACCGCGGCCGCCGGGCCGCGCAGCGCCTGCCCGGCCTCGGTCAGGGCGATCAGCACCCGGCGCTCATCCGCGGGGTCGCGGCGCCGGGTCAGCAGCCCCGCCGCCTCCATCCGCTTCAGCAGCGGCGTCAGCGTGCCGCTGTCCAGATGCAGCGTCGCGCCGAGTTCGCCGACGCTCTGCGGCCCCGCCTCCCACAGCACCAGCATGACCAGGTACTGCGGATAGGTGAGGCCGAGTTCGGCCAACACCGGCCGGTACAGCCGCGTCAGCAGGTTCGACGCGGCATAGAGCGGAAAGCAGATCTGCCGGTCCAGGCGCAACGGGTCATCGCCAGCCTTGGGCATCGGGGCTCCTGTTCCGCGCGCGCGCCGATGCCCAGGGCTGCCGAGGGTCAGCGCGTCGCGACCGTGATGGCGACGTCGATATTGCCGCGGACGGCGTTTGAATAGGGGCAAACCTTATGCGCCTCGGCCACGATCGCCTCGGCCTCGGCCTGGGCGAGGCCGGCGATCACCACATCCAGCGCCACCGAAAGCACGAAGCCGCCGCTGCCGTTCGGCAGCAGCCCGACCTCGGCCACCACCGTGATGTCGTCATCGGCGACCTTGGTGGCCTTGCCGCGGGTGACATGGATCACCGCATTCTCGAAGCAGGCGGCATAGCCGGCGGCGAAAAGCTGTTCGGGATTGGTCGCGCCGCCCTTGCCGCCCATCGCCTTGGGCAGCGCCAGCGGCAGGGCGAGCAGCCCGTCATCGCTGCGCACGGTGCCGGCACGGCCGCCGAGGGCGGTGACCTTGGTGGAATAAAGCATGGTGGGAACTCCTCATGGTCCTGTCCGGGGAGTTGTATTTCACACAATTCAATAGTGGGCAATACGTCTTGTTGCCGGTGGCCTGCCCGTTGACAGCCCCGCCATCCCCGGAGGATACAGCCGTCCCGCACAGGGCGGGCGCGTAGCTCAGCGGTAGAGCATTCGCTTCACACGCGAAGGGTCACAGGTTCAATCCCTGTCGCGCCCACCATCTTTCGATGCGCCTCGATCAGGGTGCCGAAGCCGGCATCGGCCAGATCCGCGGACATCTCCGGAAAATCCGTGCCGAGGCGCTGCGGCCAGCCCGCGACCATGCGCCCGACATCCGCCTCCGGCGCCGGGCGGACCAGCGCGGGAGCCTCGGGAAAGCCCGCGGCGACCAGGGCCGCCACCGCGTCATTGGCGGAGACGCCGAGGCTCGGCAGATGCAGCAGCCGCGCCGGCAGCACGGGTGCCAGCGCGAGGCGCGCGATCATCGCCAGCCCCGCCCCGACCGAGGCGACCGGCATCCTGCGGCCCATCGGCAGCGGCACGCCAAAAACCCGCCCGCGCATCACATGATCCACGAGGTCGGACAGGAACCCCGCCCCCGGCCGCCCCACCCTGCTGGTGCGAATCGCCGAGATCGGCAGGCGCAGGATGCGGCCCTCGACCTCCCCCCGCCGCGCCGCATCCAGCACGAGCTGTTCGGCGACGAGCTTGGTCATCCCGTAGGTGCAGCAGGGGGCGGCGGGGCTGGATTCGCGGGCCAGGGCTTCCTCGGCGCCGAAGACCGTGACGCTGCTCAGCAGCAGCAGCCGCACCGGCCGGGACTGGCGCCGGCACCAGGCCAGCACGGCGCGGGTGCCTTCGACATTGATGGCCCAGGCGCGGTCCGGATCGGCCTCGCTGGCCAAAGCGGTGATGGCGGCGGCGTGGATGACGACATCGGCGGCGCCATCCGGCACCAGCGCCGCGAAATCTGCGATGTCGCCCCGGAGGCCGCCGGGGGTCTCGGCGGCATCGAAGACGCTGACCGCCGCGACCCCCGGGGCGGCCGCCAGCAGCGGGCAGAGGCGGGCGCCCAGAAACCCCGCGCCGCCGGTGACCAGCAGGCGCATGCGGGCCTAGTCCATGCGGACATTGGCGGTGCGGATCACCTCGGCCCAGCGCCGCACGTCCTGGACCAGGAAGGCGTCCATCTCGGGGCCGGTCTTGGCATGGGCGGTCATGCCGAGGTCGGCGATGCGCGCCTCGACCGCCGGCCGCGCCAGGATTTCGGCGGTCAGGGCGCGATAGCGCTCCAGCGCCGGCTCGGGGATATTGCGCGGGGCGAAAAGCGCGAGCCAGGCATCGGCCTCCACCCCCGCCACCCCGGCCTCGGCCATGGTCGGCAGGTCGGGCAGATGCGGCGAGCGGTTGGGCGAGGCCACCGCCAGCGCCCGCAGCCGCCCGGCCTGGACCTGGGTCAGGATGGTGGGGGTGGTGGCGAAGCTCGCATCGATATGCCCGCCCATCATGTCCTGCAGCAGCGGCGCCGAGCCGCGATAGGGCACATGCACGAGATCGGTGCCGGTCTGCTTCTTGAACAGCTCCAGCGCGAGATGCGAGGCCGAGCCCTGCCCCGTCGAACCGCAGGTGACCTTGCCCGGCTCCTGCCGCACCAAAGCAAGGAATTCGGCAGCACTGGTCACGGCCAGGGTCGGGCGCACCACCAGTATGTGCTGCAGGTCGGCGACGCCGGCGATGGCGGTGAAGTCGCGCACCGGATCATAGCCGCCGCCCTGCGGGATCAGCGAGATATTGGTGGCATGGGTCTGGTTGGTGCCGAAGACCAGGGTCATGCCGTCGGGCGCGGATTGCGCGACGCGGCGGCTGCCGATGGCCCCGGCGCCGCCCGGCAGGTTCTCGATCACCATCGGCTGGCCGAGCCCCACCGAGATCTCCTGCGCCAGCAGCCGGGCGATCAGATCGGTCGGGCCACCGGGCGGATAGGGCACCACCATGGTGGCGGCATGGCTCGGCACCCAGTCGGCGGCCAGGGCCCGGGCGGCGGGCCAGGCGGCGGCGCCCGCCACAAGGCCCAAAATCTGTCGGCGTTCGATCTGTCGGCGGTCGGTCATTTTTACGTTTCCCCGCGAAGCGGATTTCCGGCGCCATCGGTGCCATGGATCGGCCACGGGGGAAACATGCGAATTGCCGGCGGCACCGCAACGGTGCCGCCGGGGCGGGGGTCGGCCGGGTCGGGGATCGGCGGGGCGCGGATCAGCCAGGGCTGGTCGGCGGCGTCCCCGGACGGTCGCGCGGGCCTTGCCGGCCGGGGCCGCCCATGGGCCGCACCTCGGAGGCATTGATCACCCCGTTGGAATCGCGGTCCATGGCGCGGAACATGGCGCCGGCCAGCACGCTCGCCTCCGGCAGGGTGACGCGGCCATCGCCATCGGCATCCAGGGCGCGGAACATCGCGGCGGCGCGTTGCTCGCGCTGCGGCGGCATCGGGCGGTTGGCCGCGGCGGGGCGCCGCATGGCCCGGAACTCGTCGAGGGTCACGGCGCCATCGCGATCGGCGTCGATCTCGGCGTAGCGGGCGGCCAGGGCGGCGGTGAATTCGTCACGCGAGATCTGCCCGTCGTGGTCGGTATCGGCGGTGGCGAACATCCGCCCGGCCGCAAAGCCCATCCCCCAGCCACCGAGGCCACCGTCGGGCCCGCCGCGATGCATGAAGCCATGCGGCGGCGGGCCGCCCGGGCCCGGGGAGGATGGGGCGGGCTGAGCCAGCGCGGCGCCGCCACCGGCAAGCCAGGTCGCCGCCATGAGGGTCCAGATCGTGCTCCGCATTTTGGTGTCTCCATCCATGTCCGAGGAACGCAGCGTCCCTCGCCTGCCGACAAGATGGGGACGCACCCGTAACACTGCGATGACCGCCGCCGCCGCATCTGGTAAGCAAGAGTTACGCTTGGGAACAGCCTGGGAAACAGCCCCGTTCAGCCGCGTTGCGGCAGCCCCGCCTCACCGAGGTCCCACCACATGCCGGCAAAGGCGCGGATGCCTTCGCGCGCCGTCTCGGGCAGCAGATGCTCGTCCGGCCCGTGCTGCTTGCAGCCATTGTAGGAATGCGGAACCCAGACCAGCGGCGTGCCGAGATGGTCGATGAAGACATCCCCCGGCAGCCCGCCCGAGGAATTCGGGATCACCTGCACCTTGGCGCCCAGGGTCTTCTCCATGCTCGCCTGGGCCCAGCGCACCCAGGGGTTGGAAGGGTCGGTGCGGCTCGCGGCCATGCGGACGAAGGCGTTTTCCACCGCGACCTCGGGGAAGCCCTGCGCATCCAGATGCGCGCGGACGGCATCGCCGAAGGTCTCGGGGTCGGTGTCGACGGTGTAGCGGATCTGGCAGTGCGCCCGCGCCTCGGGCGCCACTGCATTGACCGGGTTTTCCGGGCGGCCGGCGATCATGGCCAGCACGATGAAGGAGTTCCAGCCGTAGATCTTCTCGGCCGCCGAAAGGCCGGGTTCACCCCAGTTGGGGTCGATGGTCGCACCCTCCCCGCCGCTTTCGACCGGGCATCCGGCCAGCACGGCGCGGACCGAATTCGGCACCACGCGCCCGGCCGGCAACCAGCCCTCCACCAGGATCTTTCCGCGGCGGTCCATGATGCAGGCGATGGCATGGGCGAGCACCACGGCGGGGTCGATGGTCAGCCCGCCCCAATGGCCGGAATGCACGCCGCCCTGGCGCAGCTTCAACACCAGGTCGAAATGATAGGTGCCGCGGGTGCCGGTGGCGATGGTCGCGACCCCGGGCGCCACGCGCGGCCCGTCCGAGGCGATCAGCACATCCGCGGCCAGCAGCTCCTTGTTGGCGCCGACGAAGTCGCGCAGGCCCTTGCTGCCGCGTTCCTCCGACATCTCCAGCACCAGCTTCATGTTGAAGCCGAGTTTGCCGCCCCGTTCGGCGATCACCGCCTCCAGCGCCGCGAGGTTCAGCGCGTGCTGGCCCTTGTTGTCGGCGGTGCCGCGGCCGTACCAGCGGCCGTCGCGCTCGGTCAGCGCCCAGGGGTCGAGGCCGGGCGACCATTGCTCCTCCAGCCCCCGCACGGTGTCGCCATGGCCATAGAGCAGCGCCGTCGGCAGGCCGGGGGCCTCGATGCGGGTGCCGGTCAGGATCGGGCCGAAGCCGGGTTCGGGGTTGGGGTGGATGGCGACCGTAAAGCCAAGCCGTTCGGCCCAGGGGCGGATCGCGGTTTCGAGATAGGCGATGCAATCGGCCTCATGTCCCGGGTCCTGGCTGGTGGAGCGGATGGCGACGAGGCGGCCGAGCAGGTCGCGAAAGGCGCCGCTGTCGAAGGCGTGTTCGGCGCGCGCGAGGGCGCCGGCGCGGTCAGGCATGAAGGAACTCCGTGGGGCTGAGGCCGCGACCTTGGCGGTCGGGTGGGCACCCGTCCAGACCGGGGGCGTCGGTTCAGCGGGTGCGGACGGGTCCGGTGCTGCTGCCGCCGCCGCTGCCGGCGAGGCTGCCGCCCAGCAGCGCCGCGGCCGCCATGGGCAGCAGCGCGACGACGGGGCCGGCCAGCGGGGTCGCCGCCTCGGCCGGGATGACGATCGGTGCCGCCGCGGCCGCCCCGACCGGCATCGGGACCGGCATCGGGACCGGGGGGCGCACCGCCAGCCGCGGGCGGGGCTGGCCACGCGGCGGGATCACCATGTCGGCGCTGTCGGGCACCACCACGGGCCGCATCTGCGCCATGGCCGGCGCCGCCCCGGAGAGCAGGGCGGCAAGCAGCAACGGCAGGCGGCGAAATGGGCGCATGCGGAAATGATGCATTGCCGCCATGAAAATGCAACCGCGACGTTTTCCGCCCGGGCCTTACGCCTTGCCGAGCAGGTGCCGGCCGATGATCACCCGCATGATCTCGTTGGTGCCTTCCAGGATGCGATGCACGCGCAGGTCGCGGACCAGCTTCTCCACCCCGTATTCCGACAGGTAGCCGTAGCCGCCGAGCAGCTGCAGCGCCTCGTCGGCCACCCGAAAACCGGTGTCGGTGACGAAGCGCTTGGCCATGGCGCAGAAGGCGGTGGCGTCCGGCGCCTTGCTGTCGAGCTTGCCGCAGGCGCGCCAGAGCAGGCCGCGCGCCGCCTCCAGCTCCGTCGCCATATCGGCCAGACGGAACTGCGTCGCCTGGAACTCGGCGATGGCGCGGCCGAAGGCGCGGCGTTCGCGCACATAGCCCAGCGCGATGTCCAGCGCCCGCTGCGCGCCGCCGAGCGAACAGGCGGCGATGTTCAGCCGGCCGCCATCCAGCCCGGACATGGCGAAGCGGAACCCTTGGCCGGTCTCGCCCAGCAGGGCCTCGGCCGGAACCTGGGCGTCCTCGAACACCACCATGCGGGTCGGCTGGGCGTTCCAGCCCATTTTCCGCTCGACCTTGCCGAAGGAGAGACCCGGCGCATCCCCCGGCACCAGCATCGCCGAAATCCCGCCCGGCCCGTCCTCGCCGGTGCGGCACATGGTCAGGTAGAGATCGGCCGCGCCGCCGCCGGAGATGAACTGCTTGGACCCGTTCAGCACCCAGCCGGCATTGCTTTGCTGGGCGCGGGTGCGCAGGGCCGCGGCATCGCTGCCGGCACCGGGCTCGGTCAGGCAATAGGCGCCGATCTTCTCCATCGTCAGCAGCGAAGGCAGCCATTGCGCGCGCTGGGCGTCATTGCCGTAGCGATCGACCATCCAGGTGACCATGTTGTGGATCGACAGGAAGGCCGAGACGGTGGGGCAGCCGGTCGCCAGCGCCTCGAACACCACGGCGGCGTCCAGCCGGGTCAGCCCGGCGCCGCCCGATTCCTCGCGCACATAGAGGCCGGCCATGCCGAGTGCGGCCGCCTGGCGCATTTCCGCGATCGGGAAATGCTTGTGCTCGTCCCAGTCCAGCGCGCCGGGCGCGAGCACGTCGCGGGCGAAATCCAGCGCCACATCCTGGAGCGCGCGGGTCTCCTCGGGCAGGTCGAAGGGCATAGGTACAATCCTCCCGGATCGGTGTCGGGCCTTGGCGGCCATCTGCGGCAGGGCGTCCTCGCAAGGCGCCAGGGCGACCGCCTGCCGGCAAGTGTCGCCGCAAACCCGCCGCAGCGCCAGCCGCCGCCGGAACCCGCCCATAGCGTCGCATTCTGCAAGGCCCGCGGCTTGCACGGCTCAGCCGTATTGCTTGTCGCAGCCGTATTGCTTGTCCCATCCGTATTGCTTGTCCCATCCGTATTGCTTGTCCAAGGCCCTTGGCGCTGGCGCCTTTCGCCGGCCCCGGCCAGTTTCACCGCGACGACCGGCAGGCCCGCCGATCGCCGCGCCACCATCGAGGAGACGCCCCGCATGAGCCGCGACCCAGCCTCCGCCGATACGCTGCGGCAACCGCCGCATGTCCAGCGCTGGCATGCGCCGCCGGAGCGGCCGCGGCGGCCGAAGCTGCCGCCCGAGCTCATCCCCCGGCCGCCGCTGCGGCGGCGCATCGGGCAGGCGCTGTTGTCGATCCTGCCGCCGCTGCTGGTCGCGCTGGCGATGCTGGCGCTGCATGGGCTGCGGCACTGACCGGTTCCGGCCCCCCGCCCCTTACGCCCGGCGCGCCAGGCGCTACCCTGCCGGCATGACCGCTGCCCCCACCCCGCCGCCGCTTGCCCTGACCATGGGAGAACCGGCCGGGATCGGCGCCGAGATCGCGGCCATGGCCTGGCGCCGCCTGCGGGCCGGCGGCCCCTGCTTCTTCCTGATCGATGACGCGGACCGGCTGGCCGCGCTGCCCGAGGCGCCGCCGATCGCCCGGATCGCGGCACCCGAGGAGGCCGCCGCCGTCTTCGCCCGCGCCCTGCCGGTGCTGCATCGCCCGCTGTCGCATCCGGTGGTCCCGGGCCTGCCCGACCCCGCGCATGCCCCCGCCGTGCTGGCCGCGATCGCCGAGGCCACGCGCTTTGCCATGGCCGGCCGCGCCGCGGCGGTGGTGACCAACCCGATCCAGAAGGCGAGCCTGACCGCCGCCGGCTTCCGCCACCCCGGCCATACCGAATACCTCGCCGAGCTGACCGGCGGCGGCCCGCCGGTGATGATGCTGGCCTGCGAGGGGCTGCGCAGCGTCCCCGTCACCATCCACGAGCCCCTGGCCCAGGCCATCGCGCGGCTGAGCACCGAGCTCATCCTGTCGGTCGCGCGGCCGACCGCGGCGGCGCTGGTCCGCGATTTCGGGATCGAACGCCCGCGTCTGGCCATCGCCGGGCTGAACCCGCATGCCGGCGAGGCCGGGACGCTGGGAATGGAGGACATCCGCATCGTCGCCCCGGCGATCGATGCGCTGCGCGCCGAGGGCTTGGCCGCCACCGGCCCCTGGCCGCCCGACACCATGTTCACCCCGGCCGCGCGAAAGACCTATGACGTCGCGATCTGCATGTACCACGACCAGGCGCTGATCCCGGTGAAGACCATCGACATGGCGGGCGGGGTGAATGTCACGCTGAACCTGCCGATCGTGCGCACCAGCCCCGACCATGGCACCGCGCTGGACCTGGCCGGCACCGGCCGCGCCGATCCCTCCAGCCTGATCGCCGCGCTGCGGCTGGCGGCGCAGATCGCCGCCCATCGCGCCATGGCCAAGGAGCCCGCATGCGCCTCTCGGTGAACATCGATCATGTCGCGACCCTGCGGAACGCCCGCGGCGGCGACCACCCCTGCCCGATCGCCGCCGCCCATGCGGCGCTGGCCGCCGGTGCCGACGGCATCACCTTCCATTTGCGCGAGGACCGGCGGCATATCCGCGATGCCGATGTCCGCCGCCTCTTCGCCGAGGTGCCGACGCGGCTGAACTTCGAGATGGCGGCGACCGAGGAGATGGTGGCGCTGTGCGGCGCGCTGCGCCCGGCCGCCTGCTGCCTGGTGCCCGAAAAACGCGCCGAGCTGACCACCGAGGGCGGGCTCGACATCGCCGCCGGCGGCATCGGCCTGCGCCGCAGCATCGGGTTGCTGGCCGAGGCGGGGATCGAGGTCTCGCTGTTCATCGAGCCCGATCCGGCCACCGTCGCCCTGGCCCGCGCCTATGGCGCCCAGGCGGTGGAGCTGCATACCGGGCGCTATGCCGAGGCCGCGGAGGCGGCGCTGCGGGCGCGGGAACTCGCCCGCATCCGGGCGGCTGCCGAAGCCGCGGCGGCCGCGGGGCTGGCTTGCCATGCGGGGCACGGGCTGACCTATGCCACCGTCGGCGCCATCGCGGCGAGCCCCGGGATCGCCGAGGTCAGCATCGGCCATTTCCTCATCGGCGCGGCGCTGATGGAGGGCCTGCCGACCGCGGTCGCGCATATGCGCGCAGCGATCGCAGCCGGGCTGCGGGAGCGCCCGCCGCTGGCCGCCGCCGCGGCGCGCGGCTGACCCGCGGGCGCGGGCCGGCCGGTGCCGGGTTTTTTCTCCCTGGCAGAACCGGGCGCAGAACCCGGCGCAGGACTGGGCGCAGGACTGGGCGCAGGACTGGGCGCAGGAGTGGGCGCAGGAGTGGGCGCAGGAGTGGGCGCAGGAGTGGGCGCAGGAGTGGGCGCAGAACTGGGCCGAAGCCGGCATCCGCGGCCGCGATTCAACCGCCCGTGAACGCCGCCCCCCTGCGCAGCCCCGGCAGGCGTCCCCATTTCACGCCATACTGAGGAGGGGCCAGGACCATCCGTGTGACCGTTTCTGCGCCCCCACGCCGGCTGCCGCGACTGCTCGCGGCAGCGGCGGCGCTGCTGCTCGCGCCCCCCTCCACGATGCCGTCCCCCGCCCAGGACGCCCCCCCCCGGGACGCGCCCGCCGAGGCTCCGGCCGCCGAGCCGCCCTTGGAGGCCGGGACCGCCGGGCTCGCCTATACGCTGGAGATCGCGCCGAGCGGCGACGCGGCGCTGGACGCGGCGCTGCCCGAGGCCTCGCGGCTGCAAGGGCTGATCGAGGCGCCGCCCGAGGACATCGCAGGCCTGCTCGCCCGCGTCGCCGAGGATCTGGCCCGGCTGCCCGAGGTCTTCCACGCCGAGGGCTACTGGGGCGGCGGCATCGGGGCCGAGATCGCCGGCCAGGCGCCCGATGCCGTGCCGCTGCTGGGGCCGCATCCGACTCCGGTGCCGGTCCGCCTGCTGCCCCGCGCCGGGCCCCGCTACAGCTATGGCGTCCTGGCCGTGCGCCCGGCCGGCGAGGCGGCGCCGGAGGTGGTTGCCGCCGCCGCCGCCGGTCTCGGCCTGGCCCCGGGCCAGCCCGCCCGCGTGCAGCCGGTGCTGACCGCCGAGGCCGGGCTGCTGCAACGGCTGCGGGAGGCCGGGCACCCCCTTGCCGCCGTGGTGGCGCGCGAGGCGATCCTGGACCATGACCGCCGGGTCCTGGACATCATTTGGCGCATCGACCCCGGCCCCGCCGCGACCTTCGGCAGCCCGGTGGTGATGGGCACCACCCGCAGCGACCCCGCCTTCCTGGCCCGGATCGCGGGCCGCCTGTCCGGCCAGCCCTATTCGCCGCAGGCGATCGAACGGACCCGGCGCGAACTGACCGGGCTTGGCGTCTTCGCCGCGGTGCGGGCGGCGCCGGGCACGCGGCTCGGGCCCGGCAATACCCTGCCGGTGACCTTCACGGTGCAGGACCGCCCGGCCCGCGCGGTCGGCGCCTCGGCGTCCTATGAGACCAACTACGGCCCCTCCGGCCGGGTCTGGTGGGAACACCGCAATTTCTTCGGCGGCGCCGAACGCCTCCGGATCGAGGCCGAGATCTCCCGCCTCGGCGACACCTCCACCGAGGATACCAACGGGCGGGTTTCCGCCACGCTGCGCAGCCCCCAGGTGTTCGGCCGCCCCGACCTGACCCTGACCAGCGAGATCACCGCGCTGCGCGAAAGGCTCGACGCCTATTCCCGCGATGCCGTGCTCGGCCGCATCGGGCTGGAGCGCAAGCTGACCGCGCGCTGGACGCTGCAGGGCGGGGTTTCGGCCGAAACCGGGCGCGCGGCCGAGGAATCCGGGCCGTTCCGCGACTATACCCTGCTCTCGTTGCCGCTGGTCGCGCGTTGGGACAGCACCACCAGCCTGCTGGATGCGCGCCGCGGCGGCCGCATCGCCCTGGCCATCGCGCCGAGCTACGAGACCGAGGCGCAGGAAGCCTATGCGGTCATCAAGGCCACCGGCAGCACCTATATCGACGTATTCGGCGACGGCAGCGGGGTGCTGGCGCTGCGCGGCGTGCTGGGCTCGCTGACCGGCGCCGATGTCGCGCAGGTGCCGCCGCAGCAGCGCTTCTTCGCCGGCGGCGGCGGCTCGGTGCGCGGCTACGACTATCAGTCGATCGGCCCGCGCACCGCCGGCGACAATGCCCGCGGCGGCGCCAGCCTGGTCGAGACCTCGGTCGAATGGCGGCAGCGGCTCTCCGGCCCCTGGGGGGCGGCGGTCTTCATCGACGGCGGCACGGTGGGCGAGGAGCCGACGCCGGAATTCGCGCATCTGCGCTTCGGCGCCGGCGGCGGGGTGCGCTACACCACCCCGATCGGGCCGGTCCGGGTGGATCTGGCGGTGCCGCTGGTGAAGCAGACCGGCTCCTCCGCCTATGGGCTCTACATCGGGCTGGGACAGGCGTTTTGAGGCGATTCTCCCTGCATGCCCTGCGCCTGCTGCTGGCGCTGCTGGTCGCCCTGCCGCTGCTGGTGCTGGCGCTGCTCTGGGGCGCGGATACCGGGCCGGGGCGGAAATTCCTGGCCGGCACCGTCATGGATCTTGTCCCCGGCCTGACCATCGAGGGGCTCGCGGGCCCCTTCCCCGGCCATTTCCACGCCGAGCGCATCGCCATGGCCGATGCCGCCGGGACCTGGCTCGATGTGCGCGACGCCGACATCACGCTGGACTGGGCCGCCCTGGCGCATCGCGTCGTCCGGCTGGGACGACTGAGCGCCACGCGGCTGGAACTCGACCGCCTGCCGGCCAGCGAGCCCTCCACTGGACTTGCCCCGCCCGGGCCGCTGCTGCCGCCGCTGCCGACGCTGCCGGTCAGCATCGAGGTGCAGGCGCTGCGGCTGGAGGAATTCGTCATCGGTTCCGCGGTCGCGGGGCAGGAGGCGCATCTGGCCGCCACCGGCAGCGCGGCGCTGGTGCCGGGCACCGGGCTGACCGCGGCGCTCGACCTGCGCCGGCTGGATGCGGCGGGGACCGGCACGGTCACGCTGGACTGGCGGCCGGGCAGCGGGCGGCTGGCGGCGCGGATCGCGCTGGACGATCCGGCCGGCGGGCTCGGCGCGATGCTGGCCGGGCGCCCCGACCTGCCCGGGCAAGTCGAACTGACGCTGGATGGGCCGGTCGCCGGCGCGCCGTTCCGGCTTTCGGCCGGGCTTGGCGCGGAGGCGAGGCTGACCGCTGAAGGCAGCATCGGGCTGGACCAGTCGGGCGGCGCGCGGCTCGACCTCACCGCCCAGGCGCATGCCCCCGGGCTGCTGCCGGCGGCGCTGGCCGAGGCCAGCCTGTCGGGCGGGGTTGCGGTGGCCGCCGATGGCGCCATGGCGCTGGACCGGCTGCGCGTCGAAATTCCCGCCGGGCGGCTGGATCTGGCGGGCAGCATCGGCGCCGAGGGCGCGCTGGCGCTGGAGGTGCGGGCCGAGGCGGCGCCGCCGGCCCGCGCGCTGCTGCCGCCCGATCTCGGCTTCGCCGAGGCGAGCCTCGAGGGCCGTGTGCTCGGCAGCCTGTCCGAGCCGCGCCTGGACATCCGCTACCGTGTCACCGAGCCCCGCAGCGGGGTGGCGGAGGTCGATGCGCTGCTCGGCGCCGCCGTCACCGGCACTCCCGTCACCGGCACCCCCGTCACCGGCACCGTCGCGGGCACGCAGCGCGAGGTCGCGGCGACGCTGGAGGCGGCCACCGCCTCGGCCCGGGCCAGCGCCACCCTGGCCGATGGCGTGCCCGATACCGCGCAGGTGACGCTGGCGCTGCGCGACCTCGGCCCGCTCGGCCTGGCCGGCCCCGCGCATATCGAGGCGAGCCTGGCCGGCGGCCTTGCCGAAGGCCGCGTCACCTTGTTGGCCGAGGGGGTGGAGGCCGGGATCGCGGGCATCGCCGCCCCGCGCCTCACGGCCCATGTCCGGCTTGCCGGGGGGCAGCCGGTCGAGGCCGAGGCGGAAGGCAGCGGCCGCTGGCGCAACCTGCCGCTGACGCTGTCGCTGCGCGCCAGCCCGGAGGGCGAGCTGATCCGGCTGCAGGCGGCGCACGTCACCCTCGGCACCGCCAGCGCCGAGGCGACCGGGCTGCTGGACCCCGCCAGGCTGATCGGGACCGGCAGCGCGCATGTGCTGGTGCCCGATCTGGCGGCACTGCTGCCCGGCACCCCTGGGCGCGTCGAGGCCCGCCTGCAGGCCACCACCCCCGATGCCGTGCAGCATGTCGCCGGGCAGATCGATGCCGCCCTGGCGGACGGCACCACGGCGCGGATCACGCTGGCGGGGGGGCTGGAGGCGCTGGCGATCCAGGCCGAGGCCGCCGCCGCCGGCTTTCGCGCCAGCCTGCGCGGCACTGCGCATCCGCAGACGGAGGTGCTGGACCTCGCCGCGCTCGAGGTTTTTCGCGGGGGTGCCGAGCCGGTGCTGCGCCTGCTGGGCCCGGCGCGGCTGCGCAATGCCGCGGCGGGGCCGGTGCTGGAAGGGATGGCCTTGGGGCTGGGCTCGGGGCGGATCGGGGCCTCGGGGCCGGTGCTGACCCGGCTCGACCTCACGCTGGCGGCGGTGCCGCTGGATCTTCTCGGCCCGCTGGCCGGGGCCGGGGCGCTGACCGGGCGGCTGGACGGCAACGTGACCGTGGAGGCCGCCGAACGCACGCGTTTCCGCCTGACCGCCACCGGGCTCGGCAGCCCCGATGTCGCGGGGCTGCCGCCGCTTACGGCGCAGGCGGAGGGCGAGGCCTCGGCCAGTGGCGGGCGCGCCAGCTTTACCGCCGATGCCGGGCCCAGCGGGCGGGTCAGCGGCACCGCCAGCCTCGGCGGCTGGTCGGAGGACGCGGCGCTGGAGGCGGCGCTGCGCGGCAACATCGACCTCAACCGCGCCCTGGCGCCCTTCCTGAACGCCGGGGCGGATCGCGTCACCGGGCAGCTCGCGCTGGACATGCGGGCGGGGGGGACGCTGGGGGCGCCGCGGCTGGCGGGGGGGGCGACGCTGAACGGCGGCAGCTGGCGCAATGCGGCGCGCGGCGGCGCGGTCACCGATATCGCGGGGCGCTTCCACTTCGCCGAGGACCGGCTGTGGATCGACAGCCTGACCGGGCGCTCCACCGGCGGCGGCACCATCGCGCTGGCGGGCAGCCTGGCGCCGCTGGCCGAGGGCATGCCGGCCGCGCTGCGCCTGACTGCGCGCAATGCGCGGCCGCTGGCCGGCGGCTTCGGCACCGCCCGGTTCAACGCCGATCTGACGCTGGATGGCCCGCTGCTCGGCGCCGCGCGGCTGGCCGGGCGCATCGACGTGCTGCGGGCGGATCTGCGGGTGCCGGAGACGCTGGCAGGCTCGGTGCCGGTGCTGGAAGGGGTTTCGGCACGCGGCACGCCGCCGGCGGGTGCGGCACCGGCCAACCGCCAGACCTTGGTGCCGCCCAAGGATTCAGGGCCGGACTGGGCCCTGGCGCTGGAAGTCAATGCCCCGCATGTGCTGGTCACCGGGCGCGGGGTGGATGCCGAGCTGGGCGGCACCCTGGCGCTGGCCGGCACGGTGACCGCGCCGGATTCGCAAGGTGAGCTGACCTTGCGCCGCGGTTCGCTGCAGCTGCCGACCCGGCGGCTGGCATTCCAGCGCGGCACGCTGCGCTTCAACGGCGCGCTGATCCCCGAGCTGAACCTCTCGGCGACCTCCGATGCCGGGGCCTATCGCGTCACCGTCGAGGTCACCGGGCTTGCGATCCAGCCGGTGATCCGCATCACCTCCGCCCCCGAGCTGCCGCAGGAGGAAGCCATGGCGCAGCTGCTGTTCGGGCGCAGCGGCCAGAGGCTTTCGGGCATCGAGGCGGTGCAGGCGGTGGAGGCGCTGGCCAAGCTCTCGGGCACCGGCGGCGAGGGCAGCGGCGGGGTGATCACCCGCCTCGGGCGCTCGCTCGGGCTCGACCGGCTGGGGCTGACCAGCGGCGAGAACGGCGGCACCGGCGTCGAGGCCGGACGCTACCTGGCCCCCGGCCTCTACCTCGGCATCCGCCCCAGCACGACCGGCGAGGCGCCGGGGGTCGCGGCGCAATGGGAGCTGACGCCGAGGATGCGGCTGGAGGCCGAGACCACCGGCGACGGCGGCGGACGCGTCGGTCTCGGTTACGAATTCGAGTACTGACAAGCATCCTTGCAGGCCGGCCGCCGTCCTGCCAGCCTTCCCCTTGTCCGGCGGGCGCCGCCGGTTCCATCGCGCAAAGACGGTCGGAAGAGGGGGAAACAAACCTTGCTGATACTTTCGCTGGTTCTGGTGCTTCTGTTGGGCTGTTCGGCCGTCGCCTACAGTGTTGTCACCGCAAGAGACGTATTGGCGCGCGATGCGGGCTCCGCCCGCATGCAGGAGATCGCGCTGGCGATCCAGGAAGGCGCGCAGGCCTATCTGAAACGGCAATACACGACGATCGCGATCGTCGGCGTGGTGCTCTTCCTCCTGGTGGTCTGGCTGCTGGGGATCACGGTCGCCATCGGCTTCCTGCTCGGCGCGGTGCTGTCGGCCGCGGCCGGGTTCATCGGCATGAATGTCAGCGTGCGGGCCAATGTCCGCACCGCCCAGGCCTCGGCCACCTCGCTGGCGGCGGGGCTGGATGTGGCGTTCAAATCGGGCGCCATCACGGGGATGCTGGTGGCGGGGCTCGCGCTGCTGGGGGTCACCGCCTATTTCTTCATCCTGGTGGTGTTCGGCGGCCATGCCCCGAATTCGCGGCCCGTGATCGATGCGCTGGTGGCGCTCGGCTTCGGCGCCTCGCTGATCTCGATCTTCGCGCGGCTGGGCGGCGGCATCTTCACCAAGGGCGCCGATGTCGGCGGCGACATGGTCGGCAAGGTCGAGGCCGGCATCCCCGAGGACGACCCCCGCAACCCCGCCACCATCGCCGACAATGTCGGCGACAATGTCGGCGATTGCGCCGGCATGGCGGCGGATCTGTTCGAGACCTATGCCGTCACCCTCGTCGCCACCATGGTGCTGGCCGCGATCGCCTTCCTGGACCCGGACCAGCGCCTGGCGGGGATGCTCTATCCGATGACGGTGGGCGGGGTCTGTGTCGTGACCTCGATCGCCGGCACCTATTTCGTGAAGCTGCCGGCGAGCCAGCACATCATGTCCGCCCTCTATCGCGGGCTGATCGTGACGGCGGTGCTGTCGCTGGTGATCACCCTGCCGCTGACCGGGCTGGTCTTCGGCGGCTTCAGCCAGACGCTGGTGGCGCAGGGGACGAGCTTCACGCCACTGGCGCTATGGGTCTGCGGCGTGGTCGGGATCGCGGTGACGGCGCTGATCGTCGTCGTCACGGAATACTACACCGGCACGCAGTTCAAGCCGGTGCGGGCGATCGCCGAAAGCAGCAAGACCGGGCATGGCACCAATGTCATCCGCGGCCTCGCGATCAGCATGGAGGCGACCGCGATCCCGGCGCTGATCATCATCGCCGGCATCCTGTGCAGCTATGGGCTGGCCGGGCTCTACGGCATCGCCATCGCGACCACGACGATGCTGGGGGTGGCGGGGATGATCGTCGCCCTGGATGCCTTCGGCCCGGTCACCGACAATGCCGGCGGCATCGCCGAGATGGCCGCTTTGCCCCCGGAAATCCGCCACATCACCGATGCGCTGGATGCCGTGGGCAATACCACCAAGGCGGTGACCAAGGGCTATGCGATCGGCTCGGCGGCGCTCGGCGCGGTGGTGCTGTTCGCGGCCTATACCCAGGACCTGAACTACTTCATCGCCAATGCCGTGGACTACCCGTATTTCGCCGGGATCCCGCCGCTGACCTTCTCGCTGTCCGATCCCTATGTCGTGGTCGGGCTGCTGTTCGGCGGCATGCTGCCCTACCTGTTCGGCGGCATCGCGATGACCGCCGTGGGCCGGGCTGCGATGAGCGTGGTGGAGGAGGTCCGCCGCCAGTTCCGCGAAAACCCCGGCATCATGACCGGCGAGGTGCGGCCCGACTACGGCCGCGCGGTGGACATGCTGACCAGGAGCGCGATCCGGGAAATGATCATCCCCTCGCTGCTGCCGGTGCTGTCGCCCATCGTCTGCTTCGGGGTGATCCTGCTGGTGGGGGGCAAGGCGGCGGCGTTTTCCTCGCTGGGGGCGATGCTGCTGGGGGTGATCGTCACCGGCTTCTTCGTCGCCGTGTCGATGACCACGGGCGGCGGCGCCTGGGACAATGCCAAGAAATACATCGAGGAAGGCCATTACGGCGGCAAGGGCAGCGAGGCCCATAAGGCCGCGGTCACCGGCGACACCGTGGGCGATCCCTACAAGGATACCTCGGGGCCCGCGGTGAACCCGATGATCAAGATCACCAATATCGTGGCCCTGCTGCTGCTGGCGGTGCTGGCGCACCAGCGGTAGCGGCGGGGTTTTGCGCGCGCATGGCCCTTCAGGGGCCATGCGCGCAAGCCAGCAGATGATCCACCAGACGCTGCGCGGGCTGCGGCAGCGCCTCCCGCCGCCGCAGCACCAGCCACAGGCCGCGTTCCGCCCAGGGGTCGCGCAGCCGCAGGACGCGGAGACCAGCCAGGCGCCGCGCCGCCGCCTCCGGCACCACCGCGATGCCGGCGCCGGCCAGGACCATGCGGCAGACGATGTCCAACGAGGCCACCTGCGCCCGCAGCCGCATCCGCCCCCCGGCCCGCGCCGCATGCCCGGCCAGATGCGTCTGCAAGGCGCTGTCGCCGCCGAGGCCGACGAAATCCGCCTCCAGCGCCTCGGCCAGGGTGAGCGTGTCGCGATCGGCCAGCGCATGGCCCGGCGGCGCCACCAGCACCAGCCGGTCGCGGCCAAAGGGCAGCCGCTGCAGCCCCGAGAAATCGGCGTGATCGGCCGCCACGCCGATATCGGCGCGATCCTCGGCGACCTCGCGGGCGACGATGCCGCTCGGGCGTTCGCCGAGGTCGATGTCCAGCAGCGGATGCAGGGCGAGGAAAGACGCCAGCGCCTCGGGCAGGGCTTCCGCCAGCGCGGCGGTATTGGCCAGCAGCCGCACCTGCCCGCGCAGGCCGCCGGCATGTTCGCCGAGGTCGCCGCGCAGATGCGCCATCTGCCGCAGCACCAGCCGCGCGTGATGCAGCAGTACCGCCCCGGCCGGGGTCACGGTGACGCCGCGGCGGCCGCGTTGCAGCAGGGCAAGTCCGGCCTGGTCCTCCATCCCGCGCAGCCGGGCGCTGGCCGAGGCCAGCGCCAGCCCCGCCGCGGCGCCGCCACGGGTGATACTGCCCGCCTCGGCCACCGCCAGGAACAGGCGCAGGTCGGTCAGGTCGAAATGCATGTCGCTCCTCCCTTCGTCCTGTACGAAGGCTCGCACAAACAGAGCCGCATTGTCGCGCCGCCGCGGACGGCGCCACCCTGGGCGCCATGACCGAGGCCCTGCTGATCACCGTGACCTTCTTCCTGGCTGGCATTGTCAAGGGCGTGATCGGCCTGGGCCTGCCGACCATCGCCATGGGGCTGCTGGGGCTGGCAATGGCCCCGGCCGAGGCTGCCGCCCTGCTGCTGCTGCCTTCGCTGGTGACGAATCTTTGGCAATTGCTGGCCGGGCCGGCGCTCGGCACCCTGCCGCGCCGGCTGGGGCCGATGATGGCGGGGATCGCGATCGGCAGCGGGGTCGGGTCCGGGGCGATCGCCGCGGCCGACACCCGCCTTGCCACCGGCGCGCTGGGCTTGGCGCTGCTGGGCTATGCGGTGACCGGGCTGGCCCGGTTCCGCCCCAGGATACCGCCGGGCGGAGAGGCCTGGGCGGGGCCGCTGGTGGGCGTCGCGACCGGGCTGGTGACCGGTGCCACCGGGGTCCTCGTGCTGCCTGCCGTCCCCTATCTCGCAGCACTCGGGCTGGAACGCGATGCGCTGGTGCAGGCGCTGGGGCTGTCCTTCACCACCTCCACCTTGGCGCTGGCGGCGGGGCTGGCCTGGCAGGGGGCGCTGCCCGCGCAGGCGCTGGGGGTCTCCCTGTTGGCGCTGGCACCGGCGCTGGCGGGGATGGCGCTGGGCGGCGTTTTGCGGTCAAGGGTGGCGCCAGACAGGTTCCGCCGCTGTTTCTTCATCGGCTTGCTGGCATTGGGGGCGGAGATCGCGTGGCAAGGCTTTGGCGGTGACTGAGCCTGCCCCGCCCTGCTACCGCCTGCCGCCGCTGCGGCTGCTCGGCTGGATCGGGCGGCAGGGGGCGCGGGCGGTGGCCGGTCTGGTGGTGGTGGGCATCGCGCTGCCGCCGCTGGGCACGCTGCTGCGGCCCCATGTGACCGAGGCGGTGTTCCTGCTGCTGGTCATCTCCTTCGCCCGGGTCGATCCGGTCGCGTTGCGGCGGCATCTGCGGCGGCCGGGGCTGGTGCTGGCGGCGACCGCCTGGTCGGCGCTGGTGGTGCCGCTGCTCTATGGGCTGGGGCTGCGGCTGCTGGCGCCGGAGCCGGGGCTGGCTTTCGGGCTGATGCTGCAGGGCATCGCCTCGCCGATGATGGCGGCGCCGGCGCTGGCGATGCTGATGGGGCTGGATGCGACGCTGGTGCTGATCACCTTGGTCGGCGGCACCATCGCGGTGCCGCTGACGGCGCCGGTCTTCGCCTGGATTTTCCTGGGCGATGCATTGCCGCTGTCGCCGCTGGTGATGGGGGTGAAGCTCGGGGGGATGCTGCTGGGTTCGGTCGTGCTGGCCGCGGCGCTGCGGCGTCTGGCTGGGCCTGCCGCGATCGCGCGCCACCGCGATGCCGTGAACGGGGTGAATATCCTGGTGCTGCTGGTTTTCGTCGCCGCCGTGATGGGCGATGTCGCGGCCCAGGTGCTGGCCGACCCGTGGCATGTCGCGGCGATGGCCTTGCTGGCGACGGCGATGTTCCTGGCCCTGTTCGCCACGACCGCCTTGTTGTTCTGGCGCGCCGGCCGGGTCCCCGCCCTGTCGATGGCGCTGATGGCCGCGCAGCGCAACATGGGTCTGATGCTGGCGGCGACCGATGGGGTGATGCCGGGTGCCGCATGGCTTTACTTCGCCATGTCGCAATTCCCGATCTACTGGGCGCCGCTGCTGCTGCGCCCCCTGGCCCGCCGCCCTTAGGGAAGGTCCAGGAAACTCAGTTTCCTGGTGGGAGGGTGTGGGAGGGCAAAGCCCTCTCACATTCTTTTCACGCCCCGACCAGCGCCGCCGGAATCTTCATCCCCAGCCGTGCCGGGATCGGCCAGACCTCGCGCACCACGCGGGTCGTCTCGAACCCCGCCGCCAAATATCCCGGCAGCGCGCGCGGATGATCCGCCGTGCAGGTATTCACGGTCATCGCCTGGCAGCCTTCCGCCCAGGCCGTGGCGATGGCGTGGCCGAGGAAGGCGCGCCCCAGCCCTTGCCCGATCGCGAAGGGCATCAGCCCGAAGTAGGCGAGGTTGATGCTGCGCCCCGACCGCCGTTCCAGCTCGTAGAACCCTGCCGGCTGGCCGCCGCGGTAGAGCACGTGGACGGAGATCGCCGGATGCGCCAGGGCGGCGGCGATCTCCCCATCATGGGCGATGCGCCGCATCCACCACAGATGCGGCCCGCCGACGGTGTCGTAGAGGAAGCGGTAGTAGGGCACCGAGCATTCCCGCAGCCGCACCATCTGGCAGCCTTTGGGCAGAGGTTCCGGCGCGGTTTTCGGCGCGTGCTCCATGCGCAGGAAGGTGACGTCCACCGTCACCTCCCGCACCTCCTCGATCGGTTGAACCCGCGCGCTCATGCCATCGCTCCTCAGGGTCGTCAGGTTTCCAGGAAGCTGCGGAGTTTCCGCGAGCGGCTGGGGTGTTTCAGCTTGCGCAGCGCCTTGGCCTCGATCTGGCGGATACGCTCACGCGTGACGTTGAACTGCTGGCCGACCTCTTCCAAGGTGTGATCGGTGTTCATGCCGATGCCGAAACGCATCCGCAGCACACGTTCCTCGCGCGGCGTCAGGCTGGAGAGCACCCGGGTCGTCGCCTCGCGCAGATTGGACTGGATGGCGGCGTCCAGCGGGATGATGGCGGCCTTGTCCTCGATGAAATCGCCGAGGTGGCTGTCCTCCTCATCGCCGATCGGCGTCTCCAGGGAGATCGGCTCCTTGGCGATCTTCAGCACCTTGCGGACCTTTTCCAAGGGCATGCCGAGCTTCTCGGCCAGTTCCTCGGGCTGCGGCTCGCGGCCGATCTCGTGCAGCATCTGGCGCGAGGTGCGGACCAGCTTGTTGATCGTCTCGATCATATGCACCGGGATGCGGATGGTCCGCGCCTGGTCGGCGATGGAGCGGGTGATCGCCTGGCGGATCCACCAGGTGGCATAGGTCGAGAACTTGTAGCCGCGGCGGTATTCGAACTTATCGACCGCCTTCATCAGCCCGATGTTGCCCTCCTGGATCAGGTCCAGGAACTGCAGCCCGCGGTTGGTGTATTTCTTGGCGATGGAGATCACGAGGCGCAGGTTCGCCTCGATCATCTCCTTCTTCGCCTGGGTCATGTCGCGCTCGCCGCGGCTGACCACGGCATGGACGCGCTTGAAATCCACGACGGGCAGCCCGGCCTCGGCCGAGACCTTGGTGATGTCGAGGCGGATCGCCTCCACATCCGGCCGCGCCTTGGCGACGAAATTCTTCCAGGCCTTGGCCGGCAGTTTTTCGAGCCGGTCGAACCAGGCGGGGTCCAACTCGCTGCCGCGCCATTGCGCGACGAAATCCTCGGATTTGATCTTCTGCGCCAGGGCCAGCCGCAGGACCTGGCCTTCCAGGTTGGTCATGCGCCGGTTCAGGCCCTTGAGGTGGTCGACCAGCTCCTCGATACGGTTGTTGTGCAGATGCACCTTCTGCACCAGCCCGACCAGCTCGATGCGGCTCTTCTCATAGGTCTTCTCGGTGCGGCCACCGAGCTCGCCGCCCGAGGTATAGGTGTCCATGCGCTTGACCGAGAGCTTGGACAGCCGGCCATAGACCTCCTCGATCGCCTCGAAGGCGGCCAGCGCCTCGGGCTTCAGCTTGGCCTCAAGGGCCGAGAGCGAGAGGCCGATGCCCTCGCCTTCCTCGCCTTCCTCATATTCCTCGGGCTCGGCGGGCTGCGCGCCGTCCGGGCTGTCGGCATGGGCCGTCGCTTCCAGGTCGATGACGTCGCGCAGCAGCATCTTCTCGGCCTTGATGGCCTCGTGCCAGCGCAGGATCGCCTGGAAGGTCAGCGGGCTCTCGCAGAGGCCCGCGATCATCATGTCGCGGCCGGCCTCGATGCGCTTGGCGATGGCGATCTCGCCCTCGCGCGAGAGCAGCTCGACCGAGCCCATCTCGCGCAGATACATGCGCACCGGGTCATCGGTGCGGCCCATCGTCTCCTCGTTGACGTTGCCGCCGCCGCCTTCCTCGTCCTCGGCCTCTTCCTTTTCCTCGGCCGGCTTCTTGTCGACCGCGGCCGGGGCCTCGCCTTCCTCGGCTTCCTCGTTCTCGACCACGTTGATGCCGATCTCGCTCAGCATCGCCATGGTGTCCTCGATCAGCTCGGAGGAGACCTGTTCCGAGGGGAGTGCGGCGTTCAGCTCATCGACCGTGACGTAGCCGCGCTCCTTGCCTCGGGCGACCAGCTTCTTGACCGATGCGGTAAGGGTGTCGAGCATGACGCTCTCCACCGCCTCATCGCGGGTTTCGATGGTGTCGGTGCCGCCCGCTGCCTTGGTCGCCATGCCGATCCGCTCCGTCTTGTTGGGGCTGGGCCGACTGGGCCCGCGCACCGGTTTCATCTATCGGGGGCAAAAATTACCCCCCTATATATAGGCGACGCCCGCGACTCCCCCAGGCTTGGAAGGTCGCGCCGCGTCAATCCTCTTCAATCTGGCCGAACAGCGCTTCCGCCGCCCGGCGCAACCCCAGCACCTGCGCCTGGGTCGCCGCGGTGGAGGAGGTCACAAAGGCCGCCATGGCTCCCGCCAGCGCCGCCTCGATCTCCGCCCGCCCCTGCAACAGCCCGTGCCAGTGCCAGAAGGCAGCCAAGGCTTCGGCATCCTGCGCATCCGGCAGGGCTTCCGCCGGCAAACCGTTCCGCGCAAGGACCGCCGCCGCATCCTCGGCCAACCCCAACTCCCCCAAGTGGGCGAGCAACCCCTTCGGGTCAAGCATGTGAATGTCGTCATGCCATGCCAACAAGGCAGGGCGGAGGCGCGCCGCCGGTCCCTCGGGCAGGTCCAGCCGGGCCAGGGCTTCCTCCACATCCGGCAGCAGCCCCGGATGATGCAGCAGCAGGGCGACCAGGCAGCGAGCCTGTTCCTGCCGTGTCGCATCCAGGCTGATGACCGGGCGCGGCGGCATGCCCCAGTCGCGCCCGGCCGGCGCCTTGCCGCGAAAGGCTCGCGGCGGGGGGGGGGCGCGGCGCGGCCCGTACCAGCGGTCCAGCAGGTCGCGGCGCATGGTTTCGGCCAGCGCCTTGTCGGCGATCGCCCCGGCCAGCGCCAGCAGCCGGGTTTTTCGCGCGGCACGGGGCGCGGGGCCGTCGCCCGGGTGTTCGGCCAGGGCCAGGCGGAACAGCACCGCCTCGATCGGTTCGGCCGCGTCCAGCACGCGGCGAAACCCCTCGGCGCCTGATTTTGTGATCAGGGTGTCGGGGTCCTCGCCCTTCGGCAGACTCGCGAATCGCAGCAGCCTTTCCGGGCTCAGCACCGGCAGCGCGCCCTCGGCCGCGCGAAAAGCGGCTTTTTGGCCGGCGCTGTCGCCGTCGAAACACAGCACGGGTTCGGGCGCCATGCGCCAGAGCTCGGCCATCTGTTCCTCGGTCAGCGCGGTGCCGAGCGGGGCCACAGCGCCGCCGAACCCGGCCTGATGCAGCGCGATGACATCCATATAGCCCTCGGCCACCAGCAGCCTGGCACCGTCATGCACCGCATGGCGGGCGCGGTCGTGGCCATAGAGGTTGCGCCGCTTGGAAAACAGCGAGGTTTCCGGGCTGTTCACATATTTCGGATGGCCATCGCCCAGCACCCGCCCGCCGAAGGCGATTAGCCGGGCGCGGCGGTCGCGGATCGGGAACATCACCCGGTCCCAAAAAGCCTCGCGCGGCGGGCGGCCGTCGTCGCCCTCCTTCAGCAGCCCGCAGTCCAGCAACTGCTGGATGGTGATCCCGCTGTCCCTGAGGTCGGCGACCAGCGACCCCCGCCCAGGCCCGGACCAGCCGAGGCCAAAGCCGCGGATGGTGTCCTCGGTCAGCCCGCGGCGGCGCAGATACTCCAGCGCCGGCTTGCCCTCGGGCAGCCGCAACCGGCGGGCGAAGCTTTCCTGGGCCGCCTCCATCACCGCGAACAGATCGCGGGCACGGGTCTCGCGGATCGCTTCCTCGCGGGAGGGCTTGGGGACCTCCAACCCGGCCTCGGCGGTCAGACGCTCGACGGCCTCGGGGAAGGTCGCGCCCTCGGTCCGCATCACGAAGGCGATGGCATCGCCATGCGCGCCACAGCCGAAACAATGGAACCCGTCCTCATAGACGTAGAAGCTTGGCGACTTCTCGTTGTGGAAGGGGCAGCAGCCCTTCCAGTTGCGCCCGGATTTGGTCAGCCGCACCCGCCGCCCCACCAGCCCCGGCATGGCGACGCGGGCCCGCAGCATGTCCATGAAGGCCGGGGGAAGTGTCATCGGACCCTTTGCGCCAGAGGGCGACCGCGCGTAACACGCCCTGCGAAATCGGATTGGAACAGCATATGACGCCTGTCGAACGACAAAAAGTTCAGGCCTACCTGCAGAAGGTGCTGGGGTCGAAAAACCTGATCCTTACCCAGCCGCCCCAGAAATCGGCCTCAGTCGAACTGCATGTGAACGGGGAATGCCTCGGCACCGTCGATCGCGAGGCCGAAGATGGCGAGGTGTCCTATACCGTCACCCTGGTGGTGTTGGCCGAAGACCTCGGCTGACGGCGCCAATGGGAGGGCGTCGCCCTCCCAGACCCTCCCACCAGGAAACTGAGTTTCCTGGACCTTCCGCGTCAGGACAGCTTCGCCTTGACCAGGGGACCGGCACGGCCCATGTCCAGCGCGGCGCCATGCGCGGCCTTCAGCGCGGCCATGACCTTGCCCATCTCCTTGGGGCCGGTCGCGCCGCTGGCGGCGATCGCGGCATCGACGGCGGCAGCAAGCGCCGCATCATCCATCGCCTGCGGCAGATACGCCTCGATCACCGCGATCTCGGCCTCCTCCTTGGCGACCAGCTCCGGCCGGTTGCCCTGGCGATACAACTCCACCGACTCGCGCCGGCTCTTGACCATGCTGCGGAACACCGGGGTCAGCGCGGCCTCCTCCAGCGGCGGACCCGGACGCGCGGCGATATCGGCATCCTTGATCCTGGCCTGGATCATGCGGAGCGTGCTGACACGCTCGGCATCGCGGGCGAGCATGGCGGTCTTGAGGTCGGCGGTCAGCCGCGTGCGCGTATCGGTCATGGCACGTATTTGGCACGCCCCCCCTGGCTTGGAAAGAGATTGGGAAATTCGTTCCCACCGGATCCCAGAGTTCCGACTTGAAATGGGAAACCATTTCCCACATTATCCCGCCATGATGACCGTCGACGACATCATTTCCCTGCTGGGCGGGGCCGAGGCCGCCGCCACCCGCTGCAAGGTGGGCACCGAGGCGATCCGCAAATGGCGCCAGTCCCATGCTATCCCTGCCCGCCACTGGCCGGTGGTGCTGGCGGCGACCGGCCTTGGCCTCGCCGACATGCCGCATTTGCCCGAGGCCTCCCGCCCCCCTGCCGCGACCAAGGACATGATGATGCCCCCCTCCCCCCCCGCCGGCGCGACCGCTTGCCTGGTGCTGGCCGATGGCACGGTGTTCTGGGGCCGGGGCTTCGGCGCCCATGCGACCACCGTCGCCGAGATCTGCTTCAACACCGCCATGACCGGGTATCAGGAGGTGCTGACCGACCCTTCCTACGCCGGCCAGTCGATCTGCTTCACCTTCCCCCATATCGGCAATACCGGCTGCAATGCCGATGACCTGGAGGCGACGACCCCGGCCGCCCGCGGGCTGATCGTGAAGGCCGACCCCACCGCCCCCGCCTCCTGGCGCGCCACGCTGGATCTGCGCGACTGGCTGGTCCGGCATGGCGTGCCGGGCATTGCCGGCATCGACACCCGCGCGCTGACCATCCGCATCCGCGACGGCGGCGCGCCCACCGGCGTCATCCACCACCCGGCGGATGGCAAATTCGACATCCCCGCTTTGACCGCCCAGGCCGCCGCCTGGCCCGGTCTGGCCGGCATGGACCTGGCCCGCGAAGTGACCTGCCGCCAGGCCTATGCCTGGACCGAAGGCACCTGGGACTGGGCGACCAACACCTACCCCGCCCAGGACAGCCCGAAGTTTCGCGTCGTGGCGATGGATTACGGCGCCAAGCGCAACATCTTCCGCTGCCTCGCCGCCGCGGGCTGCGAAGTGATGGTGCTGCCCGCCACCGCGACCGCCCAGGACATCCTGGCGCGCAAGCCCGATGGCGTCTTCCTCTCCAACGGCCCGGGCGACCCGGCCGCGACCGGTGTCTATGCGGTGCCGGCGATCCAGGGCGTGCTGGAGGCGGGCGTGCCCATCTTCGGCATCTGCCTCGGCCACCAGCTTCTGGCCCTGGCGCTGGGGGCCAAGACCTACAAGCTCGCCCTCGGCCACCGCGGCGCCAACCAGCCGGTCAAGGATCTGGCGACCGGGCGGGTCGAGATCACCTCCCAGAACCACGGCTTTGCGGTGGATGCCGAGAGCCTGCCGACCGGGGTGCGCGTCACCCACACCAGCCTGTTCGATGGCAGCAACGAAGGGATTGCCAGCGATTCGCGCCCCGCCTTCAGCGTGCAGTACCATCCCGAGGCAAGCCCGGGGCCGACCGACAGCCATTATCTGTTCGGCCGGTTCGTCGAAATGATGCAGGCACGGGCGTAACGACCGGGAAGGAAGCGGCATGTTCGATCTGACGGGGCGGGTGGCCCTGGTGACTGGCGGCAATGGCGGCATCGGGCTCGGCATGGCGCGCGGCCTCGCCGCCTGCGGCGCCCGAGTGGTGATCGCCGCCCGCGACGAGGCCAAGAACGCCGCCGCCCTCGCCACCCTCGGCGAACCCGCCATCGCCGTGCATGCCGACCTCACCGCCCCCGGTGCGGCGGAACGGCTGATGGCCCGCGTGCTGGACGCCGCCGGGCGGCTGGACATCCTGGTCAACAACGCCGGCAGCAACCGGCGCATCCGCCCGGAGCTGGTGACCGACGAGGACTGGGCCGCGGTGCTGGACATCAACCTGACCGCGCTGATGCGCATGAGCCGTGCCGCCTATCCGGCCCTGGCCGCCAGCGGCCGCGGGCGGATCGTGAACATCGGCAGCATGCTTTCCATCTTCGGCGTCGCCTTCAGCCCGGCCTATGCCGCGAGCAAGGGCGCCGTCGTGCAATACACCAAGGCCTGCGCCACCGCCTGGGCGGCCGATGCCATCACGGTGAATGCCATCTTGCCCGGCTGGATCGATACCGAACTGACCCAGCGCGCCCGCCAGGACGTGCCGAGCCTGCATGATTCGGTGACCGGCCGCACGCCGATGAAGCGCTGGGGCGAGCCCCGCGATTTTGCCGGCATCGCAGCCTTCCTCGCGAGCGACGAGGCCAGTTTCGTCACCGGCACGGCCATCCCGGTCGATGGCGGCTTCTCCGTCCAGGGTTGAACCCATGAACGCCACCACCCTGTTGGCCTTCGCCGCGCTGTCGGCGGGGCTCGCGCTCACCCCAGGGCCGAACATGCTCTACCTCGTCAGCCGCACGCTGACGCAGGGGCGAAGGGCGGGGATGGTCTCGCTGCTGGGCTGCCAGATGGGCAGCGCCATCATCATGCTGGCCGCTGCGGGCGGTGTCGCCGCCGCCCTGCTGGCGGTGCCGCTGGCCTATGATGTGCTGCGCCTCGGGGGCGCGGCCTATCTGCTCTGGCTTGCCTGGCAATCGGTGCGCCCGGGCGGGCAGCCGATCTTCGCGCCGCGGCCGATGCCGGCGGAAAGCGATGCGCGGCTGGTCTCGGTCGGCATCGCCACGGCGGCGCTGAACCCCAAGGTCGCCTTGTTCTATGTCGCGGTGCTGCCGCCCTTCATGGATCCCGAACTCGGCGGGCTGTTCTGGCAGGCGCTGGCGCTCGGCAGCATCCAGGTCGCGATCTGCACCGTCTTTGATGCGCTGCTGGTGCAGGGGGCGGGGCGCGTCGCGCGTTTCCTCGCGGCACGGCCGCTGTGGCTCGCGACGCAGCGCTGGGTGATGGGGGTCGCGCTGACCCTGCTGGCGGCGAAGCTGGCGCTCGACGGGCGACGCTGACCCCGCCCTCCGCATGATTTCAACGCAGGCGCCGGGGCCACACCCGCGCGCCGCCTTTTCGCCCGCAAGGGCTGACCGGAACCTCGCATGCCCAAGCGCACCGACATCCATTCCATCCTGATCATCGGCGCCGGCCCGATCGTCATCGGCCAGGCCTGCGAATTCGACTATTCCGGCGCCCAGGCCTGCAAGGCGCTGCGCTCGGAGGGCTACCGCGTCATCCTGGTCAATTCCAACCCGGCCACGATCATGACCGATCCGGGCCTGGCGGATGCCACCTACATCGAGCCCATCACCGTGGAGATGGTCGAGAAGATCATCGCCAAGGAGCGCCCCGACGCGCTGCTGCCGACCATGGGCGGCCAGACCGCGCTGAACACCGCGCTGAAACTCGCCGAGGCCGGCATCCTGGAAAAATACGGCTGCGAGCTGATCGGCGCCAAGGCCGAGGTGATCGACAAGGCCGAGGATCGCCTGAAGTTCCGCGACGCCATGAGCAGGATCGGCATCGAGAGCCCGCGCAGCGTGATCGCGCATACGATGGAGGAAGCCCGCGCCGGGCTCGACATCGTCAAGCTGCCCTGCGTCATCCGCCCTTCCTTCACCCTCGGCGGCACCGGCGGCGGCATCGCCTACAACCGCGAGGAATTTGAGCAGATCGTCACCGCCGGCCTCGCCGCCTCCATGACCAGCGAGGTGCTGGTCGAGGAAAGCGTGCTGGGCTGGAAGGAATTCGAGATGGAGGTGGTGCGCGACACCGCCGACAACTGCATCATCGTCTGCGCGATCGAGAACCTCGATCCCATGGGCATCCATACCGGCGACAGCGTCACCGTCGCCCCGGCGCTGACCCTGACCGACAAGGAATACCAGCGGCTGCGCGATGATTCCATCGCCTGCCTGCGCGAGATCGGCGTCGATACCGGCGGCTCCAACGTGCAGTTCGGCATCAACCCCGTCGATGGCCGCGTCGTCGTCATCGAGATGAACCCGCGCGTCTCGCGCTCCTCGGCACTGGCGTCCAAGGCCACGGGCTTCCCGATCGCCAAGATCGCCGCCAAGCTCGCCGTCGGCTACACGCTGGACGAGCTGCAGAACGACATCACCCGCGTCACGCCCGCGAGCTTCGAGCCCACCATCGACTACGTGGTCGTGAAGATCCCCCGCTTCACCTTCGAGAAATTCCCCGGCACGCCCGCGACGCTGACCACCAGCATGAAATCGGTCGGCGAGGCCATGGCGATCGGCCGCAGCTTTTCCGAAGCCTTCCAGAAGGGGCTGCGTTCGCTGGAGACGGGGCTGACCGGCCTCGATGATTTCCCGGTGCCGGGCGATGGCTCCAGGGAGGCGTTTTTTGCCGCTTTGGCCATCCCCCGCCCCGACCGCAGCCTGGTGGTCGCCCAGGCGTTTCGCGCCGGGCTGACGGTCGCCGAGATCCACGAGGCCTGCCGCTTCGATCCCTGGTTCCTGGAACAGATCCAGGCGATCGTGCAGGCCGAGGCCGAGGTCATCGCCCATGGCCTGCCGACGGACGCCGCCGCGATGCGCGCGTTGAAGGCCATGGGCTTTGCCGATACGCGCCTGGCCAAGCTGACCGGCAGCACCGAGGCCAAAATCTGCGCCGCGCGCCAGGCGCTCGGCGTCAACGCCGTGTTCAAGCGCATCGACACCTGCGCCGGAGAATTCGGCGCCGACACCTCCTACATGTATTCCACCTTCGAGGGCGGCTTTGGCCCCCCCGCCTGCGAAAGCCGCCCGACCGACGCGAAAAAGATCATCATCCTGGGCGGCGGGCCGAACCGCATCGGCCAGGGCATCGAATTCGACTATTGCTGCGTCCATGCCGCCTATGCGCTGAAGGAAGCCGGCTTCGAGACCATCATGGTCAATTGCAATCCGGAAACCGTCAGCACCGACTACGACACCTCCGACCGGCTGTATTTCGAGCCGCTGACCGCCGAGGATGTCGTCGCCGTGATCCGCAAGGAGCAGGAGCGCGGCACGTTGCTGGGTTGCATCGTGCAGTATGGCGGGCAGACTCCGCTGAAGCTGTCGCAGGCCTTGCACAAGGCGGGCATCCCCATCCTCGGCACCAGTGCCGAGGCCATCGACATCGCCGAGGATCGCGAGCGCTTCCAGCATCTGCTGCAGGGCCTGGGGCTGATGCAGCCGCAGAACGGCACCGCCCGCAGCCTGGAGGAAGCCGCCGTCGAGGCCGAGCGTATCGGCTACCCGGTGGTGGTGCGCCCGTCCTATGTGCTCGGCGGCCGCGCGATGGAGATCGCCTGGAACCGCGAACAGCTGATGCGCTTCGGCGCCGAGGCGGTGAAGGTCTCGGGCGAAAACCCGATCCTGATCGACCAGTATCTCGCCGACGCCATCGAGGTCGATGTGGACTGCATCGCCGACCGCGAGGGCAATGTCTATGTCGCCGGCGTCATGGAGCACATCGAGGAGGCCGGCATCCATTCCGGCGACAGCGCCTGTTCGCTGCCGCCCTATTCGCTGCCGCCTTCCATCGTCACCGAGCTGCGCGCGGAAACCGAAGCCATGGCGCGGGCGTTGAAGGTGGTCGGGCTGATGAACGTCCAATACGCGGTCAAGGATGGCGAGATTTTCGTGCTGGAGGTGAACCCCCGCGCCAGCCGCACCGTACCCTTCGTCGCCAAGGCGACCGGCGTGCCTGTCGCCAAGATCGGCGCGCGGGTGATGGCCGGCGCCCTGCTCACGGAATTCCGCCTGGATGACGACGCCGTCTCCGGCCATGTCGCGGTCAAGGAAGCGGTCTTCCCCTTCAACCGCTTCCCGAATGTCGATGTCATCCTGGGGCCGGAGATGAAATCGACCGGCGAGGTCATGGGGCTCGATGCTTCCTTCGAACGCGCCTTCCTCAAGGCCCAGATGGGCGCGGGCGTGAACCTGCCGGTGGCCGGTACCGCCTTCGTCTCGGTCAAGGATGGTGACAAGGCGGGAGTCGCGACCCTGGCGCGTCGGCTGGTGGAGATGGGCTTTGCCATATTGGCGACCCGCGGCACCGCGGCGCGGCTGCGCAGTGCCGGGATCGCCTGCACCGTGATCAACAAGGTCGCCGAGGGGCGCCCGCATTGTGTGGACAGCATGAAGTCCGGGGAGATCCAGCTGGTCATCAACACCACCGGCGGCGGCCAGTCGGTGGCCGATAGTTTCGACATCCGCCGCAGCGCCCTGACCCATGGCATTCCGCACTACACCACCATGGCGGGCGCCCGGGCCGCGGTGCATGCCATTGCCGCTCTTCGCGCTGGCACGCTTGATGTGGCCCCTTTGCAGTCCTACTTTGCACAATCTTGACGACCCGGCTGGGGCAAGGCCTCCCGCCGGGTTTTAACCATATTCCCCCCATGACGGGGGCAGGAGGGGTGTCCGCCCGTGCAGAAGTTCCCGATGACGCCGGAAGGGCTGGCGCGGCTCGAAGACGAGTTGCGCACGCTGAAGGTCGAGGAGCGTCCGGCCGTGATCCGCGCGATCGCGGAGGCGCGGGAGCACGGCGACCTGTCGGAGAACGCCGAATACCACGCCGCCCGCGAACGCCAGTCCTTCATCGAGGGCCGGATCGCCGAGCTGGAATCGGTCATCCCCTCCGTCGAGGTCATCGACATCGCCCGCATCACCGGCGACCAGGTCCGCTTCGGCGCCCATGTGACGATCCTGGACGAGGAGACGGAGGAGGAGAAATCCTACCGCATCGTCGGACAATACGAGGCCGATATGAAGAACGCCTCGATCTCGATCTCCTCGCCGCTGGCCAAGGCGCTGCTGGGCAAGTCGATCGGCGACACCGTGGAGGTTCCGGCCCCGGGCGGGGCGCGGTCGGTGGAAATCACGGCCGTCCGCTACAGCTGACCATGGAGGCATTGACCCTCGACGCGCCGGCGCGCATCGGCCTGGCCGATATCCAGGCCGCCGCCGCCCGCATCGCCGGGCAGGTGCTGCGCACCCCCTGCATCGTCCCCGCCGCGCTGTTCCGCGCGACGGGCGCCGAGGTGGTGCTCAAGCTGGACAACCTCCAGGTCACCGGCGCCTTCAAGGAACGCGGCGCGGCCAATCGCATCGCGCTGCTGTCGGCCGCCGATCGCGCCGCCGGCGTCATCGCCATGTCGGCCGGCAACCACGCCCAGGCGGTGGCCCGCCACGCGACCCTGGCCGGCATCGCCGCCACCATCGTGATGCCGAAGTTCACGCCGACCACCAAGGTGATGCGCACCGAAGGTTTTGGCGCCACCGTCATCCTGCATGGCGACACCTTGGCCGAGGCCGCGAGCCACGCCCACCAACTGGCCGCCGAACAGGGGCTGGTCTTCATCCACCCCTATGACGATCCGGCGGTGATCGCGGGCCAGGGCACGCTGGCGCTGGAGCTGATCGAGGATGGCGGCCCGCTGGATGCGCTGGTCATCCCGGTCGGCGGCGGCGGGCTGCTGGCCGGCTGCGCCATCGCCGCGGCCGGGCTCGCCCCCGGCCTGCCGGTCTTCGGCGTGGAGGTCGAGGGCTACCCCGCCATGGCCCAGCGCCTGGCCGGCGCCCCCGTCAAGGTCGGCGGGCCGACCATCGCCGAGGGCATCGCCGTGCGCGATGTCGGCGAAACCCCTTTTGCGATCCTGCGCGAGCTGGGGATCGAGGTGCTGGTGGTGCCCGAACGCGCCGTCGAACAGGCGATCGCGCTGCTGGCCGAGGGCGCCAAGATCGTGGCCGAGGGCGCCGGCGCCGCCGGGCTTGCCGCCCTGCTCGCCTTCCCCGAACGCTTTGCCGGCAAGCGCATCGGCACCCCGGTCTGCGGCGGCAACATCGACCCGCGGATCCTGGCCAATGTGCTGTTGCGCAATTTGCTGCGCGACGGGCGCATCCTGCGGCTGCATCTGGACATCCCCGACCGTCCCGGCGTGCTAGCCGATATCGCGACCCGCGTCGCCGCCGCCGGCGGCAATGTCATCGAGGTCAGCCACCAGCGCCTCTTCGCCGCGCCCTCGGTGCAGACGGCGGAGCTGGAGCTGATGGTCGAGGTCCGCGACTGCGCCCAGGGCGACCGCATCGTCGCAGCACTGGAAGCCGGCGACTACGTCATCCGCCGCGGCTGAGGCGCGTCAGGCCGCATCGCGGCCGGGGCGCGTTACGCGCTGTCGCGGCCGGGGCGCGTTACGCGCTATCGCGCCTGGGGCGCGTCACGCGGCATCATGGAAGATGATCCCGAGCGTCTGCCGCGACCCGCTGCGCACCCGGCTGACGCCATGGCGCAGCGCCACGCGATAGGCGCCGCGGCTGCCCCGCACCGGGCGGTGGCGGGTGGCGAAGACCACCGCCTCGCCCAAAGCCATCGGCACCACCTCGGCGCGGGACTGCATCCGCGGGCGCTGTTCGGTCAGCACGAATTCCCCGCCGGTGAAGTCGCCCGAAAGCAGCACCACCATCTGCAGCGGGAAGACCTCGGCGCCGTACAGGTCCTGGTGCAGGCAATTGTAGTCGCCGGGGCCGTAGCGCAGTTGCAGCGGCGTCGGCTTCCGCTGCCCCGCCGCATGGCAGCCGGCGAGGAATTCGGCATGCTCGGCCGGGAAGCGCCGCTCCTCCCCCAGGGTTTCGGCCCAGGCATTGGCGATGGGGGCGAGGCGCGGATAGAGCGCCTCGCGCAGCCCCGCAACCACCTCCGGCAGCGGATCGGCGTAGTAGCGGTATTCGCCGCGCCCGTAGCCATGCCGGGCCATGACGACATGGCTGCGGAACAGCCCCGGCTGGTCGTAGCCTGCGGCCAGATCGGCGCATTCGCCGGGGGTCAGCAGCGGGCCGGTGTTCGCGGCCCCGGTGGCGTCCAGCGAGGCGGCGATCCCGGCCCAGTCCAGTGCCGCGATCCGCGTCTTCACGCTGAGGCATTCCCGCGTCTTCACGCGAGGCGTTCCCGCGCCAGCAGCGCGCGCTTGCGCGCCAGCCCCCAGCGATACCCGGCCAGGTCGCCATCCCGCCGCACCACGCGATGGCAGGGGATGGCGACGGCGGCAGGGTTGGCGGCGCAGGCGCTGGCGACGGCGCGTATCGCGCGCGGGGCGCCGATCGCGGCGGCGATCTGCGAATAGGTCGCGGTGCCGCCCGCCGGGATCGCCCGCAGCGCCTGCCAGACCCGCTGCTGGAAAGCGGTGCCGCGCAAATCCAGCGGCAGTTCGGCGCGGGCCTCGTGCGGCGCCTCGACCATCCCCACCACCTGGGCGACCATCGCCTCGAAATCCGCGTCGCCGCCCAAAAGCTCGGCCTTGGGGAAGCGGGCCAGCAGGTCGGCCAGAAGCTGTTCCGGGTGCTCGCCGAACTGGATGGCGCAGACGCCCCGTTCGGTCGCCGCGACCAGGATGCTGCCCAGCGAGCATTCGCCGATCGCGAAGCGGATGCGCTGCGCCCGCCCGCCGTCACGATAGGCCGAGGGCGTCATCCCCAGCATCTTCGGGCTCGCCGCATAGAAGCGGCTGCTGGCATTGAAGCCCGCGTCATACAGCGCCGCCGTGACGCTGGCCCCGCCTGCCAGCTCCTGCCGCACGCGCAGGGCGCGGCGGGCATCGGCATAGGCCTTGGGCGTCACCCCGGCGACGGCGCGGAACACGCGATGGAAATGGAAGCGGCTGAAGCCGCTCGCCGCCGCCAGGGCGTCGAGGTCCGGCGCCGGCTCACCCGCCGCCAGCGCGGTGTCGATGGCACGGCAGGCCGCGGCGACGGTCCGGGCCTGGCGCTCGGCCTGCGACGCCTCATCGGGGCGGCAGCGTTTGCAGGGGCGGAAGCCGGCGGCCTCGGCTTCGGCGCAGGAGGCGTGGAAGGCGACATTCTTCCGCAGCGCCGGCCGCGCGGCGCAGGAGGGGCGGCAATAGACGCCGGTGGTCGCGACCGAATACCAGAAGACGCCATCGGCGCCGGGGTCGCGCTGCGTCACGGCCGCCCAGCGCGCGGCCCCGGTCGAATAGGCGGTGGTCATGGACATGAGGATGGTCCTCGGCAGGCAGGATTGCGATGCCGTGTTCTGACGCCTGGCACGGGCGCGCGCGTCCCGCCGCTTGCGGTCGAATTGCGGGGGCGGAAAAGCAGCGCAAGAACCGGGGCGCCGCCGCGGCCGGCGGGGGCGCAGGCGGGCTCGCTGGCGCGGCTGCGGGCGATGCCGATGGCGGTCGGGCCGTGACGCGGCCGGTCCGGGGCAGGATCGCGGCGGCCGGGCGGGAACGGCCGCGTCGCGGGGTTCAGCTTCGCGCGATCGGCACCCCGGCCTCGTCCTTGGCGGTCCGGATCGTCTGCAGGGTCTGCACCCGCTGCACCGAATCGGCGCCGGTCAGGCGGCCGGTCAACTCGTTCTCATGCGCGGTGTCGCGGGCGACCAGGCGGAGCAGGAAATCGCCGCCGCCGCGGATCATGTGGCATTCGCGCACCTCGGGCCATTGGCAGACCTCGGTCTCGAAACGGTCGAGCACGCTCTGCTTCTGCGTCTCCAGCCCGACCAGGGCGTAGAAGGTGATCTCGAAGCCCAGCGCCGCGGGCAGCAGTTCCGCGTGATAGCCGCGGATGATCCCCGCTTCCTCCAGCCGGCGCACGCGGCGCAAACAGGGGGGCGCCGAAAGGTCCACGCGCCGGGCCAATTCCACATTGGTGATCCGGCCATCGGCCTGCAATTCGGCAAGAATCTGCCGGTCCGTTTCATCCAAAGCTTCGGGCGACTCGGGGCGCATCAAAAATCCTGGTGCCGTTGCATAGGTTTGACAGGTCGGTTGCCACAATTCATTGCGTGGCCTTCCCTGCCGGCGCAATATCCTTGCATCCGGCGCCGGCTTCAAGGCTCCTGGGTTGCGATGGCGATGGGTCTGCCCGATATGTTCGAGATTGCCGGTGTTTCAGGAAACCAATTGCCGTGGCCGCGACCCATCGCACCCATCTGCTTGTCATCGGTGCCGGTCCAGCCGGCTATACCGCTGCCATCTATGCGGCCCGCGCGGGGCTTGAACCCGCGGTCCTGGCCGGGCTGCAGCCCGGCGGGCAGCTGACGATCACCACCGATGTCGAAAATTACCCGGGCTTCGCGGCCGCCATCCAGGGCCCCTGGCTGATGGAGCAGATGCAGGCCCAGGCCGAGCATGTCGGCGCCCGCGTCATTCAGGACATCGTGACCAGGGTCGATTTCAGCGCCCGGCCCTTCATCGCCGAATGCGATTCGGGCGATCGCTGGGAAGCCGATTCGGTGGTGATCGCGACCGGCGCCCAGGCGCGCTGGCTCGGCATCCCGGGCGAACAGGCGCTGTCCGGCGCCGGGGTTTCCGCCTGCGCGACCTGCGACGGCTTCTTCTTCCGCGGCAAGAACGTCGCCGTCATCGGCGGCGGCAATTCGGCGGTGGAGGAGGCGCTCTACCTCTCCAACCTCGCGGCCCATGTCACGGTGATCCATCGCCGCGACCAGTTCCGCGCCGAACGCATCCTGCAGCAGCGGCTTTTCGCCAAGCCCAATGTCTCCATCATCTGGGACACGGTGGTCGAGGAAGTGCTGGGCGAGCCCCGCGGCCGCGGCCAGGCGGTGTGCGCCCTGGCGCTGCGCGCCAGAAACGCGACCCAGGGCTATGAGCTGCCGATCGACGGGGTCTTCGTCGCCATCGGCCATTCCCCCGCGACCGCGGTCTTCCGCGGCCAGGTCGCGATGGATGCCGAGGGCTATGTCATCACCGCCCCCGGCACCACCCGCACCAACGTCGAAGGCGTCTTCGCCGCCGGCGATGTGCAGGACCGCATCTATCGCCAGGCGGTGACCGCGGCCGGGACCGGCTGCATGGCCGCGCTGGATGCCGAGAAATTCCTCGAAGCCGCCGTTCCCTGCCACGACATAAAGGTCGCCTGAATGCCGCTCGACTGGGACAAGCTTCGGGTCTTCCACGCGGTGGCCGAGGCTGGGTCCTTCACCCATGCGGGCGATACGCTGAATCTGTCGCAATCGGCCGTCTCCCGCCAGATCCAGGCGCTGGAGGAAAGCCTCGCGGTGCCGCTCTTCCACCGCCACGCGCGCGGGCTGATCCTGACCGAACAGGGTGAGACGCTGAACCGTACCGTGCGCGAGGTCTTCGCCAAGCTCGCGATGACCGAGGCCTTGCTGACCGAGAGCCGCGAACGCGCCGCCGGGCGGCTGAAGGTCACCACCACCACCGGCTTCGGCAGCACCTGGCTGGCCCCGCGGCTGCAGAAGTTCATGGCCGCCAACCCCGATGTCACCGTCACCTTGCTGCTGGATGACGCCGACCTCGATCTTGCGATGCGCGAGGCCGATGTGGCGATCCGCATGCACCCCCCCAGACAGCCGGACCTGATCCAGCGCCATGTCGCGACCTTCTCCTGGAAGATCGTGGGCTCGGCCGCCTATCTGAAGAGGGCGGGGATGCCGATGCGGGCCGAGGATCTCGATGCCCATCGGCTGATCGTCTATGGCGATTACCGCCCGCCGGTCGAGGAGATCAACTGGCTGGCCGATGCCGGCCGTCGCCAGAACTCCCCCCGCCGCGCCGCCGTGGAGGTGAACAGCCTGCCGGCGATGCTGCAGGCGGTGCGCAGCGGCCTCGGCCTGGCCGCCATGCCCGATTACATGGAATCCGAACTGGCCGATCTGGTCCAGGTGCTGCCCGAGCTCAAGGCGCCCAAGGTCGAGGCCTATTTCGTCTATCCGGAAGAGATGCGCCATTCCAAGCGCGTCTCGGTGTTCCGGGATTTCCTGGTCACGGAGCTTGCGAACATCCATTCGTGAAGGGTCTCGTGATACGGCATGCGGCCTGCGCATGGCCGATGCGGTATTTCGCAGCTGCCACATAAAGGGCAGCAAGGGTTACCTTCTTGCCATCCGGTGATGAGCCGGATGAGGGTCTTTGGATCCTTCGTCTCCCAGACGTGAAGCCTCCCTGAACTTGCTCCCGCTAATCCCCTGGATTAGCGGGACTTTTTTTGCCCTGCTCGGAAGGCATACCAGCCCTATGGCTTACCGAAGGGCCTGCGCCTCCCCATAATCGGGGCATGGTTCCCCTCTCGATCCTCGATCTCTCCCCGGTTCCCGAAGGCAGCGATGCCGGGCAGGCCCTGCGCAACTCCATCGACCTCGCCCGGCATGCCGAGGACCTCGGCTACCAGCGCTTCTGGATGGCCGAGCACCACAACATGCCCGGCATCGCCAGTGCGGCGACCGCGGTGGCGCTGGCCCATGTCGCGGCGGCGACGCGGCACATCCGGATCGGCGCCGGCGGCATCATGCTGCCCAACCACGCGCCGCTGATGGTTGCCGAACAATTCGGCACGCTGGCGGCGCTGCACCCGGGACGGGTGGACCTCGGCCTCGGCCGCGCGCCGGGCAGCGACCAGCTCACGGCCCGGGCACTGCGCCGCACCCTCAGCAGCGACCCCAACGACTTCCCCCGCGATGTGGTCGAGCTGATGGGCTATTTCGAACCCGCCCAGCCCGGCCAGCGGGTGCAGGCGGTGCCGGGGGCCGGGCTTGCGGTGGAGATCTGGATCCTCGGCTCCAGCACCTTCGGCGCGCAGCTGGCGGCGATGCTGGGGCTGCCCTATGCCTTCGCCTCGCATTTCGCGCCGGGCGACATGGCACCGGCGATGGCGGCCTACCGGCAGAATTTCCGGCCCTCGGCGCGGCTGGCCAAGCCTTGCGTGATGTTGGGGGTGAACGTCTTCGCGGCCGAGACGGATGCCGCGGCACAACTCCTGTTCTCCTCACAGCAGCAGGCCTTCGTGAACCTGCGCACGGGCCGGCCCGGCAAGCTGCCGCCACCGGTCGAGAATTTCGTGGCCGGCCTGCCCCTCCAGGCCAAGGCGATGCTGGACGACGCGCTGGCCTGCTCCATCGTCGGCGGGCCGGACACGGTGCAGCGCGGGCTGCAGGATTTCGTCGCGCGCACGGGCGCGGATGCGCTGATGGTCACGGCACAGATCTTCAACCATGCGGCGCGGCGCCGGTCCTTCGAGATCCTGGCCGAGGTCCATGCCGAAATGACCGCGCAAGTCGGGTAGGCGGGAGCGGTGGGAGGGCTTGGCCCTCCCACACCCACCCGCCAGGAAACTGAGTTTCCTGGACCTTCCACTATGCGAAGTGCAGAAACATCAGGTTTCTGCTGGGGCGTTCGAGGGGCGAACGGCTCCTCGAACCTTTTTAGCCGCTCGTCATTTCCCGTGCGCGCTGTCCAACCTTGGTCAGGATGATGTCGAACTGGCGAAGCTCCTCGGCGGTCAGCGCCGCCGCAAGTGCCGCCTGCATCTCCTGCGCCAGCGGCACGATCTGGGTGTAGATCGCCTGCCCCGCGCGGGTCAGCTGCAGCACCTGCGCGCGATGGTCGCGCGGATGCACGCGGCGGTCGAGCAGCCCCTTGTCCGCCAGACGGATCACCGCGCGGCTAACACGGACACGGTCCATGCCGGTGCGCTCGATCACCTGCTGCGTCGATTGCACGATGTTCTCGCCGACCACCGCCATCACCCGCCATTCGGGAATGGTCAGGCCAAAGCGTTCCTCGTAGCGCACGGCGAAAAGATTGCTCACCGCCTCCGATACGACCGAGATGCGATAAGGCAGGAACTCGTGCAGCACGAGCGGCGGGGTGGCAGGGGGCGCCGTCGTCCGACGGGGGCTTGGCATGCTTGTCGCCTTCTCTCTCATATGAGACGTTATCAGATATCGGCCACCCGGCGCGCGCGTAAAGTCGGCTCCAGTTCCTAAAGCAGATGCGCGGCTGCGGGAATCGTCTCCTCGCGCCGGGGCCAGACTGTCGGGGCCAGACTGTCGGGGGGCTCGCGGATGCTGCGCCTGCATGGGTATTTCCGTTCCTCCGCCGCCTGGCGGGTGCGGATCGCGCTGAACCTCAAGGGCATCGCCGTCGCGCATGTCTTCCACCACCTGCGCCATGGCGGCCAGGGCGCGCCCGCATATCTGCAACTGAACCCGCAGGGGCTGGTCCCGACGCTGGAGACCGAGGACGGCGCGGTGCTCACGCAATCGCTCGCGATCTGCGAATGGATCGAGGAAACCTGGCCCAGCCCGCCGCTGCTGCCCGACGACGCCATCCGGCGCGCGCATGTACGCGCCTTCGCCCTGGCCATCGCCTGCGAGATCCACCCGGTGCAGAATCTGAAGATCCTGTCGCGCCTGCGCAGGCTGGGGCTGGCGGAGCCGACGATCACCGCCTGGGCGCGCGACACCATCCAGGACGGGTTTTCCGCCTGCGAGACGATGCTCGCGGACCAGCCCGGCCGCTTCTGCTTCGGCGACACGCCTGGGCTCGCCGATCTCTGCCTGGTGCCGCAGATGGGCAATGCGCGGCGGTTCGGCTGCGACCTTGCCGTGCTGCCGCGGCTGGTCGCGGTGGAGGCCGCCTGCATGGCCCTGCCCGCCTTTGCCGCCGCCGCGCCGGCGGCGCAGGGGGACGCGGAGTGAAAGGCGCTTGACTTCATCTCATCTGCGACGATTTATGTGGGATATGTCCCGGAGGAGTCAGCGATGAACGAGCACGCCCCGCTCTCCCTGCGCAGCACCATCCTCACGCCCGGCTACATGTCCGGCTTCGGCAATGGCTTCGAGACCGAGGCCCTGCCCGGCGCCCTGCCGGTCGGGCGCAATTCGCCGCAGCGCTGCGCCTATGGGTTGTATGCCGAACAGCTCAGCGGTTCGCCCTTCACCGCGCCGCGCGCGAGCAATGAACGCTCCTGGCTCTACCGCATCCGTCCCACCGTGCAGCACTGGGGCCGGTTCCAGAAAGTCGATGCCGGCTTCTGGCGCAGCGCGCCCTGTGCCGAGGTCGAGATGCCGATCGCCCCGCTGCGCTGGGACCCGCTGCCGATCCCGCACAAGAGCCTCTCCTTCCTGGACGGCATCTTCACCATCACCACCGCGGGCGATGCCGCGGCGCAGATCGGCATGGCCGCCAGCATCTACCTCATCACCCGCAGCATGGTGGACGAGGCCTTCTACAACGCCGATGCCGAGATGATGTTCGTGCCCGAGCAGGGCGCGCTGCGGCTGGTCACCGAATTCGGCGTCATCGACATCGCCCCCGGCGAAATCGCGGTCGTTCCGCGTGGCGTCAAGCTGCGGGTGGAGCTTTCGGGTGGGGCCGCGCGCGGCTATCTCTGCGAAAACTACGGTGGCGGTTTCGCGCTGCCCGAGCGCGGCCCGATCGGCGCGAACTGCCTGGCCAACCAGCGCGATTTCCTGACCCCGCAGGCGCATTACGAGGACCGCGACGCGCCCTGCGCGATGTTCGTGAAATGGGGCGGCACGCTGTGGCGCACGCAGCTTGGCCATTCGCCGCTGGATGTCGTCGCCTGGCACGGCAATTACGCGCCCTACAAATACGATCTGCGGCGGTTCTCGCCGGTCGGGCCGCTGCTGTTCGACCACGCCGATCCCTCGATCTTCACCGTGCTGACCTCGCCGACCGAGGCGCCGGGCACCGCCAACATCGACTTCGTCATCTTCCCAGACCGCTGGGCCGTGGCCGAGAACACCTTCCGCCCGCCCTGGTACCACATGAACATCATGAGCGAGTTCATGGGCCTCATCTACGGGCAATATGATGCCAAGCCGGAAGGCTTCGTGCCGGGCGGCTTCAGCCTGCACAATTGCATGCTGCCGCATGGGCCGGATGCGGGCGCCTTCGCCGAGGCCAGCACCGCCGCGCTGGCGCCGCGCAAGCTGGAAGGCACCATGGCCTTCATGTTCGAAACCCGCATGCCGCAACGGGTCACGGGTTTCGCCGCCGGCCTCGGCCAGCTGCAGCAGAATTACGCGGAGTGCTGGTCAGGACTGGCGAAACGCTTCGACCCCACAAATCCGGACGCCTGACCTTCATGCTCGATGCCACCCATGCGCCGGGTCTGCGCAGCTTCGTCGCCTCGGCCAATGGGCATGCCGATTTCCCGATCCAGAACCTGCCGCTGGGGGTGTTTTCGACCGCTGGCGGCGCGCCGCGCATCGGGGTTGCCATCGGCGACCAGGTGCTGGACCTCGCCAGCCTTGCGACCATCGGCCTGATCGATGCCGCGGCCGTGGAGGATGCCGGGCTGAACGCCTTCTTCGCGCTCGGCGCCGGGCCGCGCCGGGCCTTGCGTCGCGCGCTGTCGGCGCTGCTGGCCGAAGGCAGCGCGCAGCAGGCGGTGGTGGAGGCCTGCCTGCATGCGGCGGCCGATTGCACCATGCATCTGCCGGCGCGCATCGGCGACTACACCGATTTCTATGCCGGCATCCAGCATGCCGAAAACGTCGGCAAGCAGTTCCGCCCCGACAATCCTCTGTTGCCCAACTACAAATATGTGCCGATCGGCTATCACGGCCGCGCCTCCTCGATTGTGCCGAGCGGCACCGCGCTGCACCGGCCCAATGGCCAGCGCAAGCCCGCGACGGAAACCGTGCCGAGCTTCGGCCCCTGCCGCAACCTCGACTACGAGCTGGAACTCGGCATCTGGATCGGGCCGGGCAATGCGCTCGGCGAGACGATCCCGATCGCCGAGGCGGCCGGACACATCGCCGGCTACTGCCTGCTCAACGACTGGTCGGCGCGCGATATCCAGGGCTGGGAATACCAGCCGCTGGGCCCGTTCCTCGCGAAGAATTTTGGCAGCACGATCTCGCCCTGGGTGGTGACACCCGAAGCGCTGGCGCCGTTTCGCATTGCCCAGGCGAGGCGGCCGAATGGCGACCCGGCACCGCTGCCCTATCTGTGGGACGAGGCCGACCAGGCCGCGGGCGCGCTGGCGCTGCGGCTGGATGTGCTGCTGATGACGCCTGGGCTACGTGCGAAGAACCTGCCGCCGCATCTGCTGGGGCGCAGCGATGCGCGCCATTTGTATTGGACGCCGGCGCAGCTGGTCACGCATCACGCCTGCGGCGGCTGCAACCTGCGGCCGGGCGATCTGTTCGGCTCCGGCACCATCTCCGGCCCGACCAAGAACGCCTTCGGCAGCCTGCTGGAAGTCACCGATGGCGGGCGCAAGCCTGTCACGCTGGCATCGGGCGAAACCCGCCGCTTCCTCGAAGATGGCGATGAGATCATGCTGCTTGCCCGCGCCGAACGCGACGGCGCGGTCAGCATCGGCTTCGGCGAATGCCGCGGCACCATTCTGCCCGCGCTTGTGTAGCGCCACACCCTTTTACCGGCGCGGCGGTCCTGCCGCGCCGATCACCACCGGGAGAAACATCCATGACAGCCAATCGCCTGTCCCGCCGCGCCGTCCTGGGCGCAAGCCTTGCCGCCACCGCCTTGCCCTTCGCCGCCGCACGCGCCGCGGGTCCGGCGATCCGTTGGGTGGTGCCCTATGCCGCCGGCGGCGGGTCCGATGTGTTGGCACGGCTGCTGAGCCAGCCGCTGTCGGAACGGCTCGGCCAGGCGATCGTGGTGGAGAACCGCCCGGGTGGCGCGACCGCGATCGGCGCGGAAGCGGTGGCACGCGCGCCGGCCGATGGGCTGACGCTGCTGACCGCCGACAACGGCACGCTGGTCTTCAACATCGCGCTGTTCAAACATCTTTCCTACAATCCGGAACGCGACTTCCGGCCGGTGGGGCTGATGGCGCGGTTCAACCTGGTGCTCTGCGCGCGGCCGGGGTCGCCGATCCAGGATGCCAAGGGGCTGGTGGCCGCGGCCAAGGCGGCGCCGGGCACGATCTCCTATGCCTCGGCCGGGATCGGATCGCCGCATCACCTCAGCATGGCGCGGCTGTCGCGCGATACCGCGATCGAGCTGAACCACGTCCCCTATCGCGGCAGCGCGCCGGCACTGAACGACCTGCTGGCCAACAATGTCGATGCCATGGCGATCGACATGGCGGCGGGCGGCGAATATCTGCGAAGCGGGCGGGTGCGGCCGCTGGCGATCATGGCCGCGACCCGCCACCCGGAATTGCCGGATGTGCCGACGGTGATCGAGGCGCTGGGGCTGCCCGGCTTCGAGGCCTATGCCTGGCAGGGGATGGTGGTGCCGCGGGCGACGCCGGATGCGCCGACGCAGCGCCTGTCCACCGAGCTTGCCGCGGTGCTGCGCGAACCGGCCACGGTGCAGCGCATGCATGCCATCGGGATCGACGCGCTGGTCGGCGGCCCTGCGGAATTCGAGGCGCTGCTGGCCTCGGAGCGCTCGATCTGGGTACCGCTGATCCGGTCCCTGAACATCACCGTCGATTGATTTTTCGGGGGCGGCAGGCTTCGGCTCGCCGTCTCGCTTTTCACTTCAATCATCTCATATGCGATGATATGTGTTACCCGTCACGGAGGAACCAACCATGCTGGTCGAGAAGATCCACCACGTCGCCTATCGTTGCCGCGACGCCAAGCAGACCGTCGATTTCTACAAGCAGGTGCTGGACATGGATTTGCTGGGCGCGATCGCCGAGGACAAGGTCCCCTCCACCAAGGCGCCCGACCCTTACATGCACATCTTCCTGGATGCCGGGGCCGGCAATATCCTGGCGTTTTTCGAGTTGCCGAATTCGCCGCCGATGGGTCGCGATCCGAACACGCCGGACTGGACGCAGCACATCGCCTTCCAGGCGCCTGATCTCGCGACGCTGGATGTGGTGAAGGCGCGGGCTGAGGCCGCGGGCGTCGAGGTCGTTGGCCCCACCGACCACACGATCTTCAAGTCGATCTATTTCTTCGATCCCAGCGGCCATCGGCTGGAGCTGGCGGCCTGGACCGCCACGCCCGATCAGCTCGACCGGATGCGCAGTGCCGCGCCTGCGATGGTCGAGGAATGGTCCGTCACCAAGCGCCCGCCTCGGCACACCGCCTGGCTGCACGAGAAGGAATTCTCCGAAGTCTGACTCTCGGCGGGTCCAGGGGGCGGCTCGCCCCCTGGTGGAGGGGGTCCGGGGGAGGCGAAGCCTCCCCTGGTCAGGCCAGGTCGCGCTGGCTCGCCACCACCGCCGAGGCGACCTTGCCCGGGTCCCCCACCAGATTCGCCAGTGCCAGCGAAAGCTTTGCCAGATACAGCAATCTTTGCGTTTCAGGCACCGCATCCAGCGCTTCGGCAAGCAGGTCGTAGACGGTTTCCAGCTGTGCCGTCGTCAGGATCTTGGGGATCATCGTCACCTTCTCACGCATGGCCGCAGGCGATCGCGATGGCTTCGCGCAGCATGGCTGCCGTGGCCTGGGGCCAGCGGGCGCTGACATGGGTATCGGGCCGGATCAGATAGGCGGCCCCTGCCCTGGCCGCGAATTTGCGGGCGATATGGCCGGTGTCGTCGACCAGGATCTCCTCGGCCTCCACCCCCACCAGGGCTTGCGGAACCACCAGGATGCGCCGCACCGGCACCGGGGCTTCGGCCGCCGCGCGCAGGGTGTCGTCCAAGGCTTCGTCGGGCCCTTCGGCGCCGGCGAAGGCGAGCAGATGGAAGCCGCTGCCGAGGTGATCGTAGAGGTAGTCGTCCTCGCCGAGCCGGATGTTGCGCAGCGGCGCGCCCAGCGGCATGCCGCCGGCAAAGGCCTGGTCGTGGTCGGGGAAGGCGTTCAGCGCCGAATGTTCGTAGGTATGCGCGCGGGAGGTGCGCCAGTGCAGCAACTCCTTGCAGAAATTCTCGCTGAGGGTGAAGGACAGCACCGCGTCGCGCATCTGCCGGAAGCCGGTGCTGGGCGGGGACATGAAGCGGGTGCTCTTGCCGGCCTCGTCGCAGATTTCACGCGCCGCCTGCACGCGTTCCTCGGAGTAGCTGCGCAGCAGCGTTGCCGGCGCCGCGCCGCGCGCGACCAGCGCCAGGCGCCAGGCCAGGGCATCGGCGTCCTGGAAGCCGGTGTTGGCGCCGCGCACGCCAAAGATCGGCAGCAGATGCGCGGCATCGCCGACGAAGGCGACGCGCCCCGGCACGTAGTCCGGCAGGGTCAGGGTATTGGCGGAATAGACCGTCGCCCAATCCAGTTCCCAGGGCACCTTGCGGCCGATCATGTCGAGGATGGCCTCGATCCGCTGGGCCAGCAGGGCGGGGTCCAGGGCGGCCTCGGCGGTCTCGCCATCCGGCAGGCGGAAGTCGAGGCGCCAGATGCCATCGGGCTCGCGATGCACCAGCACATTGTTGCCGGGGTTCCAGGCGGGGTCGAAGAAGCACAGCCGCTCGGTCGGCAGGCCGAGGTCGGCGCGGATATCGGCGATGACGAAGCTGCCGGGGTAGGAGCGGCCCTCCATCCGCAGCCCCATCAGCCGGCGAATGGCCGAACGCCCGCCATCGGCGGCGACGACCCAATCGCTGCGCAGATCGTATTCGCCTTCGGGCGTATCGACGCGCAGCGTCACGCCCTGATTGTCCTGGGCCAGGCCGGTGACGATGCTGCCCCAGCGGAAATCCACGAGCTCGGTCGCGGCGATGGCATCGACCAGGAATTCCTCGATATACTGCTGCTGAATGTTCAGACCGGGGAGGAAGCGGTCGTCGGGATCATGCGGCATCTCCATCTGATAGACCTCGCGGCCACGGTAGAAGGACCGGCCACGCGACCATTGCAGGCCCTTGGCCAGGAAGGGGGCGGCGACGCCGGCCTGCTGCAATATCTCCATGCTGCGGCGGGTCAGCACGATGGCGCGGCTGCCGTTGGAGACCTGCAGCTCCGCCTCCAGCAGGATCGAGGCCACGCCGAAGCGCGCGAGGTTCAGTGCCGTCAGCATGCCGATGGGGCCGGCGCCGACGATGACCACGGGGGCGGTGCTGGCGGCACCCGCCAGCTCCGGCGGGCGGGTGAAGGGATGGATGCGGTAGTCGTAGAAGATCGACGGGCGCGGCTGCGCCTCGGGGTAATGCATGGTTGTCTCCTCCTGGCGGTTGCCCTCCGCCATCCACCCCATGCTTAGGACGCGCGCCGCCACTGCGTCTGTCCCTCGCGGAAGGGACAGGCCGCCTGGCGCCGTGGCGGTGGTGGCGCCGAGCCTGGAGACGCGGACGCTTTGCGGGCTGATCGCGGCGCTCGGCCAGCCGGGGTTCCTGAACCGCTTCGCGAGCGCCTGCGAAACCCTGTTCGCCGCCGATCAGGTCACAAGCTTCTTCCTCGACCAGCACCAAATCCGCTGCGTGCTGGCGCATCGCCCGGCGGCGCCACGGCTGGTGGCGGGGCTCTGCGCGGATTACGCCCGCGTCTGGCATGCGCGCGACCCGCTGCTGCCGCCGGACGGCAGCCCGCCCCCGGGCTTTGCCACCCATCCGGTGATCGCCGAGGAAATCGGGGACGCCGCCTATCGCGCGCGGCTGTTCACCGGGGCCGATCTCGGCGGCAAGATCGCGGTGGTCTCGCGCGAACAGGATCGCGTGCTGTACTGGAACCTGTATTTCCGGCGGCGGATGGTCGGGGCGATGACGCGCGCCGCCGCGGCACTGGCCGAAAGCGGCGCGGTGCTGGCACAGGCGCTGCACAAGCACGACGCGCTCTCGGGCGGCGGCTGCCGCGACGGCGCGCGCTTCGCGGTGCTGCTGCGCAACCTCTGCCCCGCGCTGTCGCCACGCGAAACCGAGGTCGCGGCGCTGATTGCGGCCGGGGCGGAGGTGGCGCAGATCGCGGCCAGCCTCGGCATCGGCGCACAAAGCGTGATGACTTTCCGCAAACGCGCCTATGCCAAGCTCGGCATCAGCCGCCGGGCGGAATTGTCGGCGCGCTGCGCGGGGGTGGCGCTTTAGGCGGCCGCCGTCAAAAAAGATCACCGGGCGTCGCCCCTCGAACACCCCAGCAGAAACATGGTGTTTCTGCACTTCCCGTCAGGGGCGCGGGACCGGCGCGTCGGAAACCACGCGGCCGTCCACGACCTCGATGATGCGGTCGCAACGCTGCGCCAACCGCGGGTCGTGCGTGACAATGAGGAAGCTGGTGCGGTTCAGCCGGTTCATTTCGCGCAACAGATTGAAGACGCCATTGGCGGATTTGGTGTCGAGGTTGCCGGTCGGCTCATCGGCCAGCACCAGCGCCGGCGCCATCGCCAGGGCGCGGGCGATCGCCACCCGCTGCTGCTGCCCGCCGGAAAGATTGCCGACGTTCGCATCCCGCCAGGGCAACAGCCCGACCCGGTCGAGCAGGGTCTCGGCCGCCTCGCGCATCGCCGCATCCGGGCGGCCGCGGTCGAGCAGCATGGGCATCAGCACATTCTCGGCCGCGGTGAAGGCGCCGATCAGATGATGGTGCTGGAAGATGAAGCCGATGCTGTGGCCGCGCAGACGGGTCAGCGCGGCATCGTCCAGCGCCCGCGTGTCATGCCCCTCCAGCCGCAGCGTCCCGGCGGTCGGCCGGTCCAGCAGGCCGATCAGATTGAGCAAGGTGCTCTTGCCCGAGCCCGACGGCCCGATCAGCGCGACGAACTCCCCGCTGGTCATCGTCAGATCGATGCCATGCAGCACCTCCACCTCGGTCGGCAGGCCGAGGTTGAAACTCTTGCGCACCCCCTCCAGCCGCAGAACCTCGGTCTCAGCCACGAATGGCCTCGACCGGGTCCAGCCGGGCGGCCCGCATCGCCGGGGCCATGGCGGCCAGCACGCCGGTCAGCGCCGCGACCACCGCCGCGAGGATGAAAAGCTGCGGATCAACCTCCAGCGGGAAAAGCTCGCTGCCATCCGCCTGCCTTGCGCTGGCATGGAAGGCCAGCAACCCGACCACCGCCAGCATCGAGCCGATCAACGCCCCCGCCAGCCCCAATACCCCGCCCTGGATCAGGAAGACCCGCAGGATCTGGCCCCGCCGCGCGCCCATGGCGCGCAGGATCCCGATTTCCCGCGAACGCTGCACGACCGAGACCACCAGCACGCTGGCCATGCCGAGCGCCACCGACAGCCCGACCGAAAGGCGGATGACGGTGTTCGTCGTCTGCTGCGCGCTGACCGCGGTGAAGAACTGCAGATTGGTGCGTATCCAGCTGTCCGCGCGCACCCCGGTGGCGCCGTTGATGGCCTGGGCGATGACCTCGGCGGCATAGGGGTCCTGCACCGTCAGCTGCAGGCTGGTGACGCCGCCGGTCAGCCCCAGCAGGCTTTGCGCGGTGCGCAGGGCGACGAAGGTGGTGCGCTCGTTCACCCCCCGATTGCCAAGGTCGAACAGCCCCGCGACCGTCAGCGTCGCGCTGCCGCCGCTGCCCGCGGTGACGCGCAGCTTGTCCCCCGCCGCGACGCCGAGATCGGTCGCGAGATCGGTGCCGATGACGATGTCCTCGCTGTTCAGGCGCAGCTGGCCGGCGACCATGTTCGCCGGCAGGTCGACGATGCGGAAATACCCCTCCGGCCGCACCCCGGTCAGGGTGATGGAGCGGCTCGCCTCGCCCCGCACGGCAAGCGCGGCGCCGCTTGCCACCTCGGTCGCCACCGCCACCTGCGGCATGGCGGCCATCTGCGCCAGGACCGTCTGCCACTGGTCGATCGAGCGCAGCCGCTGCGCCGGCCGCTGGACGATGGCATCCTGGACCACCCCCGGCCCCGCCCGCAGCGGCCGCGCGATCTCATCGGGCGGCAGCATCACGATATGCGCCTGGGCGCTGAGCACGCGGCGCAGGAAATTGCTCTGCAGCCCGGCCAGCAGCGCCGACATGAAGACGATGACGGCAACGCCGACCGAAACCCCGGCCAGGATGAACAAGGTCTGCGTCCAGCCATCGCGCAGGAAACGCAGCCCGGCGATCCATTCGAACGGCAGCCAGCGGCTCATGGCGGGCTGGCCCCGGCCAAGCTGGTCCCTGGTGGCGCGATCCGCAGGCGACCGCCGTCGCCCGGCGCGGCCGTGGTCGGGACCACGCGCTCGCCTTCCTCCAGCCCCTCCAGGATCTCGACCTGCCGGATTCCGCGCAGCCCGATGCGGACCGCGCGGCGCCGCGCCCGGCCGGCTTCCACCGCCAGCACCCAGGGGTCCGCGGTGGCGGCCGCATGCACCGCCAAGACGGGCAGCACCAGCGTGTCCGCCCGCTCCGCCACCGCGATGTCCACCGAGACGGTCATGTCCTCGCGCAGGTAGTCGGGCGGTTCGAGCACCCGCAGCTTCGCCTCGACCGAGGCCCGCTGCGCATCGACGCCGGGGTTGATGTAGGTCAGTTCGGCAGCGAAACGCCGGTTTGGATAGGCATCGGCCGAGGCGGTGGCCTGCTGCCCGACCGCGACCAGCCCGAGGTTGCGCTCGTCGATCTGCACCACGATCTGGGTTTCCCCGGCGGGGGCCAGCACCATCAGCACCTGGTTCGGCTGCACCACCCAGCCCGGCTCGACATCGCGCCCGATCAGCGTGCCGGCGACCGGGGCCCTTATGCGGGTATAGGCGAGGCGCGAGGTCGCCGATTGCAGCGCCGCCCGCGCCTGGCGCAGCGCGGTTTCCGCGATGATGAAATCCGTCCCGCCGGGGCTGCTGCTCGCGACCTGCAGCCGCGCGGCGCGGAGCTGCGCCTCGGCGACATCCAGGGTCTTGCGGGCGTTGTCGAGTTGGACCTGGGTCTCGAAACCGCCGCCGCGCAGGCTTTCGGCGCGGCGGAACTGCAGCTGGGCATTGAGCAGATTGGCCTCGGCCTCGCGCAGGTTCTCCCGGGCGACGGGCAGGGTCAGCTCGGTCGTCTGGCGCAGCCTCGCCTCGGCCTGGGCGAGGCTGCCCTCGGCCTGCTCGACCCCGGCGCGGGCCTCGCTGTCCTCCAGCACCACCAGCAGGGCGCCGGCCGCGACGCGCTGGCCCTGCACCACCGGAATCTCGGCGACGGTGCCGGTGACCTGGGCGCCGATGTTGACCCGATGCGGGGTTTCGACCCGGCCGGAGGCGACCACGCTCTGCACCAGATCGCCGCGGCGGACCGTCTCCACCGCGACGATGGGACCGAGCAGCAGACGCGGCCCGCCATAGCCGGCGGCGGCGAGGAGCAGCAGCGCCAGCAGCAGCCGCCGCCGGACGGCCCAGAGCCCGTCGGCCAGGCGCCGCCAAGGGCCGCGTGGCGGGGGCAGCGGCGTCGCCTCCCGCGCCAGCGGCACCGGCAGGCTTTGCGCCGCGGGCTCGGCCAACCCTGTCTGCACCCCACTCGGCGGCGGCTCCGGAGCGGGGTCGGCTGGGGTCATCGGCACCTCATGCTGCCGCGGTGACGGCGGAAAGGGAACGCGTAGCAAAACCGGCAGCCGCCCGTCTTGAGCGAGGTCAAGCCTTGCCGACAGGCGGTCTGCGCCATCCACCCGACCGCGCACCAGGGCGCTGCCCTGGCCCCGATTCCGGGGGTCTGGCGCTCCCGCCACGAATAACTTATTCGGGCGAGGGAAAGCATATTTACTCTGAAAGCATATTCGCCGCGGCCGGTAAAATCCACGCCCGCCACGAAGTGAAGGGAAGGCAAAGCTTCATGCAGTCACTCCTTGCCGGTCTGACAATGCTGATCCTGGGCGACAGCCATTTCGGGGCGCAGGGCTATCTGATCACGACGTTGCAGGATGCGCTGATCCGCCAGGGCGCGAAGGTCGCTTCCTATGCGGCCTGCGGCGCGCCGGCGAGCATCTGGCTCACCGCCCGCGTCGCTTCCTGCGGCACCGCGCAGCGCATCCAGTCCGGGCCGATCCAGACCCGCAGCGGCTCGGAAGCGCGCACCACGCCGCTCGCCCAGCTGGTGCAGACGCAACACCCCAACATCGTGGTCGTCGCCATGGCCGACACCATGGGCGGCTACGTGCTGCGCGAATTGCCGCGCGACTCCATCCTCGAGGAAGTCACCGCGCTGACCGACCAGATCCGCGCGATGCACCTGCCCTGCATCTGGATCGGCCCAAGCTGGGGGACCGAGGGCGGACCTTTCCTGAAGACCTTCGCCCGGGTGCGGGAATACTCGGCCTATCTCGCCACCATCGTCGCGCCCTGCACCTACCTCGACAGCACCCAGCTGTCGCGACCGGGCGAATGGCCGACCTTCGACGGGCAGCACTACACCCTGCCCGGCTATCGCAGCTACGGTGCCGCGCTGGCGACGGCCATCGCCGCCGATCCGCAGGTCCGCGCCCTGACGCATCGCTGAGGCCGGCATGCATCGAGGCGCCGGGCCGGCGCGATGATCTTCGCCTCCTTCGAATTCCTGTTCCTGTTCCTGCCGCTGTTCCTGGCGGTGTATTTCGTGACGCCCTTCGCGTGGCGGAACTGGCCGATCCTGATCTTCTCCTGGGCCTTCTACGCCTGGTGGCGGGTGGATTTCCTGGCGCTGCTGATCTCGGTCACCGTCTTCACCTTCGTCGTCGCGCGGATCATGGCCCGGGTCGGGCCCAAGACCGTCTGGGGCCGGCGGCTGCTGGTGGTTGGGCTGGTCGGCAACCTGGGCGTGTTGGCCGTGTTCAAATACGCCAACTTCAGCGTGCAGGCCTTGAACGACCTGCTCGGCGGCATCGGGCATGCGCCGGTCGCCTGGGCCGAGATCGTGCTGCCGATCGGGCTCTCCTTCTATGTGCTGCAATCGGTCAGCTACCTGATCGACGTCTGGCGCGGCGACATCCCGGTCAGCCGCAGCTTCCTGAACTACGCCGCCTACAAGGCGGTCTTCGCCCAGCTGATCGCCGGACCCATCGTGCGCTACGCCGAGGTCGCCGAGGAGCTGAAGCATCGCGCGCATTCCTGGGCGCAGTTCGGCCTCGGCGCGCGGCGCTTCGCGATGGGCTTTGCCGCCAAGGTCTGCATCGCCGACACGCTGAGCCCGGCGGTCGATGCCGTCTATGCGCTGCCGCAGCCGAGCCTGGTCGATGCCTGGGCCGGGGCCTTGGCCTATACGCTGCAGCTCTATTTCGACTTCGCCGGCTATTCCTCGATGGCGCTCGGCCTCGCGCTGATGCTCGGCTTCCATTTCCCGGAGAACTTCCGCGACCCCTATCTCTCGGGCTCGATCCAGGAGTTCTGGCAGCGCTGGCACATGACCCTCTCGCGCTTTCTGCGCGACTACCTCTACATCCCGCTCGGCGGCAGCCGAAAAGGGCAGCGGCGCACCTATGTGAACCTGTTCCTGACCATGCTGCTGGGCGGCTTCTGGCATGGCGCAAACTGGACCTTCCTCGCCTGGGGTGCCTGGCAGGGCGGGCTGCTGACGCTTCATCGCGCCTGGCGCCGCGCCGGCCATGGCCCGATGCCCTGGCTGCCGGCGCATCTGCTGACGCTGCTGGTGGTGCTGCTCGGCTGGGTCGCCTTCCGCGCCCCCGATTTCGCCAGCGCGGTGCGCATGTATGGCGCGATGCTGGGCGGGCCCGGCCTCGGGCTCAGCGATGCCCTGGCCTGGCAGATCACCCCCGACCAATGGTGGTGCGGCGTGATCGCGATCCTGCTGGTCTATGCGCCCCTGCTCGAACGCCGCCTGGCGCCCGGGCCGGACCCGGCGCCGCCCGGGCACCCGCTCGTGCGGGCCGCCACGGCGGTCGGGCCGCTGCTCGCCTTCGTGCTCGGGCTGGTGCTGCTCTACAGCCGCGCCGCCGTGCCCTTCCTGTATTTCCAGTTCTGAGCCCGCCGCCGATGCCCCACCCGCCCCGCGATCCCTGCCGCTGGCTGGCCGCCGGCCAGGGCCTTGCCTTCGCGACATTGCTCGGCCTCGGCGCCTGGCAGGGCGTCACCGCGATCGGCAGCGATGCCGCCTGGACGAAGCTGCGGCCGACGCTGTCGCTGGAGGCGTTCCTGGCCGGGCGCACCACCGGCGCGCTCAACGACATCATGGCCCGCCATCTGCCCGCCGACCCCTGGCTGCGCGCCGCCGGCGGGCTGCTGCGCTGGGGCGTCTTCAACTCGGGCGGGCCGCAGGTGCGGATCGGCTGCAACGGCTGGATGTTCCTGACCGAGGAGCTGCGCCCCTGGCCCGATCCGGTTGCCGCCATGACCGAGCGCGCCGAGGGCGCGGCGCACATCGCCGCGCGGCTGCGCGAACGCGGCATCGCCCTCGCGATCGCGCTGGTCCCGGACAAGGCGCGGGTCGAGGCCGACAAGCTCTGCGGCGCGCCGCGGGCGGCGCAGGCGGCGGCGCGCTTCGACGATTTCCTCGGCGCGCTGCGGGCGCGCGGGCTGACCGCGATTTCGCTGCTGCCGGCGCTGCGTGCGGCCGCACCCTCCTTCTATCGCACCGACACGCATTGGAACCAGGCGGGGGCCGCGGCGGCGGCGGCGGCCATCGCCGCGGCCCTGGCCGACCCGCCGCTGCAGCGGGCCGAAACCTTCGCCACCACCGCCGCGGCCGAGGCGGAGCGGCCGGGCGATCTGCTGCGGCTGACCAGCATGGACCGCCTGCCCGACCTGCTGCGCCCGGCCCCGGACCGCGAGGCGCCCGAACACACCGCTTTGGCCGAAGGCGCCGCCCCCAGCGGCGGCCTGCTGGACGAGGCGCCCGCTCCGGAGGTCGCGCTGATCGGCTCCTCCTATTCCATCAACGGCAATTTCCATGGCCGGCTGCAGCAGGACCTGCACAGCACGGTGGTGAATTTCGGCCAGGCGGGCGGGGCCTTCCTCGGCGCCGCGCAGACCTATTTCGCAAGCCAGGCTTTTCGCGATTCCCCGCCGAAGCTGATCATCTGGGAGATCCCGGAACGGGTCGTGGCACAGCCGCTGAGCGCGGAGGACCGCCACTTCCTAGCGGAATGGCAGCGATAGCCGGGCGGGGCTATTCGCCCAGCAGCCGGCGGATCTGCGGTTCCATCGCCGCCGCCAGGACCGCGTAGCCGACCATAGTAAGATGCAGCCGGTCGAAGGCCAGCTGCTCGGGCAGCCGGCCCTGGCCATCCACCAGCATGGTGCCGGCATCGCTGTAGAAGACGCTGCGCTGGTCGGCGCAGCGGGCGATCAACACATTGACCTGCTCGGTCACCCGCCGCACCGGATCGCTGGCATCGGCCCCGCGCGGCAGCAGCCCAACCAACAGGATCCGGGTCTGCGGCGATTGCCGGTTGATGAAGCGGATCACCTCGGCGATGCCCAGGGCGATATCGGCGGGGCGGTTGCTGTATTGTGCATTGTTGGTGCCGATCAGCAGCACCACTGCCTGCGGCCGCAGCGCGACCGGCCATTGGCCATGCTCCAGCCGCCACAGCATGCCTTGGGTGAAATCGCCGCCAACCCCGAGGTTCAGCGGCGAACGATGGCCGTAGAACTGCTGGTAGATCAGCGGGAACCAGGATGCGGTGATGGAATCGCCCAGGAACACCAGCCGGGCGCGGCCGACATCGGTCGCGGCCAGCTGCTGGCTCACCGCCGCGACCCCGCCCTGCCACCCCGGATCGGCCAGATATTCCGGCTGTGCCTCCCGCGGGAGCGGCGCGCGCGCCGGCAGCGCCGGGCAGAGCATGCCCTGCGCCGCCGCCGGCGCGGCCAAGCCGAACAGGCCCAGGGCCAGGGCCAGGGCCAGACCCCGCATCAGGCCGGTGCCGGAGGCGCGCCCCGCCGGGCGTTTCGCCAGACGTTTTGCCGGCACCGCCATCAGCGCGGCGCGATTGTGTCGCGAGCCAGGAAGCTCACCGGCTCGCCCGCCGGGGCCATCAGCCAGACGCTGTACTGCCCGCCCGCCTCCAGCTGGCCGAGGTCCAGCGACGGCGACGATCGGCCGGCGCAGCCGGCGCGGACCTTGGCGCGTACCGGGTTGATGCTGCGGCTGCGCATCGCATCGGCCGGCACGGCGCTGAACACGGTGGGGCCGGAGGGCTCCACCGCCAGCACCCCATCCGCGCAACCGGGGATGGCGTTGTAGAAGGTCAGCCTTGCCCGGGTCTGGTTGTATTCGGTGCTGTCGCGCACGACGGTCGCGACCGGCGCCGCGCCCTGCCGCTGCAGCAGGACGGTGTTGGAGCCCCCGGCCGTCACCCGCACCACCAGCTCCGTGGTGGTGTTCCCCTCGGTCACCCCTAGCGTCACCGGGCGGTCGGCGACGCCCTCGCCGATGAGATAGGCGCTGATGCGCGTGGCCCCCTCCGCGCCCAGGCTGACGGCGGGGCCGAAATCCGGCTTCACCGTCACCGCCCCGGGCAGGGCATTGGCCAGCCGCAGGAAGGCGAAGCCCTCCGGCAGGCGCTGTTCGTACAGCATCGGCTGCGCCTGCGCCGCGGCCCCGGGCAGCCCCGCGCCGATCACGGTCGCGGCCAGCCACAGCAGCATCGAACCGCCGGCCCGGCGCGGCATGGAAAGCGGAAGCATGGTGGGGATCTCCTGCCGCTCCGCCGATGCGGCGCGCCTTGGGGTGCCGCGCCCGGAGGGGGGCGACATCGCCGCCTCCCGTCGAAACGCGCGCGAAGCATTCATCGCTGATCGACCGGGCGCAACTGCAGCAGCCGCTGGTCGCGGGCGCTTTCGAGCGCCCTTTCGGCCCGGCCCATCTGCCCGCGGCTGCGCGTCAGCCGGGCTTCCAGCAGGGCCATCTGCAGCGGGTCGAAGCGCAACGCGCGGCCCTCGACCAGCAGGAATTCGGCGCGCGACCAATCGCGCAGGGCGATCGCCGCATCCGCGGCGGCAAGCCGGGCCTGGAGATTGCCGGGCTCCCGCGCGAGCACGGTCTCCGCGATCTCCTGTGCCGCCGCGGCGCGGCCATCGGACAGATAGAGCCGGCCCAGGGCCAGCAACAGCGCCGGATCCTCGGGCCTGGCCCGCAGCGCCGGGGTCAGCTGGCCGAGGGCCGCGACCTCCTCGCCGCGTTCCGCCAGCCGATCCGACCGCGCGATCGCCATGCCGGCCCGCAGCCCTTCGAGCCGGTCACGCGTCGCGGCATCGAGCCTGGGATCTGTGCCGAGGCCCGTCATCAGCGCCTGCGCATCGGCCAGGCGCCCGGCATCGAGCAGCGCCGCCGCGACCTCCGCCTTGGCGGCGGGCAAGGCGCCCGGGCGCAGCGCGGAGCGGGCGGCGGCGGAGGCCGCGGCCTCATCGCCCAGCCGGCCGAAAGCGCGCACCACCGCGGCCCCGGTGAGGCCCGAGGCATCCGGCCGGGCCGCGAGCTGGAGCAGCCGCCGCCCGGCGGCCCCGCCGGAATCGTGGCGGGCCTCATCCTCCATCCGGGCGACCTCGAGCGCGATCCGGCTGCGCGCGAGCAGCCGGGCATTGTCGGGGCTGAGCGCGGCGGGTGGGATGCGCTGCAGAGTCGCGACCACATCCCCGGTGCGGTCCTCGGCGGCGGCGAGCAGCGCGGCCGCTTCCAGCGCCGGGGGGCCGCCATCGGCGGAAAGCCCGGCTTCGATCGCCCGCGCCTCCTGGCGGCGGTCCAGCTTGCGCAGCGCCAGGGCCAGATCATAGCTGACCCAGGCATTGCCGGGATCGACCAGCAGCGCCTCGCGCAGCAGCGGGATGGCTGCTTCCGGCCGGCCCGCCTGCGCCGCCTGCGCGCGCAGCAGCGCCGCCCGGGTCGCGGCCCCGGCCGCGCCGGGACGGTAGCCGCTGCTCTGCGCCATGAGGTCGGCGTCCTTGAACCGGCCCTGGCGCAGCAGCGCCTCATAGAGCCCACCCTGCGCCTCGGCGGCCCGCGGGCGCTGCGCCAGGGCCTCGCGGAAGCGGGCCTCGGCGGCGAGGTAGTCCTGCCGGCGCAGCGCCACCTGGCCGAGGATGGTGGCCGCCTCCGCCCGCTGGTCCGGGGTGATCGGGCCGTCGAGGGCGCGCTCGGCCAGGGCCGTGGCGCTTTCCAGCTGGCCGCGCTGCAGCGCCCGCCGTGCCGCGACATTGCGGGTGGCCGCGACCGGCGTCGGCGCCCCGCCGCCGCCGGTGAAGCCGAGCGTCCGGGAAAACTCGTCGGCGCGCTCGGGCGCGAGGGCAACCGCCTGTGCCATCAGTTCGCGGGCATCGGCGATCCGGCCCTGCCGCCGCCGCGCGATGCCGAGCCCGATCAACGCATCGACGTCATCGGGCCTGGTCGCCAAGGCCGCCTCGAAAGCCGTGGCCGCTTCTTCGGTCTTGTGCTGCTGCAACGCATCATAGCCGCGCTGCCGGATCTCGTAGGAGGCATCCTGCCCGACCGAGCGGGAGGCGGCCATGCGATCGGCGATCTCGTGGTCGTCGGGATAGACGCGCAGGTAGCGCTGCATCAGATCGACCGCCTCGCCGTTTGGTCCCAGCCAGAGCAGCGCCTGCCGCCAGGCGGCGCGGGCAGCCTCGGCGGCCTGGGGGTCCTGGGCCAGGACCTCGAGGCGCTCGATGCCGATGGTCCGGGTGGTTTCGCGATAGGTGGCGAGGCGGGCCGCGGCGATGGCGAGATCGGTGTTGCCCGGCGAGCGCGCCACCAGCGCGTCGAGCGCCCGGCGCGCCTCGCGGAAGCCGTTCAGCGAGGTAGAGCCGAGGGCGAGGTAGTATTCGACCGCAAAGCGGTCCGGCACGGCATTGCCGCCGAACAAGGCGCGGTACATCTGCACCGCCTCTTCGCTGCGGCCTGCCTGGGCCAGGCGGCGCGCTTCGGCGAGCACGGCGGGGTCCTCGGCGGTCATCACCCGCACCGTCGCGGCGGCCTGGGCCGCGACCGGGCTGTTCGGCGCGACTTGCCGCAGCCGCACCAGTGTCCCGAACCAGAAGTTCGCCTGATTGATTATCATGCCGGCATCGGTAGGTGTCGCAGACAGAAGCGCTCGATGCTGGCGAGGATGTCGTTGGCGG
>Ga0255334_1000215_pt1 | contig 59080 bp, 56 predicted proteins | sample EtOH5_35cm_T3_12_FD_202080 | JGI IMG/M metagenome (GOLD analysis project Ga0255334, IMG submission 202080) | Sandy soil microbial communities from University of British Columbia, Vancouver, Canada - EtOH5_35cm_T3_129 | ecosystem: Engineered > Artificial ecosystem > Sand microcosm > Unclassified ...
CTCGGCCACGGCTTTGAGCAGGCGTTCGTGCAGGGCGAATTGGGAAAACACGGGTGCTACCTCGAAGAAATGCAAAAAAACAGCTGCATAGGGTAACGGTTTCGAGCGCTCAGGCCGAGTTTCTTTATACAAACGGCGCTAAACAGTGGTTTTTTTGTTGCGTCTTTTGTCCTCAAACGTCATCCAAAGCGTCTTAAATGCTCTAATCGCCCCGTCGCGTCCTACAGAAGAACCGTTTTTACCCATGGATATCAAACAGCTCTGGCTCAACGTCCAAGACCTTTGGGGTGCCCTTGATCAGCACCCCCTCCTGCATTCCAGCCTGGCGTTGGTGGTATTGCTGGTGGTTGCGCTGGTCCTCGGACGAGTGGCGCGCTTCCTCATTCTGCATGCGACCAAAATACTCGGTCGCCAGCCGGCATTGCACTGGATCAATGACTTTCGGCATAACAAGGTCTTTCATCGTCTGGCGCAGATCACCCCCTCGCTGGTGATCCAGTTCGGCTTGCACCTGGTGCCGGAGTTGGGCAAGACCAGTCTGATCTTCCTCGGCAATGTGGCGCTGGCATTTACCATTCTGTTTTTGCTGTTCGCAGTCAGTGCCCTGCTCAGCGCCCTGCTCGACATCTACGCGCGCACCGAACATGCCCGTACCCGCTCGATCAAAGGCTACATACAACTGGCGAAAATGGTCTTGTACGTGTTTGGCGCGATCATCATCGTTGCCACGCTGATCGACCGTTCGCCGCTATTGCTGCTGTCAGGGCTGGGCGCCATGTCGGCGGTGATTCTGTTGGTCTACAAAGACACCTTGCTGTCGTTCGTCGCCAGCGTGCAGCTGACCAGCAATGACATGCTGCGGGTCGGCGACTGGATCGAGATGCCGCAAGTCGGCGCCGACGGCGACGTGGTCGACATCACGCTGCACACGGTCAAAGTGCAGAATTTCGACAAGACCATCGTTTCGATTCCAACCTGGCGCCTGATGTCCGAGTCGTTCAAGAACTGGCGCGGCATGCAGCAATCCGGTGGACGACGGATCAAGCGCAGCCTGTTCATCGACGCCAGTGGCGTGCGGTTTGTGCGCGACGACGAAGAGGCAAAACTGGCTCAGGTGCATCTGCTGACCGACTACATCAGTCGCAAGCAGGCTGAACTCAAGGCCTGGAACGAAGCCCAGGGTAATGTGGCGGCGATGTCGGCCAACCGTCGGCGGATGACCAATATCGGGACGTTCCGCGCCTATGCGCTGGCGTATTTGAAGAGTCACCCGGAGATTCAGCCGAACATGACCTGCATGGTCCGCCAGATGCAAACCACCGCGCAGGGCATTCCCCTCGAGATCTACTGCTTCACCCGCACCACCGTGTGGGCGGATTACGAGCGGATCCAGGGGGATATTTTTGATTACCTGCTCGCGGTGTTGCCGGAGTTTGGCTTGAGCTTGTATCAGCAGCCAAGTGGCGGGGATTTGCGGGCGGGGTTGTTGCCGGCCATGTTAGGCGCGAGCCACATCCCTGGGCCCGAAAAACACATCATGTAACCACCTCGGCTCACCCGGCTTGCTGTTGGATGATTACCGTCTGCGCCGGCATCGGAGCCGGGAAACCGGCTTCACCGAGGGCGTCTTTGATGATGCGGTTGGTGTCGAAATAGACCTGCCAATAGTGCTCGTTGTGGCAGTAAGGACGCACCGCCAACACCGGACCGACCAGATTGAACTCTAAAATCTCCACCTCCACTGCTGGCGCGGCAAGCACATTGGGGATCGTGGCAATGTGTTGTTTCAGCAAGGCCGCCGCCGCTTTCCAGTCGGCCGCGCCCGATAGCTGTGCTTTCAGTTCGACACGGCGGAACGGGTTGTGGGTGAAGTTCTGGATGTTGTCGCTGAAAATTTTGTTATTACCGACCAGAGTCAGCACGTTATCCGGGGTGTTGATAGCGGTAGCGAACAGACCGATCTCGGTGACCGTACCCGTCACCCCACCCGCGCAGATGAAGTCGCCGACCTTGAATGGGCGCAGGACAATAATAAACGCGCCCGCCGCCAGATTGGCCAGCAACCCCGACCAGGCCAGACCGATCGCAAGACCGACCGCAGCGAGCAGCGCGGCAAAGGTGGTTGTCTGCATGCCCAGGTAGCCGAGGATACCGATCACCAGAATGATGTTCAGCGTCACGGTAATGGCTGAGCCAACATAGCGCAGTACGGTCGGGTCGACCTTTTGTTTGCCCAGGGCCCGCTGCACCATGCCGACAGCAAAGCCTATCAGCCAGCGTCCGACAATCCAGAAGGCGATGGCGGAGAGGATCTTCACCGCGAAAGCGGCACCATACTGTTGCACCAGCGCGATTAACGCGTTGAACTTCGCGGTGGTAACGTTAACGATAGTCTCGTCCATGGCTGGTGCCCAAAGGTGAAGAATTGGTTCCGAAACCCTAGCACAGCCTGTATGCCCCGCCAGTCAATGGTCTGCGTTACGTATCGCGGTACAACAGCACCAAGCCTCTCCAGGGTCAGGTGACCGCCAAAGACTTTCGCACACCCAACCGGCTAATCCACACCGCCAGCAAAATCACCGACCCACCCAGGAACAACCGCCCCAGCGCTTCATGCTGATTCCAGATCAGCAGATTGATCAGCAACCCCACCGGCACATGCAGGTTGTTCATCACCGCGAGCGTCCCGCCATTCACCAGGCACGCGCCCTTGTTCCACCAGTACAAACCGAGCGCAGTCGAGACCAGACCGAGGAACACCAGCACGCTCCATTGCAGCGGCGCTTCGGGCAGGAAGTTCTGTTTGCCGAACAGCAGAAACGCCGGTAGCGCCACCGCCAATGCCCCCAGGTAGAAGTAGCCAAAGCGCCGGTAATGCGGCAAATCGCTCGGGTAGCGCGCCACCAGATGTTTATAAAGTACCTGTCCGGCGGCGTAGGTGAAGTTGGCCAGTTGCAGCAGCAGGAACCCCATGAAGAAGTCCGGGTTGATCCGGTCGTAGCGAATCACCGCCGCCCCCATCACCGCCACCAGTGCCGCGACCAATGCCCACGGATTGAAGCGCCGGTTCAGCGCGTCTTCGATCAAAGTCACGTGCAGCGGCGTGAGGATGGTGAACAGCAACACCTCCGGCACTGTCAGCACCCGAAAGCTCAGGTACAGGCAGACGTAGGTCACGCCGAACTGCAACGCGCCGATCAGCAACATGCCGCGCATGAACGCCGGTTCAACCGAACGCCAGCGAGTCAACGGAATGAACACCAGCCCCGCCAGTACCACTCGCACCAGCACCGCGAAGTAACTGTCGACATGACCGGCCAGGTACTCGCCGATCAAACTGAAGGAAAACGCCTGAATCAGCGTGACAAAAAGTAGATAGCCCATGCTCGCCTCGTTTCGAATGGCGGCGACGATAGCTTTTTTTGCCAGCCATCGCGACCTGTCAGGCAACACACCCCCCTGTGGGAGCGAGCCTGCTCGCGATGACGGCGTTACATTCAACATTGATGTTGGCTGACACACCGCTATCGCGAGCAGGCTCACTCCCACAGGGGTTGTGTGCTCATTCACTAAATCGCAGGCAAAAAAAAGCCCGATCTCGCTAAAGCGTTCAATCGGGCTACAGCACTCAGGAGCAATAAGTGCAAAGGGAGGTTCGATGCGCGTAAAGCCATGAAGGGGTTGCGCCAGGTCACTTGAACATCAAGGGATTATCTGGCGATTAAAGCCTCAGGCGACCTGGGCAAGCTTGGCGTTGGCCTGGCTCAGGCCTTTCTCCTGGAAGTCACCGCCCAGGTTCATGCCTTCGGCGTGGATGAACGTCACGTCATGAATCCCGATGAACGCCATGACCTGGCGCAGGTACGGTTCCTGGTGATCCGCGGTGCTGCCGGCGTAGATTCCGCCGCGGGCAGTCAGCACATAGGCACGCTTGCCGCTGAGCAAGCCTTGCGGGCCAGTGTCGGTGTACTTGAAGGTCACGCCGGCACGCAGCACATGGTCGAGCCAGGCTTTGAGGGTGCTCGGGATGGCGAAGTTGTACATCGGCGCGGCCATGACCAGTACATCGGCAGCCAGCAATTCGTCGGTCAACTGGTTGGAGCGTTCCAGGGAAACCTGTTCGATGTCGTTGCGCTGCTCGGCTGGTTTCATCCAGCCGCCCAGCAGGTTGATATCCAGATGCGGCACCGGGTTGACGGCCAGGTCACGAACGGTGATGTGGTCGTTCGGGTGCGCGGTTTGCCACTGGCTGATGAAGGTCTGGGTCAGTTGACGCGAAACCGAGTCTTGCTGACGAGCGCTGCTTTCGATGATCAGAACGCGGGACATGGGATGTAGCCTCCATCTGAGAATGTTGTAAGTCGATGGAGTGAAGGTTAAACAGAGTTAAATCGATGAAAAAGCGCAAATAACTGCTATAAACCATCAATAAATTCGTTTATAAGCAGAGCATGCCCTGTGGGAGCGGGCTGTGGTGAGGGGATTTAGCGAAACGTCGCACCGCCCCGTTGGGCTGCGAAGCGGCCCCAGCACTTCAAAGTCAAACCGCATGCAATGGTTTGACGACTGCTTCGCAGCCGAACGGGGATAAATCCCCTCACCACAGCCCGCTCCCACAGGGTTGTAATGTCATTTGGGGGTGCAGGTCAGTTTGATACGCATCTTGATGATGCTTCGGTTGAACTTGGCGGTAGCATTTTTGTGTTTACCGGCGGCGACTTCGATATTGCGGGTACGTGGCGCTTCCGGGCCATTGTTGAAAACTACCTTACAGGCCGCATCGGTGGTGCCGTAGTTGTTCACCTGAATGGAGGCGATGTCGCTATCCGTGTCATAGGTGTTGTAGTCGATGCTCAAGCCGTTCAGCTGTTTTTCAACGTCGATCGGATAAGCAAACGCCGTCAGCGGCAGCATCGCCAGCAGCACACAACCCGATACCACACCACAAAGCTTTTTCATTCAGCAGTCTCCAATATGGACTGCCAGCTTAGGACAAGAGGAGCTATTCATGAAAGCGCCCCGCGTGACCCTTGATCAATGGCGAACGTTACAGGCCGTGGTCGACCACGGCGGTTTCGCCCAGGCCGCTGAAGCGCTGCATCGCTCGCAATCGTCGGTGAGCTACACCGTGGCGCGCATGCAGGACCAACTCGGCGTACCGCTGTTGCGCATCGACGGCCGCAAAGCGGTGCTGACCGAAGCCGGCGGCGTGTTGTTGCGCCGTTCGCGGCAACTGGTGAAACAGGCCAGCCAGCTGGAAGACCTGGCCCATCACATGGAACAGGGCTGGGAAGCAGAAGTGCGGCTGGTGGTCGACGCCGCCTACCCGAGCGCCCGCCTCGTTCGCGCCTTGACCGCGTTCATGCCGCAAAGCCGTGGTTGTCGGGTGCGTCTGCGCGAAGAAGTATTGTCGGGGGTGGAAGAGGTCTTGCTCGAAGGCGTGGCCGATCTGGCCATCAGTGGCTTCAGCATTCCCGGTTACCTGGGCGCGGAATTGAGCGACGTCGAGTTCGTGGCGGTTGCCCATCCCGAACATCCATTGCACCGTCTCAACCGCGAACTGAATTTCCAGGACCTGGAAAGCCAGCTGCAAGTCGTCATCCGCGACTCCGGTCGCCAGCAGCCACGGGACGTCGGCTGGCTCGGCGCGGAACAGCGCTGGACCGTCGGCAGCCTGGCCACCGCCGCAACGTTTGTCAGCAGCGGCCTGGGTTTCGCCTGGTTGCCTCGGCACATGATTGAACGGGAAATCAAGGAAGGCCTGCTCAAGCTGCTACCGTTGGACCAGGGTGGCAGCCGCAACCCGAGCTTCTATCTGTACTCGAACAAGGACAAACCCTTGGGTCCGGCCACGCAGATTCTCATCGAACTGCTGCGCACTTTCGACACTGCGCCGCTGGATGCACCTTTCGCCGCCCCTGAACAAGCCTGACAAGGAGTGTATGCATGGCCTATTTCGAACACGAAGGTTGCAACCTGCACTATGAGGAATATGGCCACGGCACGCCGTTGCTGCTGGTCCACGGGCTCGGCTCCAGCACCCTGGACTGGGAAAAGCAGATCCCGGCGTTGTCGGCCCGCTACCGGGTGATCGTCCCGGATGTACGCGGCCACGGCCGCTCCGACAAACCCCGCGAGCGCTACAGCATCGCCGGGTTCAGCGCCGATCTGGTCGCCCTCATTGAACACCTGAACCTGGGCCCCACTCATTACGTGGGCCTGTCCATGGGTGGCATGATCGGTTTTCAACTGGCTGTGGACCAGCCGCAATTGCTCAAAAGCCTGTGCATCGTCAACAGCGCGCCCGAGGTCAAACTGCGCAGCCGCGACGATTACTGGCAGTGGTTCAAGCGCTGGAGCCTGATGCGTGTCCTCAGTCTCGGCGCCATCGGCACGGCTCTGGGCGGCAAGCTGTTTCCCAAACCGGAACAGGCTGACCTGCGACAAAAAATGGCCGAGCGCTGGGCAAAAAACGACAAACATGCTTATCTCGCCAGCTTCGATGCAATCGTTGGCTGGGGGGTTCAGGAACGACTTTCCAGGGTCTCCTGTCCAACACTCATCGTCAGCGCCGACCGTGACTACACACCGGTCTCGCTGAAAGAGACCTACGTAAAACTGCTGCCCGATGCGCGGCTGGTGGTGATCGCCGATTCGCGCCACGCCACCCCGCTGGATCAACCCGAAATATTCAACCAAACGCTGCTCGAGTTTCTCACCGCAGTCGACACCACCTCACTCAGGATCACTGACCCATGCTGAAAAAAATCGCCCTCGTCGCTGGCTCCGTTCTGTTTGCCGCCAACCTGATGGCCGCAACGCCCGCCAAGGCGCCGCACGTGCTGCTGGAAACCACCAATGGCCAGATCGAAATCGAACTGGACCCGGTCAAGGCGCCGATCAGTACCAAGAACTTCCTTGATTACGTCAACAGCGGCTTCTACAACAACACGATTTTTCACCGTGTGATTCCAGGGTTCATGATCCAGGGCGGTGGTTTCACTCAACAAATGCAGCAGAAAGAAACCAAGGCACCGATCAAGAACGAGTCCAAAAACGGTCTGCATAACGTCCGTGGCACGCTGTCCATGGCCCGCACCTCCAATCCTGATTCGGCCACCAGCCAGTTCTTCGTGAACGTCAAAGACAATGACTTCCTCGACAGCGGTGATGGCTATGCGGTCTTCGGTAAGGTCGTGAAAGGCATGGACGTGGTAGACGTCATCGTCAACTCGCAAACCACCACCCGTGGTGGCATGAAAGATGTGCCAGCCGACCCTGTGTTCATCAAGTCGGCCAAAGTCATCGACTAAGCTACACAGGAAGTCTTGAGCGGCTGCCGGAGTGCGCCGCTCACACTGTTCAAAGGAGAGCCCGTGCGCGGGCGGAGAACTGATGCTTTATCGCCGTTTCGAGAAACTGATCGACATTTTCCGCGAGGCCCCGACGGCCGCGCCGCCGGATCGGGTTCTGCCTTTTTATACCTATTACCTGAAGCAGGTCTGGCCGAGTTTCGCCGTCCTGCTGATCGTCGGTCTGATCGGTGCGCTGATCGAAGTGGCGCTGTTCAGTTACCTGAGCCGCATCATCGACCTGACCCAAGGCACACCGAACGTCGATTTCTTCAAGGAACATGGCATCGAGCTGGCCTGGATGGCGGTGGTAGCCCTGGTGTTCCGGCCGATTTTTGTCGGTTTGCATGACCTACTGGTGCACCAGACCCTGAGCCCCAGCATGACCAGCCTGATCCGCTGGCAGAACCACAGTTATGTGCTCAAACAGAGCCTGAATTTTTTCCAGAACGACTTCGCCGGGCGCATCGCCCAACGCATCATGCAGACCGGCAACTCGCTGCGCGATTCAGCCGTGCAAGCGGTGGATGCGCTGTGGCACGTGCTGATCTACGCGATCAGTTCGCTGGTGCTGTTCGCCGAAGCCGACTGGCGCCTGATGATCCCGCTGCTGACCTGGATCGTCGCCTTCATCAGTGCCCTTTACTACTTCGTGCCACGGGTCAAGGAACGTTCGGTCGTGTCCTCCGATGCGCGTTCCAAACTCATGGGGCGGATCGTCGACGGCTACACCAACATCACCACCCTGAAGCTGTTCGCCCACACCAACTTCGAACAGCAATACGCTCGCGAAGCGATCAAGGAACAAACCGAAAAAGCCCAACTGGCCGGCCGGGTGGTCACCAGCATGGACGTGGTCATCACCAGCATGAACGGCTTGCTGATCGTCGGCACCACCGGCCTGGCCCTGTGGTTGTGGACGCAGTCGCTGATCACCGTAGGCGCGATTGCCCTGGCCACCGGCCTGGTGATCCGCATCGTCAACATGTCCGGCTGGATCATGTGGGTGGTCACCGGCATTTTCGAAAACATCGGCATGGTTCAGGACGGTTTGCAGACCATTTCTCAACCGGTCAGCGTCACCGATCGCGAGCAGGCCAAACCGCTGGCGGTCACCCGTGGCGAGGTGCGTTTCGAGCACGTGGATTTCCACTACGGCAAGAAGAGCGGGATCATCGGTGACCTCAACCTGACCATCAAGCCCGGTGAGAAAATCGGCCTGATCGGTCCATCCGGCGCAGGCAAATCAACCCTGGTCAACCTGCTGCTGCGCCTCTATGACGTGGAGGGCGGCCGCATCCTCATCGACGGCCAGAACATCGCCGAAGTCGGCCAGGAAAGCCTGCGCGAGCGCATTGGCATGATCACCCAGGACACGTCCCTGCTGCATCGTTCGATCCGCGACAATTTGTTGTACGGCAAACCCAACGCCACCGACGCCGAACTCTGGGAGGCGGTGCACAAGGCCCGCGCCGACGAGTTCATCCCGTTGTTGTCGGACTCTGAAGGTCGCATCGGTTTTGATGCCCACGTCGGTGAACGCGGGGTGAAACTCTCCGGCGGTCAGCGTCAGCGGATTGCGATTGCTCGCGTGCTGCTCAAGGACGCGCCGATCCTGATCATGGACGAGGCCACCTCGGCGCTGGATTCGGAGGTCGAAGCAGCGATCCAGGAAAGCCTGGAAACCCTGATGCAGGGCAAAACCGTAATTGCCATCGCTCACCGGCTCTCGACCATCGCCCGCATGGACCGGCTGGTGGTGCTGGAAAAAGGCAAGATCGCCGAAACCGGCAGCCACGCCGAACTGCTGGCCCATGGCGGGCTGTATGCGCGGTTGTGGCAGCACCAGACAGGTGGATTTGTCGGCATCGATTGATGATCGTTCCCACGCTCTGCGTGGGAATGCCTCAAGGGACGCTCCGCGTCCAGTGACGCGGAGCGTCACGGGCTGCATTCCCACGCAGAGCGTGGGAACGATCTTGCCCCCCTTCAGGCTTGCCGGTAAGGCAAGGCTGCCCTCGCTTCCTCGGCATACGCCAGCACACCAGCGCGCTCTTGTTGCAGGAAGTCTTTGACGGCGGCTTTCAGCCCGGGATGACGCAAGTAGTGCCATGAATGAGTGATCACGGGTTCGAACCCGCGAATCAACTTGTGCTCACCCTGGGCACCGGCATCGAAACGCTGGAAGCCATTGGCAATTGCGTAGTCCATGCCCTGGTAGAAACAGGTCTCGAAGTGCAGACGGTCGAACTCCGCCAGACAGCCCCAATAACGGCCGTAAAAACTGTCGCCGCCCACCAGACTGAAGGCCATGGCCACCGGCCGTGAGCCTTGCTTGGCCAACACCACACGAATCGACTCTGGCATGCGCTCGGCCAGCAAACTGAAAAACTCCCGCGTCAGATACGGCGCTTGCCGACGCACTGCGTAGGTGTTGGCGTAGCAGGCATAGACAAAATCCCACTGCGCCTGATCGAGTTGCCTACCTTCAAGCCATTCGAAATCAATGCCCTGCCCCGCCACTTGCTCGCGCTCCTTGCGCATCTGTTTGCGCTTGCGCGAACTGAGAGCGTCGAGGAAGTCCTGAAAATCCCGATAGCCGCGATTCTGCCAGTGGTACTGACAGCCGATTCGCTGCAACCAGCCCGGCTGCTCGGCCAAGGCTGCGTCAGTGAACGGGTCGGTGAAGTTGATGTGGGCACTGGAGAGTTGTTCGATTTCAAGGTAGCCCGGCAGGCTTTTCAACAGTTCAAAACCGTCCTCGAGCGTGGCCGCCAGCAAACGCGGGCCACTGACCGGACTAAACGGCACAGCCGTCAGCAGCTTGGGGTAGTAATCGATCCCGGCACGCTCACAGGCATCGGCCCAGGCGTGGTCGAACACGTACTCGCCGTAGGAATGCCATTTGCGGTAACTGGGCAGCGCGGCAATCAGGCGATCGCCTTCGATGTGCAACAAATGCTCGGGTTGCCAGCCGGAATGAGGGCCGACGCTGCCGCTGTCTTCCAGCGTGCTGAGAAAGGCGTGGCGCAGAAAGGGCTGATTCTCGGGCACCAGGGCATCCCACGTCTGCGACGCGATTTCGGACAGACTTTCCAGACGTTGCAGCGGCATCAGTTCTTTCCTACTTCTTTGCGTGAAAGCCCGGCGAGTATCGCCCATCGCCAAAAAATCCACACGAGCAATTCGACGACAGCGCTCTCGCTCAATAGTTCTCGATGACTTTGTATCGTCATCGAGACGCCATCACATTGCCACTGCCCTGTCATAAACCATCGCGATACTGGCGCCTGTTTTTAGAGCGCCGGGTTCTAAACCTGGTCACTGTTTTCCGCCCTCAACGGTCGGTTGTGTCCTGGATGGCTCAGTCATCCCATTACATCTTCGGAGATTGATATGCGTCTTGCTTCCACGAAAACTGCGGCGGCCTTGTGTGGCGGGTTGCTGCTGGCCATGAGTGTACCGGCCAGCGCCGCAGTCGACGCCAAACTGCTCGACATGCTCAAGGCAAACGGCTCGATTTCGCCTGCGCAGTACACCGAACTGCAAGCCGAGCTGGCCAGGGATCAGAAAGACCAGCAAATCGCCCGCCAGGCTCAACAAGAGACCAACGAGCAGATCGCGGCGACTGCGAAGAAAACCAATGAACTGAGTACCTTCGACCAGAAACTGGCGTGGGCCGCCAAGACCCAATTCAAGGGTGACGTGCGTTTCCGTCAGGAAAACGTCCACAACGATGGCGTTTCAAACAGCAAAGACCAGGATCGTCAGCGCATTCGTGCCCGCCTGGGTGCCTACAGCGAGATCAACCCTCAGGTCGACACCGGTATTCGTATCGCCACCGGCAACAACGACGACGCTCGCTCCACCAACCAGAGTCTGGACAATTACTTCGACAAGAAGCAGATCTGGCTGGATCAGGGTTACGTCGACTACCACCCGGACGCCATCAAGAACCTGCACATCGTTGGCGGCAAGATGCCGCAGCAATGGGTGAGCATGGGCGACATCATCTGGGATAGCGACATCAGCCCGGAAGGTCTGTCGCTGGCTTACAAATACCCGCTGGGTGCCAGCACCGAGCTGTTCGGTAGCGCCGGCCACTACACCCTCAAGGACAACGTCGACGGCGACGGCGTGCAGTTCAAGCACGACTTGCGTCTGTACGCCGGCCAGTTGGGCGCGCGCTTCGCTATCACCGACAACCTGAAACTGACCCTGGGTGGCAGCGTCTACGGCTACGACAACGACGACGACATCCGCACAGGCGGCACCAGCATTCCAGCCGCACTGGCCATCAACGGCAACAGCCCGAACGAGCAATTCAAACTGTACGAAGGCTTCGGCCAGCTCGACATCGGTGGCCTGCCTATGCCGCTCTCGCTGTACGGTCAGTACGTGAACAACAAGGACGCCAGCAACGATCAGGACTCTGCCTGGTTGGCCGGTGTAAAGACCAAGTTCTACGGCTTCGCAGTGGACTACAACTACCGCGACGTACAGCGTAACGCGGTGGTCGGCGCCTTCACCGACTCCGACTTCGCCAACGGTTTCACCGGTTCGCGCGGCAGCAAGCTGAAAGTGAGCTACGAGTTGGACAAGAACTTCAACCTCGGCGCGACGTACTTCATGGCTAACTCTGACTACACTAACGCCAACCTGAAAGACTCCGACATCAACACCCTGCAACTGGATGCCGAAGCGAAGTTCTGATTCCCCGCTACACGACTCGGGCAAGGAAGCCCGAGGCGCTTTTACAAACTCGCGTTGTGGTATCGGTCCCCATCATCCGTCCGATACTGCAGCGCGAGTTTTTTTTGTTGGCGCCCCCTGCCGACACCTGTGGTGAGGGGATTCAGCGAAACGTCGCACCGCCCCGTTGGAGCGCGAAGCGGTCCCATAACAGGCAACCGCAATTTGCCAGGTAGACCGTATCGGATGGTTTACGACTGCTTCGCAGCCGAACGGGGATAAATCCCCTCGCCACAGGTATTCTCATTCACCACAGGTAATCTCACCCGCCACAAATGCCCCTCATCACGATAGCGATCAGCGCTTGCGCAGAATCACGCTACCAATCGAGTAACCAGCGCCGAACGAGCTGAGCACGGCCAGCGAACCTGCAGCCAGATCGTCCTGGTTCTTGTGAAACGCAATCACGGAACCGGCGGAGCTGGTGTTGGCGTAGGTGTCGAGAATCACCGGGGCTTCTTCTTCGGTGGCTTCGCGGCCCAGCAGCTTCTTGACGATCAGGTGGTTCATGCTGAGGTTGGCCTGGTGCAGCCAGAAGCGTTTCACGTCGCCGATGTTGAGCGTGTTCTCTTCCAGGTGCGTAGCGATCAGCTCGGCGACCATCGGGCAGACATCGCGGAACACCTTGCGGCCTTCCTGCACGAACAGTTTGTCCTTGGCGCCGATGCCCTCTTCCGCCGCGCGGTTGAGGAAGCCGAAGTTGTTGCGGATGTTGTTGGAGAACTTGGTCAGCAGCTTGGTGCTGACGATGTCGAACTGGTACTTGGACGTTGCCAGGTCAGCACGTTCGATGATCACCGCAGTCGCGGCGTCGCCGAAGATGAAGTGGCTGTCACGGTCGCGGAAGTTCAGGTGACCGGTGCAGACTTCCGGGTTGACCATCAGGATCGCCCGGGCCTGGCCCAGTTGCACGCTGTTGGCCGCAGCCTGAATGCCGAAGGTCGCCGAGGAGCAGGCAACGTTCATGTCGAAACCGAAACCCTGGATGCCCAAGGCTTCCTGGACTTCGATGGCGATGGCCGGATAGGCCCGTTGCAGGTTGGAGCAGGCGACGATCACGCCGTCGATGTCCGCGGCGGTCTTGCCGGCACGCTGCAAGGCTTGCTCGGCGGCGCCGATGGCCATTTGGCAAAGCACCGACCACTCGTCATTCGAGCGTTCCGGCAGGCGTGGCGCCATGCGTTGCGGGTCGAGGATGCCTTCCTTGTCCATGACAAAGCGGCTTTTGATACCAGACGCCCTTTCGATAAACGCCACGCTGGATTCGGTCAACGCTTCGATTTCGCCGCGCGCGATGGCGTCAGCGTTGTCGGCGTTGAATTGCGCGACGTAGGCGTTGAAAGACTGCACCAGCTCTTCGTTGGAGATGCTGTTGGCCGGGGTGTACAGGCCGGTGCCGCTGATGACGACGTTATGCATGGTCGTTTCTCTAATCTGTTCAGGCAGAAAGTGTTGGCACCGACGTACCAACACACAAAGGATCTGCTCCCGTCAGGGGGAGCAAACCTGGCATCGCTTTATTCCGATCCGCCCAGACCTGTGAAGGCTCAAAACCGCGGGGCCGGCGTTTATAGGCGCGAAGTTTGCCATAAACAATGGGTTTTGGCGCCTTTTGCGAGAGTAACGCGTACCTAATGTGGGAACTTTTGTGGCGAGGGGATTTATCTGTGGCGAGGGGATTTATCCCCGTTCGGCTGCGAAGCAGTCGTGAAACCAGCACACTCGGTGTACCTGATATACCGAGGTTGCAGGTTTTTGGGGCGGCTTCGCCACCCAACGGGGATAAATCCCCTCGCCACAGATAAATCCCCTCACCACAGATAAATTTCTCACCACAGGTAAATCCCCTCTCCACACAAGCCCGCTCCCACAGGGTTTACGGTTCGACCTGGGTCCATTGCTTGTTCAGGCGCTTGTCGGATATCGGCACCTTGGTCCCCAATTGTTGGGCGAACAGGGAAACCCGGTATTCCTCCAGCCACCAGCGATAGAGTTCCAGCTGCGGATCGCGTTTGCCTTCCTGGGCATGTTTGTTGGCGCGGGTTTGATATTGCGTCCACAGACCAGACAACTCGCCGCTCCAGACCCGGTCCCTCTGCACCTGAGCGCCGATTTTCTCGAAGCGCTGCTCGACCGCTTTCAGATAACGCGGCAACTCCTTGAGCCACTGCATCGGGGTTTCCCGGACGAAGCCCGGATACACCAGATGACTGAGTTGCTGTTTGATGTCGTTCAGGGCCACGGCTTGCGCCAGGTCGATCTTGCCCTTGAAGCGTTTTTGCAGGCCGTGCCAGAGCTTGAGAATCTCCAGCGTCAGCTTGGCCAAGCGCTCGGCATGCTCGGTCCAGCCGCCGCGCTTGCGTTCAGCCAGTGAGGCCAACCCGGCACCATCCCGTGGCAGCGGGTCTTCGCCGTCGAGAATGCAGCTGTCGAGGCTGGCCAGCAGAATGTCTTCGACCAGACTGTCGATGCGGCCCATGTCGCGGTACATCAAGCCCAATTCGGTCAGCCCCGGCAACTTGCTGCGCAGGAACTTCGCCGGTTCGGCCAGTTGCTGCATCAGCAAACGCTGCAAGGCGCGGCGATGTTGAAACTCGGCTTCGGCCGGCGTCGAGAAACGTCCTTCCTTGACCGTGCCGCTCTCTTCCACCAGCGCCGGATACACCGTCATCGATAGCCCGGCGATCTTCTGCTGGGTTTTCTCGGCGACGGCGGCAAACACTTTCGGCTCCACCGGTTGCTGGTTTTTCGCGGTTTGCGGCACGGCCAATGCAGCCTGACTGGCTTCGGCAAAGCGTGCGGTCAGTTCCGCCAAATCGCGCCCTTCACCGAGGAACTTGCCTTGTCCGTCGACGATTTCCAGGTTCATCCGCAAATGACTGTCGACCTGCTGCGACGCTTCGGCCCAGGCTTCATCGCTGACCCGCGCACCGGTCATGCGCAACAGTTCACGACCCAGCGCTTGAGGCAACGAGCCCTCGGCGAAAGTCATGCGCTGCAATGCGGCTTTGACGAAGTCCGGCACCGGTACGAAATTCTTGCGCAGGGCTTTGGGCAGGTTGCGCACCAGCGCGATGCACTTGGCCTCGATTACGCCCGGCACCAGCCATTCCAGGCGCTCAGGCGGCAGCATCGGCAACAACGGCGCCGGCACGCGCAGGGTTACGCCGTCGCGTGGATGGTTCGGTTCGAAGTGGTAACTGAGCGCCAACTCCAGATCACCGATGTGCAAGGTGTCCGGGTAATGCAAAGCGGTGACTTCACTCGCCTCGCGGGCCAGCACGTCTTCTTCGCGCATGATCAGCAGCTGCGGGTCTTTCTGACTGTTGACCCGATACCAGCTGTCGAAGGTCGCAGTCTGGTGGATCTCCGCCGGCAGTCGTGCATCGTAGAAGGCATACAGGGTTTCTTCGTCGGCCAGAATGTCGCGACGGCGAGCCTTGGCTTCCAGTTCGTCGAGCTGTTCCAGCAACTGCGCATTGGCTGTCAGGCACTTGGCCTTGGACTGAATCTCGCCGCGTACCAGACCTTCGCGAATGAAGAACTCACGAGACACCACCGGGTCGATCGGCCCGTAGTGCACCGGCCGGCGACCGACCACGATCAGCCCGAACAACGTGATCTGCTCGAACGCCACGACTTGACCGCGCTTCTTCTCCCAATGGGGTTCGAAGTGGTTTTTCTTGATCAGGTGCCCGGCCAGCGGCTCGATCCAGTCGGCGTCGATCTTGGCGACCATCCGCGCGTAGAGCTTGGTGGTTTCTACCAGTTCGGCGGCCATCAGCCATTGCGGACGCTTTTTACCGAGGCCCGATGACGGGTGAATCCAGAAGCGCCGCTGACGCGCACCGAGGTAATCGCCTTCATCGGTTTTCTGGCCGATCTGGCTGAGGAGCCCCGAGAGCACGGCTTTGTGCAGTTTCGGGTAATCCGCCGGTTCTTTGTTGAGGCTCAACTGCATGTCGCGGCAGATCAGGCTCAACTGCCGATGGGAGTCGCGCCATTCGCGCAGACGCAGGTAATTCAGGAAGTTTTTGCGGCACCAATTGCGCAGCGGGCTGGCGGTCAGGGCCTGACGCTGTTCTTCGAAACCACGCCACAGATTGACCAGCCCGGCGAAATCCGAGTCCACGTCTTTCCATTGCGCGTGAGACTGATCCGCCGCTTGCTGACGTTCCGGCGGACGCTCGCGCGGGTCCTGAATCGACATGGCGCTGGCGACGATCAGCACTTCCTGCAAGCTGCCGAGTTTCGCCGCTTCCAGCAGCATGCGGCCCATGCGCGGGTCCACCGGCAGCCGCGCCAATTGGCGGCCAAGCGGCGTCAGTTGGCTGTTGCGGTCGACCGCCGAGAGCTCTTGCAGCAGGTTGAAACCGTCGCTGATGGCCTTGCCATCCGGCGGCTCGATAAACGGGAAATCGGTGATCTCGCCGAGGCGCAGATGCAGCATCTGCAAAATCACCGCCGCGAGGTTGGTGCGCAGGATTTCCGGATCGGTAAATTCTGGCCGGCCAATGAAATCTTCTTCACCGTATAGACGAATACAAATACCCGGCTCGACCCGCCCGCAGCGACCTTTACGCTGGTTGGCGCTGGCCTGGGAAATGGCTTCGATGGGCAAGCGCTGGACCTTGGCGCGGTAGCTGTAACGGCTGATGCGCGCGGTACCGCTGTCGATCACGTAACGAATGCCCGGCACGGTCAGCGAGGTTTCCGCGACGTTGGTCGCCAGGACCACGCGACGGCCTGGGTGCGACTGGAAAATCCGCTGCTGTTCGGCCGGCGACAGCCGTGCATAGAGCGGCAGAATCTCGGTGTGCTTGAGCTGGGCCTTGCGCAGCATGTCCGCCGCGTCGCGAATCTCGCGCTCGCCGGGCAGGAACACCAGCACGTCGCCGGGGCTCTTGCGCTCGCTGCGTTCGAACGCGGCGATTTCGTCGAGGGTGGCGAGGATCGCCTGATCCACCGTCAAGTCGTCCTCGACGCGGTTGCCCTCTTCGTCCTGCTCCAGGGTCAGCGGGCGATACCAGGTTTCCACGGGAAAGGTGCGGCCGGAGACTTCGACAATCGGCGCGTCATCGAAGTGCTTGGAGAAACGCTCCAGGTCGATGGTCGCCGAAGTGATGATGACTTTCAGGTCCGGACGACGCGGCAACAGGGTTTTCAGGTAACCGAGCAAAAAGTCGATGTTCAGGCTGCGCTCGTGGGCTTCGTCGACGATGATCGTGTCGTAGCGTTCGAGGTAGCGGTCGTTCTGGGTTTCCGCCAGCAGGATGCCGTCGGTCATCAGTTTGATCAGGGTGTTGGAATCGCTCTGATCCTCGAACCGTACCTGATAGCCGACCAGCGCACCCAACGGCGTCGCCAGTTCTTCGGCGACCCGGCTCGCCACGCTGCGGGCGGCGATTCGACGGGGCTGGGTGTGGCCGATCAGGCCATGCTGGCCGCGACCGATTTCCAGGCAGATCTTCGGCAACTGGGTGGTTTTACCCGAACCGGTTTCACCGGCAATGATCAGCACCTGATGCTTGAGCAGCGCTGCTTTGATTTCGTCGCGCTTGGCGGCGATCGGCAGGCTGTCGTCGTAACGAATCACCGGCAGGCTGGCCCGCCGCGCCAACACCTGATCACAGGACGCCTGCGTGCGCGTCACCCACTGGGCCAGCTTGGCCTCGTCAGGTTTTTTGCGCAGCTCAAGCAACTGCCGCCGCAGCCGGTGGCGGTCGGCGAGCATGGCGTGATCGAGGTTTTTCAGCAGTTTGTCGATGGAAGGCGATTCGTCAGTCATCAGGTACGCAATAAGTCGTCTAGTGGCGCAGGGGGTGGATTGTCGCAGATTTGGGGGCTCGGCGACGAACTCAACCTGCCTTTGTGGCGAGGGGATTTATCGAAACGTCGCACCGCCCCGTTGGGTTGCGAAGCGACCCTAAAACCATCCACCGCGGCATTTCAGATAAACCGCGCTGACCGGTTTACGATTGCTTCGCAACCGAACGGGGATAAATCCCCTCGCCACAGGGGGTTCACTCAGCGGGACTATTCGTTGTCGAGGCCCTTACGGCGGTACGGGAACACATCAATCACCTTCCCGGCGCGAATCGCTTCCTGAAGGCTTTTCCAGTAATCGGCGTTGTACAACTCACCATGCAACTGATCGAACAACTTGCGCTGCCCGGAATCAGCAAACAAAAACGGCGGAAACTCTTCAGGAAATACATCCAGCGGCCCAATCGAATACCACGGCTCCGACGCCATCTCGTCTTCCGGCGTGCGCGGTTGCGGGATATGCCGGAAGTTGGCCTCGGTCAGGAAGCAGATCTCGTCATAGTCATAAAACACCACTCGCCCGTGACGCGTGACGCCGAAGTTCTTCAGCAGCATGTCGCCGGGGAAAATGTTCGCCGCCGCCAGTTGCTTGATCGCCAGACCGTAATCTTCCAGCGCCTCGTGGACCTGAGCGTCGTTGGCGTTCTCCAGATACAGGTTCAACGGCGTCATCCGCCGTTCGGTCCAGCAGTGGCGGATCAGCACGGTGTCGTCCTCTACCGACACGGTGGACGCGGCCACCTCGAGCAATTCTTGCAGACAGGCCGGCTCGAACTTGCTCAACGGGAAACGGAAGTCGGAAAATTCCTGGGTGTCGGCCATGCGCCCGACCCGGTCGACACTTTTCACCAAGCGGTACTTCTCGATCACCGTGGCGCGGTCGACGTTCTTCGACGGCGAAAAGCGGTCCTTGATGATTTTGAATACGGTGTTGAAACCCGGCAGGGTAAACACGCTCATCACCATGCCACGCACGCCCGGGGCCATGATGAACTGGTCGTCGGTGTTGGCCAGGTGATTGATCAGCGCCCGGTAGAACTCGGACTTGCCGTGTTTGTAAAAGCCGATCGAGGTGTACAGCTCGGCGATGTGCTTGCCCGGCAAAATGCGCTTGAGGAAACCGATGAACTCCGCCGGTACCGGCACGTCGACCATGAAATACGAACGGGTGAACGAGAAGATGATCGACACGTCCGCTTCATCGGTGATCAGCGCATCGATCTGAATCCCGCGACCTTCGCGATGCAGCAGCGGAATCACCAGCGGCCATTGCTCGTCCTGGGTGTAGATGCGCCCGACCAGGTACGCGCCTTTGTTGCGGTAAAGCACCGAGGAAAACAGTTCGACGCTCAATTCCGGGTCCTTGCAGACCCAGTCCGGCAGGTTTTCACGCAGTTGAGCTTCGAGGCGGCGCAGGTCGCCGGCCAGGTCGGCGTAATCCTCGCTGAAGCGGTAGTCGGCAAAAATGCTCGCCAGCATCCCGGACAGCTGCCCCTGAGGCTTGTAGGTACGGGTTTGTGCGGCGCGGGCCCGGCGCAGGCTCGGCCGGGTGGTGTGAATGAACATGCAGCCGTCGCTGATCAAGTCGTGGCTGAACAGCCCGCAGAAGATCGAGTTGTACCAGGTTTCGGACAGTTCATCGTCGAAGCGCAGGTCGATCAGCGTGATGTAAGCGCTTTTGACCAGCGGCCAGCAGCTGACATCCAGCGTGTCGGCGTCGAAAGCGATGCGCAGCCGTTCCACCGTTTCGCTGACTTTTTCTTCGTAGAGATTGATCCGCGCGGCCGACGCCGATTGCGTCTCCTGCCACTTGGCCTGCTCGAAGCGAGCCCGGGCGCCGTCGGTGATCTGGCGGAAATGCTCGCGGTAATCGTCAAAGCCATCGAGGATCATTCGGGCGATGTCGGCGGCTGGCCATTGCTGCGGCATAGGTAAAACCTCGGCGGCTGATGCTTATCGTGGGGCCTGAGCTTAGTGGCCCTTTGTTACGCAACGCAACCATTGCCTTGCGTCCTGACTGGCGCGACACTTGCGCGCCAATCAAGGAAGGAACGTGCTGTGAACCCCGTCGATACTCTGCGTTTGTTATCGCTTGCCGCCATTTGGGGCGCGAGCTTTCTGTTCATGCGCATCATCGCCCCGGTAATTGGCACAATCCCCACTGCTTTTTTCCGCGTATCGATTGCCGCTACCGGACTGCTGGTGATTCTCGGTCTGATGCGCATCAGCTGGGATTTCAAAGGCAAACTCAAAACCGTGATGCTGCTCGGAGTGATCAACTCAGGGATTCCGGCGACCCTCTATTCGGTGGCTGCGCAAGTGTTACCGGCCGGTTATTCGGCGATTTTCAACGCCACTACGCCATTGATGGGTGTGCTGATCGGCGGTCTGTTCTTCCATGAAAGGCTCACCGCCGCCAAGCTTGGCGGCGTGTTCCTCGGGTTGCTTGGCGTGGGCATCCTGACCCGAGCCGGTCCGGTGGCGTTCGACATGGAACTGCTGATGGGCGCCCTCGCCTGCCTGCTCGCCACGACCTGCTACGGTTTCGCCGGATTCCTCGCGCGCCGCTGGCTCGATCAGGCCGGAGGTCTCGACAGTCGTCTATCGGCGGTGGGCAGCATGCTGGGCGCGACGTTGTTTCTGTTGCCGCTGTTCGGTTACAGCGTGATCAGCCAGCCACCGGAGAGCTGGGGCGGCTGGAGTGTCTGGTTGTCGCTGCTGGGGTTGGGGCTGGTATGTACGGCGCTTGCGTACATTATTTACTTCCGCCTGCTCAGCTCGGTCGGGCCGGTGAAGTCGATGACCACGACCTTTCTGATTCCGCCGTTCGGGGTGTTGTGGGGGGCATTGTTGCTGGATGAGCCGTTGTCGATGGCGCACATCTATGGCGGGGTATTGATTGCGGCGGCGTTGTGGTTGGTGTTGAAGACCGCGGTGGTGAAGACTGTTGGGGTGGCTGCCAAGTAGATGTGTGGTGCGGCTGATGACGCTATCGCGAGCAAGCGAAACCCCAGCTTCATGAATTCGATACGGGCCGAAGATGCGCTGGCCAAATAAACAAGGCCTGGAGCTCATGCCCCAGGCCTTGTTTTGTTTCAAGTGTTTTTACGGAATACGAACACCAAACCGATGATGATCAGCAACATGCCCAGCATGCTCAACGCCGCCAGCCGGTTGCCGAAAATCAGGTAGTCCATCACCGCCGTTACCGCTGGCACCAGGTAAAACAGACTGGTGACATTCACCAGGTTGCCCCGGGCAATCAGGCGATACAGCAGCAAGGTCGCCAGCACCGACACGACTAACCCCATCCACAACACCGGTACGATAAAACCGGTGCCGTGTTCGAAATGAAAGGGTTGGAACGGCACGAAGACTCCGCAGAGCAACAGCCCCGCCAGGTACTGCACGGGCAGCGTGCCGAGTGGATTGTCGGTGATGCGCTTCTGCATGATCGAACCGAACGTCATGCTCGCCAGTGCCAGCAAACCGAAGAGCATCCCGGCCAGCGAAATACCGGCCAGACCGATGCCTTGGTAAACCACCATGATCAACCCGGCCAACCCCAGCGTCAGACCAAACATTCTGCTGGCTGATCGCTGACGCTCCATGATCACCACCGTGAGAATGGGCTGCACGCCCATGATCGTCGCCATCACTCCCGGGGTGACTTTCAGGTCCAGGGCCAGCAGATAGAAAATCTGATAAGCCCCCAGCAACACCACACCCGTGGCCATCGCATACACCATCGGCTTGCCGCCCTTGGGCAGCTTCAGCTTGAGCAACGGCACCAGCAGCACCAGACCGAATAGCGCGATGGCAAAGCGAAACAGCAGAAAGGCAAAGGGTGATGCGTGGGCCAGGCCCCATTTGGAGAAGATCGCCCCGCTGCTCCACAGCAGAACGAACAGGCTCGTGGACGCCGCCGCGAGCGCGGTGTTTTTCGAAAGGACAAACATGAATACCACCTGTAGTCAGGCAAAAAGCCAACTCAGCCGAAGCTGAAATTCAGTAGTTTTTTTCAAGCGAGCGCTTTTTCAGACGGGCGTGGGAACAGCAGAAAAAAGCTGATCAGCCCGAAAAGCCAACGCCTGGCGGTGATACGACTGCGCACACCGGCGAGCTACTGACAGGTGGGGGGTAATGACTGATCTGCGCAGGCTGCTGATTCCCGCACGGCACGACGCCAGCGTTGACCGCTGAATCGACTACCGCGTTGATGAGGGATGCAGGCATTGGGCTGATCTTTTTTGAGGGCCGTGCTCGGGAAAGCAGGCGAGCGCCGACTATAACCAGCCCGCGACATAGATTGCAATGACTTGGTCAAAGGGCCAGTAACGACAGCTGCAGCACCGCAATCTACCTTGGAGAGAAATGCAAACGCCCGCTATGAGGGACAGGGAATGCACGAGATCACATGCCAAGGGAACGGACGCATCTTCGGTATCAGTTGTATCGATCGAGGGCTAGAACGCTTGCTGCTATCAGCGCTGCTCAGTTGCAACATGAACTGGAACTGGCAGGCCCAACGGACATTGATCTATCGCGGGTGCGGTTTGACGCCATCAATGCGCAGGCGCTGGATGCTTGCGAGCGCTGGGAGGATCCACACTTTTTATGGAATGAGGTCATAGGATGGAAAGCAAAGGAGCCTTTGTCTCTGGATATTGCCATCTGGTTCGAAGAGGAATTGTGCGGACTATGCTTCGCGAATCCGAACAACAGTCGGCAACGAATCCGCATCGTGCGATTGGAAGGGCGACCGCGAGAAGCACATCCTTTAAAAAACCGGATTGCGGCCCTCGCTGTTTCGGCCATCGAACATTACGCCGTGATTATCGGTAGTAGATTCATCGAAGTACAGGAACCGCTGGAAGGTGCAATTTCTATTTATAAACGACTCGATTTCTACGAAGACGCTGAAGGTCGACTTGGCAAAACTGTGGAGAGCCTAGTATCGTGAAAACTGTTCAATTAATGACCGACAACGGAGGAAATATGCACGGAGTCATCAGAAACCCGCACATAAGAAAACGCTCCTCGGCCCAGGAAAACAAGCCTGTCAAAGTAGAACTGACGGCCAGTCAGCGGCGCATTTTACAGGTCCTTGCGACGGGTATCGAAGGCGAACCTGACGTGCTCGCCGGGCGACCATAACTTCGGCGAAAAAAAAACCGCTCCAATGAGCGGTTTTTCATTTCTTGCACGGAATCACCCAAACAACCAATACCCCAACAACGTAAACACCACCACCGCCAACACCGGTCGCAGCACGCGGTAGGCCTTGGGATTGCGACGCTTCCATTGTTTGATCACACCGCTGAACTTGTCGCTGGAGTTCTTGCTCCATGCGTAAACATGGTTAATCCCGCCAACACGTTCATCATCAAGATTCTGCGGTGCAGTGGCGCGACCCAAAAAGCCACTGACCCAGCGGTTGAGGCGGGTCATCAGGCGGTTGCTCAGCGGTCGTTCGATGTCGCAAAAGAGGATGACCCGAGTCTTGTCGGTTTCATTCTTGACCCAATGCACGTAGGTTTCGTCGAACATCACGTCTTCGCCATCACGCCAGGCGTAAACCTGACCGTCGACGAAGATCCGGCAATCGTCGGAGTTCGGCGTCGACAGCCCCAAGTGATAACGCAGGGAACCGCCGAACGGATCACGGTGCGGGTTGAGGTGGCTGCCGCCTGGCAGCAACGCGAACATGGCGCCTTTGACGTTGGGAATGCTACTGACCAATGCCACGGTTTTCGGGCACAGGGCTTCGGCCGATGGCAGTGGTTTGTCGTACCACTTGAGGTAAAAGCGCTTCCAGCCTTTCTTGAAGAACGAACCGAAACCAGCGTCGTTGTTCTTTTCGGCGGCGCGGATGTAACCCTCGTCGAACAAATGCATCGCTTCGTCGCGGATGACTTCCCAGTTGTCCTTGAGCACATCCAGTTCCGGGAACTTGCTGCGGTCAAGATAGGGTTTGGACGGCACGCTGGAGAACAGGTACATCAAGGCGTTATAGGGCGCGAACAACGCTGAATGGTTGACGAACTGACGCAAGACCGGCAAACGCGCCTTGCCGCGCAAATGCACATAGAGAGTGCTGCCGAAGAACAGCAACAACAGCGACGCCTTTGCGGCAAGGGAAACGGTCATCAACAACTCCTTGATAGTAGACAACTTTGCATAACGCCATTTACCCGACGTGGCAGCCCGTCATGATAAACATTACCGGCCTCGGGAAACACCCGTGCATTTCAACATTCAGTGTTAAGGATTACGCAATAAAGCACTTCTTAACATAAGGTTCCTGAACGGGGGCTGACCTGAATCAACCCCCTCCCACTGGATCAAAAACCGCAACGCCTATTGCTGATTCTCCTGCTCGGTAAACAGATCACTGAACAGCATGCTCGACAGGTAGCGTTCACCGGAGTCCGGCAGGATCACCACGATGGTCTTGCCCTGCATTTCCGGGGTTTCCGCAAGGCGAACGGCCACCGCCATGGCGGCGCCGCAGGAAATGCCGCTCAAAATCCCTTCTTCCTGCATCAGGCGCAGGGCCATGGCCTTGGATTCTTCATCGCTGACCAACTCGACCCGATCGACCATCGACAGATCAAGATTCTTCGGCACAAAACCGGCACCAATACCCTGGATCTTGTGAGGGCTCGGCTTGATTTCTTCACCGGCCATTGCCTGGGTGATGACTGGCGACACCGCTGGCTCCACCGCCACCGAAATAATCGGTTTGCCCTGGGTATTCTTGATATACCGCGAAACCCCGGTAATGGTTCCACCCGTTCCGACACCTGCCACCAGTACGTCGACTGCACCGTCCGTGTCGTTCCAGATTTCCGGACCGGTTGTTTTTTCGTGGATGGCCGGGTTGGCCGGGTTTTCAAACTGTGACGGCATGAAGTAGGCCGCCGGGTCGCTGGCGACAATGTCAGCCGCCTTTTCGATCGCTCCTTTCATGCCCTTGGCCGGTTCGGTCAGTACCAGTTCGGCCCCCAAAGCCTTGAGCACTTTGCGTCGCTCGATACTCATGGACGCCGGCATGGTCAGCATCAACTTGTAACCGCGAGCCGCAGCGACGAACGCCAGGCCGATACCGGTGTTGCCTGAGGTCGGTTCGACGATGGTCATGCCAGGCTTGAGTTTGCCGGTGCTTTCGGCGTCCCAGATCATGTTTGCACCGATCCGGCACTTGACCGAGTAACCGGGGTTACGCCCTTCGATCTTGGCCAGGATGGTCACGCCGCGCGGGGCGATACGGTTGATCTGCACCAGCGGTGTATTGCCGATGGAATGGGCGTTGTCAGCGTAGATACGGCTCATGGCTGGGTCCTTATACAGCGTTAAATAAGCTCTCCAAGGTATGCCTGTTGCCCTTGGTCGTCCAGTCAGTCGAACGTCCCGTAACCGCAGCAGTCAATCGCTTTATACCGCCAGAGATTTGCCGCCATGAAGCGTCGATACAGTTGGCCCCTGTGGACCCTCGCCGGCCTCGTCGTGCTGCTGGTTGCCCTGCACATTGCCCTGCCCTACGTGGTGCGCGACTACCTCAACGAAAGATTGGCGAACATGGGTGACTACCGTGGGCAGATTACCGACGTGGACCTGGCCCTGTGGCGCGGCGCCTACAAAATCAATGGACTGAAAATCGTCAAGGTCAATGGCAAGGTCCCCGTGCCTTTCGTCAACGCGCCATTGATTGACCTCTCCGTCAGCTGGCACTCACTCTGGTACGACCACGCGGTGGTGGCCGAGGCGCAGTTCGACAAACCCGAGGTGAACTTCGTCGACGGCGGTGCCAACAAGAAAAACTCCCAGACCGGTGAAGGCACCGACTGGCGGGCACAATTGGAAAAATTGCTGCCGATTACCCTGAACGAAGTGCGGATCAACGACGGGCGGGTCACCTTCCGAAACTTCAATTCAAAACCGCCCGTGAACATGAATGCCACTCAGGTCAATGCCAGCATTTACAACCTGACCAACGTGGTCGATACCAAAGGCAAACGCGACGCTCGCTTCGACGGCAAGGCTCTATTGCTGGGGCATGCACCGCTGGAAACCACGGCGACCTTCGATCCGCTGAGCGACTTCCAGGACTTCGAATTTCGCCTGCGCGCCAAGAACCTTGAACTCAAACGCATGAACGACTTCGCCTCGGCCTACGGCAAGTTCGACTTCAATGCCGGCCATGGAGACCTGGTCATCGAAGCCGAAGCCAAAAAGGGTCAACTCACCGGCTACATCAAGCCGCTATTGCGGGACGTCGATGTGTTCAATTGGCAACAGGACGTGGAAAACAAAGACAAAGGGATTTTTCGCTCCATCTGGGAAGCACTCGTCGGGGGTACCGAGAATGTGTTGAAGAACCAGCCGAAAAACCAGTTCGCCACTCGCGTCCAGCTCAGAGGCAGCGTGCATCAACAAGATATCAGCGCATTCGAGGCTTTTTTGCAGATTTTGCGTAATGGTTTCATCGAGGCGTTCAATGCCCAGTACGAACGGCCGAAACCGGATGCCGGCTAAGACTTGCGTGTGACGGTGTAACGACCGGTTTCTTCCGCCGCCCGCGCCGGGTTCGATTGCTGCTGCAAGAAGTCCCAGCCCAGGCAGGCCAGTGCCAGCGATCGCGGAACAGCTTCACGACCACTGCTGTAGCGCGTGATGCTGCGGGCACTGACCCCCAACGCTTCGGCCGCCTGATTGAGCGGCAGCCCGGTGCGCGCGCGCCAGTCGATGAAGATCCGGGTGTTTTCGTCTACTGCATTTTGTGCGAGAGCATCCAGATACAGGGTGTCTGCGCCGATCTGGATGTCCAGCTCGGGCCACTCGACACTCCAGCCTTCATCACCCAGGGTTGCTCTTTCGAAAGCGACCACCTCCAGCAATGGCTGCAATCCAGGGTAGGCGCGCAGGTCCCGACTCAAATCGAGAGTGAGTTGCTGACCGTCGATAAAGGTCAGCATAAGGCGGTGATCCGGCAACGCCTGCACGGCCGACAGCCGTGGTCGCTTCATGGGTAACATTGTTTCCAATCCTCCAGCAATTGCACCTGATGGGCCCTGACCCACGCCAGCGCTTCCTTGATAATCAGCGGCGGCGCCTTGCCCACCATCACTTCGACGGTTTCCAGGCTGAGCATCACGTCGAGCCCGCCACCGGTCAGGTGAACATGGGGCGGCGGGTGATCCTTCTCGCGTAACTGAATGCGGTATGTATCGCGAAATCGGTATTTAGTAGACATGCCCCGCAAGCTATCGCCAAAATGGCGATAGCTCAATACTGGCTAGCGGCCGAAACTGAGTCAAGATGTGACGCTCCATTCAGAGACTGAATAAGCCGTCTGCGTTCACAGTCGCCCAGGCACCGCGTTATAGTCGGGTACTACAATTATTGCGCCCCGCCCTGCCTCGTTCAGGTCGGCGTTACCGTTCGAGGATTAGCAGATGAAGTTCGAAGGCACCCAGGCCTACGTCGCCACCGATGACCTGAAGCTGGCGGTCAACGCCGCCATCACCCTGGAGCGTCCGCTGCTGGTCAAGGGCGAGCCGGGCACGGGCAAGACCATGCTCGCCGAGCAACTGGCCGAGTCCTTCGGCGCCAAATTGATCACCTGGCACATCAAGTCCACCACCAAGGCGCATCAGGGCCTGTACGAGTACGACGCGGTCAGCCGTCTGCGCGACTCGCAGCTGGGCACGGAAAAGGTTCACGACGTTCGTAACTACCTGAAAAAGGGCAAGCTCTGGGAAGCCTTCGAATCCGAAGAGCGGGTGATCCTGCTGATCGACGAAATCGACAAGGCCGACATCGAATTCCCGAACGACCTGCTGCAAGAACTCGACAAGATGGAGTTCTACGTTTACGAGATCGACGAGACTATCAAGGCCAAGAAACGCCCGATCATCATCATTACCTCCAACAACGAGAAAGAACTGCCGGACGCCTTCCTGCGCCGCTGCTTCTTCCACTACATCGCCTTTCCGGATCGCACCACGATGCAGAGGATCGTCGATGTGCACTACCCAAACATCAAGAAAGACCTGGTCAGCGAAGCGCTGGACGTGTTCTTCGATGTGCGCAAGGTGCCGGGCCTGAAGAAAAAGCCATCGACCTCCGAACTGGTGGACTGGCTGAAGCTGCTGATGGCCGACAACATCGGCGAAGCCGTGCTGCGCGAGCGCGATCCGACCAAGGCCATTCCGCCACTGGCCGGCGCGTTGGTGAAGAACGAACAAGACGTGCAATTGCTTGAGCGTCTGGCGTTCATGAGCCGTCGCGGCACTCGCTGATCCCTCTGTTTAACAAGATAGAGGGCGATAGCCATGCTGCTTAACCTGTTCAATGAAATGCGCGCAGCCAAGGTACCGGTCTCGGTACGGGAGCTGCTCGACCTGATCAACGCCCTGAAACAGCGCGTGACCTTCGCCGACATGGACGAGTTTTATTACTTGTCCCGGGCGATTCTGGTGAAGGACGAAAAGCATTTCGACAAGTTCGACCGGGCCTTCGGCGCCTATTTCAACGGCCTGGAAAAACTCGACGACCACCTTCAGGCCTTGATCCCGGAAGACTGGTTGCGCAAGGAGTTCGAGCGTTCGCTGACCGACGAAGAGCGGGCGGCGATCCAGTCCCTCGGTGGCCTGGACAAGCTGATCGAAGAGTTCAAGAAACGCCTCGAAGAACAGAAAGAACGCCATGCCGGCGGTAACAAGTGGATCGGCACCGGCGGCACCAGCCCGTTTGGTTCCGGCGGTTTCAACCCGGAAGGCATTCGGGTCGGCGATGCCGGCAAACGCCAGGGCAAAGCGGTCAAGGTCTGGGATCAGCGCGAGTACAAGAACCTCGACGATTCGGTGGAACTGGGTACGCGCAACATCAAGGTCGCCCTGCGACGTCTGCGCAAATTCGCGCGCCAGGGTGCGGCGGAAGAGCTGGACATCGATGGCACCATCGACCACACCGCGCGCGATGCCGGGCTGCTGAATATTCAGATGCGTCCGGAGCGGCGCAACACCGTCAAGTTGTTGCTGCTGTTCGACATCGGCGGCTCGATGGACGCCCACGTGAAGATCTGCGAAGAGCTGTTTTCGGCCTGCAAGACCGAGTTCAAGCACTTGGAGTATTTCTACTTCCACAACTTCGTTTATGAATCGGTGTGGAAGAACAACATGCGCCGCACGTCCGAGCGCACTTCGACCCAGGACCTGCTGCACAAATACGGCGCCGACTACAAAGTGATCTTCATCGGTGATGCCGCCATGGCCCCGTACGAAATCACCCAGGCCGGCGGCAGCGTCGAGCACTGGAACGAAGAAGCGGGTTATGTGTGGATGCAGCGGTTCATGGAGAAGTACAAGAAGGTCATCTGGATCAACCCGTATCCGAAAGATACATGGGGCTATACGTCTTCGACCAACATCGTGCGGGACTTGATTAACGACCAGATGTATCCGCTGACGTTGCGGGGGCTTGAAGAAGGGATGCGGTTTCTCTCCAAGTAATTGCTGTTGTCTGTCCTGACGCTATCGCGAGCAGGCTCGCTCCCACAGTTGATCTCCAGCGTGCACATGATTTGTGTACGACCAAAATCCAATGTAGGAGCGAGCCTGCCCGCGATGCTTTTAGCGGTTCACAAACCGCCGCAAATACTCGATCTGCTCCCGATGCGCAACATCCTGCACCACCGGCCTCAACCGCACCTTCGCCCCCGGCAAACACTGCGCCAGTCGCGCCAGGGCCAATGGCGTCAACGCCCCCAATCGCGGATAGCCGCCAATGGTCTGCCGATCATTGAGCAGCACAATTGGCTGCCCGTCCGGCGGCACCTGAACCGCGCCCAGCGGGATGCCTTCGGAAATCATCGGCTTACCCTGATACTGCAACGCCGTTCCCAGCAAGCGGATGCCCATCCGGTCGGCACGACTGTCGAGGGTCCAGATGCTGTTGAACGCGTCAAACGAACTCTGTCCACTGAACTCACCGATCTGGGCGCCGAGCACCAGGTCCAGCGGCGCGTTGAGTTTGAAATCCGGCACCTGTTCGGGCGCCAATTGCCGCAGCAGTAACAGCGAGCTGCCCGAGTAGCTCAACTGCGCATCTTTGGCCAACGCCCGGCCCATACCGTCAAGCCCACCGAGTTCCTCACGGACCACTGTTGCGCTACTGCCCAACACCTTTGGCGCATCAAATCCGCCCGGGGCCGCCAAATATGCCCGGGCGCCAAGCAGCGGCTGAGTGAATTGCAATCGCTGACCTTTGTTCAGCCTGAAACTGCGCCACGGCGCCAACGCCTCGCCATCCACTTGCGCCCCCAGATCCGCCCCGGCCAACGCCAGCACGCAATCCTCTTGGGCCACGACGGTAAACCCGCCGAGGGTGATTTCAATCACCGGTGCACCCAGGCCATTGCCCAGCAACCAATTGGCCCAAGACATCGATCGCCAATCCGCCGCCCCGCCCTGGGTCACGCCCAGATGCCGCACGCCGAAACGGCCAGCGTCTTGCAACAGGCACAGCGGTGTACTCGCTTCTATTGATAGACGGCTCATGCCTGCGCCTCCAACGGCGTGTCATCACCGCCCAGATTGATGAATTCGGCATGGCTGACGGCTTCGAAGCGCACCGTGTCGCCTGGTTGCATCAGGCTGTAGCCGTCGCGTTCACGGTCGAACAATTTGGCCGGGGTGCGGCCGATCAGATTCCAGCCACCGGGGGACACCACCGGATAAGCAGCGGTTTGCCGTTCGGCGATGCCGACACTGCCCGCGGCCACCTTTTTACGCGGAGTGTTCAAACGCGGCGCGGCCAGCGCTTCTTCCACCAGCCCCATGAAGGCGAAACCCGGCGCAAAACCCAAGGCGAACACCTGATATTCGCGCGCGCTGTGGCGGCGGATCACTTCATCCACGGCCAATCCGCTGCGCTGGGACAACAGACTCAACTCCGGGCCAACGCTCAAGTCATACCAGACCGGCAACACATGACATTTGCCGCGGGTGCAGGCGTTGGGCGACAGATCGATCAAGGCCTCGGCGATCAACTCCCGAGCCTGGGCCGGACTCAACGCGGTCAGGTCGTAATGCACCATCAACGTCGTATAGGACGGCACCAGATCGATCAGATGCCCGGCGAATGCAGCACGCAGACTTTCACTGGCGGCGAGCATCCACGGCATGTTGGCCTCGCTGATCTGATCAAACAGACGGACCATCAAACAATCCAGCGCCACCACTTCTACCCGCAGGTTCATGGCGCGCTCTGCTGATCAAGTGCTTCGCGAATACGCCGTACGGCGGCTACCGAACTGGCATTGTCGCCGTGTACGCAAAGAGTATTGGCTTGCAAGTGCAAGGCACTGCCATCGCTGGCCGTGAGATTGCCGCCACGGGCAATGGTCAGGGCTTGTTCGATGATTGTCTCGGGATCGTGATGCACTGCGCCTGGCAGTTGCCGCGAGACCAGCATTCCCGCGCTGTCGTAAGCGCGATCGGCGAAGGCTTCGAACCACAGGGTCACGCCGTATTCATCGCCCAATCGCTGGGCTGCGCTGTTGTCGCGAGTGGCCATCAACATCAGCGGCAACTCACGATCATAGGACGCCACGGCCTGAAGCACCGCGCGCAATTGCGCCGGGTTGGCCATCATGTCGTTGTACATCGCGCCGTGTGGTTTGACGTAACTCACCCGCGCGCCCTGAGCCCGGCAAATGCCGTCGAGGGCGCCGATCTGGTAATGCACAATGTCCTGAAGTTCCTGGGCGGTGTAGGCCATGGAACGGCGGCCGAAGCCGACCAGATCCTGATACGCCGGATGTGCGCCGATCTGCACGCCATTGCTCAAGGCCAGGCTGACAGTCTTGCGCATGATGCTAGGGTCGCCGGCGTGGAAGCCGCAGGCGATGTTGGCGCAATCGATGAAGGGCATGACCTCGGCGTCCAGACCCATGGTCCAGTTGCCGAAACTCTCGCCGATGTCGCAGTTCAATAGCAGGCGGCTCACGGTGAACACTCCTGTAAGTTTTATTCTTTACTATCTGTAAGGCATTTGCCCGCAGATTATCAGTTGCTGTGCATTAAGTTACTGGGCTTCGAGTTGCTTGCCACGGGTTTCCGGCAGGCTCAGGGCCGCAAGAATCACCACCCCGTAGGACACCGCCGCAAAAGCACCGATTCCCACACTCAATGGCACCTTCTGGCTCATCAAACCGATCAACAGCGGGAACAATGCCGCCAGCGCCCGGCCGATGTTGTAGCAAAAGCCCTGACCCGAACCGCGAATCCGCGTTGGAAACAACTCGGTCAAAAACGCGCCCATGCCACTGAAAATCCCCGAAGCGAAGAAGCCCAGAGGAAAGCCTAGCCAGAGCATCACGCCATTGCTGACCGGCAATTGGGTGTAGAGCAGAACAATGGTGAACGAGCCGACCGCGAACAGAATGAAGTTCTTTTTACGCCCGAGGATGTCAGTCAAATACGCGCTGATGACATAGCCGACGTAGGAACCGATGATCACCATCGCCAGATAACCACCCGTACCGAGTACGCTCAACCCGCGTTCGTTCTTCAGAAAGGTCGGCAACCAGGAGGTGATCGCGTAGTAGCCGCCCAGAGCACCGGTGGTCAGCACCGACGCGCGAATTGTGGTGAAAAGGATGCCGGGAGCGAAGATCTCGTAGAATTTTGCCGGGTTGCCGGGTTCTTGCTTGGCCTTGGCTTCGCGATAGATTTCCGGGTCCTTGACCAGTCGACGGACGAAGATCACAAAGATCGCCGGCACGATGCCAAGGATGAACAGTGCGCGCCAGGCGTCTTCCGGCGGCAGTACCGAGAACAGCAGCGCATACAAGATCGCCGTCAGCCCCCAACCCAATGCCCAGCCAGATTGCACCATGCCCACCGCTTTGCCGCGGTCCTTGGCGCGAATCACTTCACCCATCAGCACCGCGCCGGCGGTCCATTCGCCGCCGAAACCGAAGCCCATCAGCGTGCGGCTGATCAGCAGTTGCTCGTAGTTCTGGGCGAAGCCGCAGAGGAAGGTGAAGAAGGCGAACCACAGCACGGTGAGTTGCAAGGTGCGTACGCGACCGATGCGGTCGGAGAGAATCCCCGCCACCCAACCGCCGATGGCCGAGGCGATCAAGGTGCTGGTGTGAATCAACCCGGCCTCGCCGGTGGTGATGCCCCACATCGCAATCAGGGTCGGCACCACGAAGCTGAGCATCTGGGTGTCCATGCCGTCCAGGCCATAGCCGATCTTGCAGCTCCAGAAGGTGCGGCGCTCCTGCTTGTTGATGTTGTGGTACCAGTCGAAAGGTCCTGGACGAACCGTGGCTTTGGGGATGTCGAGCGTGTCGGGCGCACTCATGGCAAATCTCCGCGCTAATTTTTATTGGTATTGTTCTGAGCCCCGACGACGCCTATCGTGGGAACCGGATGACCTGATTTTTGGGCTCCCGGCCCTGCTGCGTCCAACTAATAAAAACCCGCTCTAGACATAAGAAAAATTTGTCCTTATGAACCTGAAGTTTCTCGAGACCTTTGTCTGGGTCGCCCGACTCAAGAGTTTTCGCCTGACGGCAGACAAGCTCTTCACCACCCAGGCGTCGATTTCCAGCCGCATTGCCGTGCTTGAAGGCGAGCTCGGGGTGAAGTTGTTCCTGCGCGATTCACGCGGCGTGAGCCTGACGCCCGAAGGCTTGAAAGTGCTCGAGTACGCCGAGCAAATGATGGACACCATGCAAGCCCTCAAGCAGTCGATCGAAACCCGCTCGAGCAAGGTCGGACGGGTTCGCATCGGCGTGATGGACACGGTCATCCATACCTGGTTGAGCCCGTTGGTGGCGCAAATGATGGATCACTATCCGCTGGTGGAAATCGAGTTAGTGGCCGATACCGCGCTCAACCTCTGCGATCAGCTGCAAAAAGGCTTTCTCGATCTGATCCTGCAAACCGACCTGTTGCGTCAGGAAAGCGTGCGCAGCCTTGAGCTCGCCAGTCACCCGATGGGCTGGATTGTGGCAACTAACTCGATCTACAACCGCGAGTATTCAGGCATTGCCGATCTGGCGCGGGAACGGATCATTACCTATTCGAAAAACTCCCATCCGCATCAGGAGATTCTCGCCCTGATGCAAGCCAACGGCATCTTGACGCCACGGTTGAACTGCGTGAACTCGGTATCGGCGATCACCCGGTTGCTGCGGGATGGTTTCGGTATTGGCGCGCTGCCACCGGTGCTGGTCGCCGAGGAACTGGCGCGGGGGGAGTTGACCTTGCTGGCCATCGATCAACGGCCACCGAATTTGCAGGTGGTGGTGTCGTGGCGGGTTGGCGTGGAGTGGGTCGAAGAAATCGTGGCGTTGTGTCAGCAGGTGTTGGACGGGTATGCGAAGAAGGTGGGTGAGAACTACATCGTCCTAGCCCGCTGAACACCGCCCCCCTGTGGCGAGGGGGTTCACCCCCGTTGGGTCGCGAAGCGACCCCAAAACCAGACGCCTCGATGTATCAGGTAAACCGCGTGTGCCGGTTTTACGACTGCTGCGCAGCCGAACGGGGGTAAACCCCCTCGCCACAGAGATCGCGTAACCCCCTTACAACCCGCGCACATCCCGATCTTCGATCGGCCGGCTCTGGCGCAAGCGTTTGCCGCCCAGCACCACCCAGTCGATCAGACGGAACAGGCATTCAATGCCGAACGACAACAGCATCGCCCCGCTCATGCCCCAGATCATCGCTTCCGGCGTCAGCAGGATCTGGTAGCTGTAGCCATTCCAGGTTTCCTTGCGAATATCCGGATCAGCCGCCAGTGCAACCTGCAGGAAGCGGATGTACCACGGCCCCTGCATGGCCTGGAACTGTTTATCGAGGGCCAGTTGACGGGTCAACAAGGTGCTCAGGCTGTCGGCATCGCTGCGAAAGATCGGGTCTTCGCTGGCGCGGTAATGGGCCACCAATGCCTGCATGTCACCCTTGAAGAACTGATTCGCCGTGCCCTGAAAACCGCTCAGACCGGTCTGCGCCTCAATCAGATGCGCTTCGACGCGCTTGGCATAGTCGTTGATGAATCCCGGCACCTGGACACCGATCAACAGGCCCGCCGCGAACAACACCAGCCGTAGATAACTGAGCAACATGAAGGGAAATCCTTATTCGGTCTTGCCCTGGCTGACGCATTCACCGCGTCGCCAGAGGCTCCATTGGCCCGGTTCGTAGCGGGTCCAGGTTTCGTTTTCGGTCAACGGTTCGGTGGCGATCACCGTGACCACGTCGTTGGGCGTGGTTTCGGCCTGGAAATCGACGATCACATCGACGTCCTTCAAGCGCGCCGGGCCGAAGGGCGCGCGACGGGTGATTTGCGCCAGCTTGGTGGAGCAATAGCAGAACAACCAGTCGCCATCGCTGAGCAGGCAGTTGAACACGCCTTTGCTGCGGTATTCAGCGCAGGCGGCCACCAGGTCTGGCAGCAGTTCTTCGACCTCGACCGGTTCCGGGAACGCTGCGCGCACGCGGTTGAGCAAATCGCAGAACGCCGCCTCGCTGTCGGTATCGCCGACCGGGCGGTAAAAACGCTTGATCGGTTGAAAGTCCGCGAGTTGGCCGTTGTGGGCAAAACACCAGTTACGGCCCCACAGCTCACGCACAAACGGATGGGTATTGGATAGGCAGACCTTGCCGACGTTGGCCTGGCGGATGTGCCCGATCACCACTTCGCTCTTGATCGGATAGCGCTGCACGAGGTTCGCGACCTCGGACTCACAGCTCGCCGCCGGGTCCTGAAACAGGCGCAGGCCACGGCCCTCGTAAAAAGCGATGCCCCAGCCGTCACGGTGCGGACCGGTGCGGCCGCCGCGCTGCATCAGCCCGGTGAAGCTGAACACGATATCGGTCGGCACATTGGCGCTCATGCCCAATAACTCACACATGCTCGGATTCTCGCTCAAAGGCAGGGGCAGGTTACAGTCGCGGTTCGACCCGCATTCGCTGAGGGTTGCTCGGCACCGGTGGACGACCGTAACGATCATCGCCCGCACCGCCGAAGGGATGATCCTCTTCAGGATCATCGGACCTGGCCGCAGCCTTGGCAGCGGCAGCCTGTTCCTTGCGAGCGTTGGACGCACGTTCGATAGGGAAACGGATCGCCACAAATACCAGGTAAATGCCGAAGGCGATCATGCCGTACATGAACAGGTCGGAAATTGCGCGCCAGGCGTTGTTGCCGACCTTGAACAATAGATCAAGGGCAGTAATGGCGATGGCCGGGGCAACCTTTTCCTTCACCGGATCAATGATGGTCGGGCTGAACAGCAACACAGCAACCAATAGCCGCAGCGGCTCACGCAGCCAGCGCCACATCCAGCGGGTGATACGCATCCACACCAACAGGCAGCCCAAAGCGGCGAAGGCGTAGAGGCCCCAAGCGATCAGATAGTCGTTCTCGGTCATGGTGTCCATGGCAAGGCAGGCAAAGAGGCGCTTATAGTAACGACTTTTCGCACGTCAGGCTTGCTCCAATGCCAGTGTAGGAGCCGAGCTTGCTCGCGATGGCGATCTGTCAGGCACATCAATATTGACCGTGCCGCCGACATCGCGAGCAAGCTCGGCTCCTACAATGCCGTCTGCGAAGCCCTTATTCTGTACATTGTTCGAGAGTCCTTCATGCCCCTATCCGTCAACGTTTCCGACGCTCCCATCGCCCACAAGGCCGAAGGCGACGACCCGTATGCCTGGCTGCAGGAGCGCGACACCGACGCGGTGCTCGACTACCTGAAAGCGGAAAACCGCTACCAAGAGGCGCAAACCGCCGATCAGGCCGGGTTGCGTGAAACCCTGTTCGAAGAGATCAAGACCCGGATTCTCGAAACCGACCTGTCCTTGCCCTCCCCTTGGGGTCCGTACCTGTATTACACGCGCACCACGGCCGGTGATGAATATGCCCGCCACTACCGCTGCCCGCGCCCTGCCGATGACAGCCTGCAGCTCGACGAAAGCCAGGAACAACTGCTGCTGGACCCCAATGAACTGGCCAACGGCGGCTTCTTTTCCCTGGGTGCCTTCAGTATCAGCCCGGACCACCAGCGTCTGGCCTACAGCATCGACGCCACGGGTGATGAGATTTTCACGCTGTTCGTGAAGGAATTGTCCAACGGCCGTGTCAGTGAACTGGAATTCCAGGATTGCGACGGCAGCATGACCTGGGCCAATGACAGCCTGACGCTGTTCTTCGGCGAACTGGACGACACCCATCGCCCGCACAAATTGTTCCGCTATCGGCTGGACGGTACGGCAGCCGAAGAAGTGTTCCATGAGCCGGACGGTCGATTCTTCATGCATTGCTACCGCTCCAGTTCCGAGCAGCAATTGCTGCTGTCCTTGGGCAGCAAGACCACCAGCGAAGTCTGGGTGCTCGACGCGTTCCAGCCGCAACAGGCGTTTACCTGCATCGCACCGAGGGTTGAAGACCATGAGTACGACGTCGATCACGGCGCGCTCGACGGTCAATGGACCTGGTTCATTCGCACCAATCGCGACGGCATCAACTTTGCCCTGTACCACGCCGTAGACACCGGCGTGGCGCCGACCGAGGCCGACTGGCAGAACCTGATCCCCCACAGCGACACGGTGATGATCGAAGGCATGAGCCTGAATGCCGGCGCCATGACCCTGAGTTTGCGTGAGGGTGGCTTGCCAATCATCGAAGTTCATCCACAAGACCTGCCGAGCTACCGCGTGCAATTACCGGATGCGGCCTACAGCCTTCATGTGCAGAACAGCCTGGAGTTCGTCAGCGACAGGATCCGTCTGCGCTATGAAGCGCTGAACCGTCCAGCGCAAATCCGCCAACTGATATTGGGCAGCGGCGAGCAGAAAGTCCTCAAGGAAACCCCGGTGCTCGGTCCGTTCGACGCCGATGCCTACGTCAGTCAGCGCCTGTGGGCAACGGCACCTGACGGTACGAAAGTGCCGATCAGCCTCGTCGTCAAACGCGAAGCACTCGGTAAGCCGACACCGCTTTATCTGTACGGCTATGGCGCTTACGGCGAAAGCCTCGACCCGTGGTTCTCCCATGCCCGCTTGAGTCTGCTGGATCGCGGCGTGGCGTTCGCCATTGCTCACGTGCGTGGTGGCGGTGAACTGGGCGAAGCCTGGTATCGCGCCGGCAAGCAGGAACACAAACACAACACCTTCAGCGACTTCATCGCCTGCGCCGAACACCTGATCGCCAATGGCTTCACGACTTCACAGCAACTGGCGATCAGCGGCGGCAGCGCCGGTGGCCTGCTGATCGGCGCGGTACTCAATCAGCGGCCGGAGTTGTTTGCTGCTGCGATTGCCGAAGTGCCGTTCGTCGACGTGCTGAACACCATGCTCGACCCGGACCTGCCGTTGACCGTCACCGAATACGACGAGTGGGGCAATCCTGAAGAACCGGACGTCTATGATCGGATCAAGGCCTACGCCCCGTACGAAAACGTCACCGCACAAGCTTATCCGGCGACGCTGGTGATCGCCGGCTACAACGACAGTCGCGTGCAGTACTGGGAAGCGGCCAAGTGGGTGGCGAAATTACGCGCGACCAAAACCGACGCAAATCCCCTGCTGCTCAAGACCGAATTGGGTGCCGGGCACGGCGGGATGAGCGGTCGTTATCAGGGATTGCGTGACGTAGCACTCGAATACGCATTTGTTTTCAAGGTTTTGGGCATCGCCTGAGGAACTTGGCCCGGCGTGTCGGTCTTAACACCGAACACCGGGCCCGAGGCGACACAACTCCACTGTGGGAGAGCCTGCTCGCGAAAGCGGTCGATCAGTCGACATTGATGTTGAATGTACTGGCCTCTTCGCGAGCAGGCTCGCTCCCACAGGGATTGGGGACGTCCAGAAAACCGGAACCAGACACAAGAAAAAGACCGTGACGACATGTCAGAACCGACCTTACTGAACAACGAAATTCGCGACTGGCTGATGGACTGTGGCCTGTTCGATCAACTGCTGCCGGCGGACTTCGCCGCGGCCTCGGGCTACTTCAGCATCAGCACCATTGCTCAGGGCGAAGAGATTTTCCATGAGGGCGATGCCGGCAGCTTCATGTGCATCATCCACACCGGCCAGGTGGCAGTGCAGAAAACCAACAGCGACGGTCACCTGGTGACCATGGCAACGTTGCGCAGCGGTCGGGCGTTCGGCGAAATGGCTGTACTCGACGGCGAACGTCGCTCGGCCAGTTGCGTGGCCGCAAGCAATTGCCAGTTGCTCAATCTGGGCAAGGATTCGCTGGAAAAGATGCTCAACGACGCGCCGAAAATCGCCGCAAAAATCATCCGTGCCCTCGCCGTTTCCCTCTCCAAACGCCTGCGCATGGCCGATGGGCAACTGCTCTCGCAGCAGGTTTAACCGCCGGGCGGTTTGGCTTTCGACGGGGTTTGCTCCGGCACCGGCAGTGGCTGGTCCTTGGTCGGCGGGCTAGGCATTTCAATCGGCACCAACGGCGGGCCGCCACTGCCGGGCCCGACCTTGGGCACGCTGGTCGGGGTGATTTGCGGGTACGGTGTCGGGGTCGCGGTGCCGGGCGAACCGGGCAGCGGCGCAGGGCTAGTGGGGGTGGTTTGCAACTGCTGGGCCTGCACTGCAGTTATCGAGAGCGCGGCCAAGGCAATGACCGTTAGAATGGTGCGCTTCATCAATGGCTCCGTTGGCCTTTTTGTGTTTTTGCAGGCTACTCTCAACGGCGCGTGTTTGCCTTCTCCCTCTTATGCCAATTTCTCCTCAAGTGAATCCCATGAAACGTTTCGTTCTGCTCGACACCGCTCCAATTCCTGAAAATGGCGGTGCCTTGTGCCTGTTCGAATACGGTGAGGATTTCGTCATCAAGATCCAGGGCGGCGACGGCGGGCAACTGATGAACACCCGCATGCACGGCTCGGAAGACGCTCTGGCGGAGATCCCGTGCCGTAAAGTGGCCGGCCGGCCGAATTCGCGCGTGCTGATCGGCGGCCTGGGCATGGGCTTCACCCTCGCCTCGGCCCTCAAGCATTTGGGCAAGACCGCTGAAGTGGTGGTCGCGGAACTGGTGCCGGGGGTGGTGGAGTGGAACCGTGGCGCGCTGGGTGAGAAAGCCGGGAACCCGCTGCTGGACCCGCGCACGGTCATTCGCATGGAAGACGTGGCCAACGTCCTGCAAGCCGAGCCACAAGGATTCGACGCAATCATGCTCGACGTCGACAACGGCCCCGAAGGCCTGACCCAGAAGGCCAACAGCTGGCTCTACTCCGCTGGCGGCCTGAGCGCCTGCGCCAAGGCCCTGCGGCCTAAAGGCGTGCTGGCCGTCTGGTCCGCGAGCGCTGACCGACAGTTTTCCGACAAACTGAAGAAGGCCGGCTTCAAGGCCGAGGAAGTCCAGGTCTTCGCCCATGGCAACAAAGGCACCCGTCACACCATCTGGATTGCCGAGAAGCTCAAGGGCTGAGCTAAACTGCGATTAATACCGTCATTAGTCTTTTACAAAGGTGAACCCATGAGTTCGTCAACACCGACCAACACGTCGAAACTGGACCGCATCCTTGCCGACAACCAGCGCGACAAGGAAATGGGTTACCGCGACAAGGCCCTGAAAATGTACCCGCACGTTTGCGGTCGTTGCGCCCGTGAGTTTTCCGGCAAGCGCCTGAGCGAACTGACCGTGCACCACCGCGACCATAACCACGACAACAACCCTCAGGATGGCTCGAACTGGGAATTGCTGTGCCTGTATTGCCACGACAACGAACACTCGCGGTACACCGATCAACAGTATTTCGGTGAAGGCTCGCTGAGCTCGCCGAAAATCGCCAAGGCGACGCACAACCCGTTTGCCGCGTTGGCCGGCTTGATGAAGAAAGAAGACTGAAGATCTTCAGTGCTACTGATCGTTCCCATGCTCTGCGTGGGAATGCAGCCCGGGACGCTCCGCGTCCCTTTCACAGCCGAACGCGGAGCGTCCGTTGAGGCATTCCCACGCAGAGCATGGGAACGATCACTGACCACCCTCCCCCAATCCCCGTATAATCGCCGTTTTTTCCCCGAAGGCACCCCGCTCGTGGCAGACAAACGGTACAGCTGCATTGGTTTGTATAACCCCAAATCACCGGAGAACGTCGGTTCGGTGATGCGCGCCGCTGGCTGTTATGGCGTGGCGTCCGTGTTCTATACCGGCAAGCGTTATGAACGCGCCGCCGACTTCGTCACCGACACCAAGCGCGTCCACTACGACATTCCGCTGATCGGCATCGACGACCTGAAAAAAATCCTGCCGCTGGGCTGTGTTCCAGTCGCTGTGGAACTGGTGGAAGGTGCCCGCTCGCTGCCGGAATACACCCATCCGGACCGCGCGCTGTACATCTTCGGCCCGGAAGACGGCTCGCTGGATAAAGAGATTCGCGACTGGTGCGAAGACGTGGTCTACATCCCGACCACCGGTTGCATGAACCTGGCGGCCACCGTCAACGTCGTGCTCTATGACCGCATGTCCAAGGGGCTCAATACCCGCTCCGGGGCGAAATTCCGCTGATTCAGCGCACATCCGATGGAACAAGCCGCCCGCCTCGGCAGTCAGCTTATTTATCTATTCTTGAAGCAGTCATTCCAGCCAGGAGACAGATCATGAGCGAACTCAAACGCGTAGAACGCATCGAATCCACCCCGTTCCAGACTCACACGGAGCAGAACGTGCAGGGTTGGGAACGTATCGGTTCACTGGCCGGCGGCGTGGTGATGCTCGGCAAGGGCCTGCGTCGCGGTGGTGTGTTCGGGTTGATTCAAGTGGCGATCGGCGGTGTGGCCCTGGCGCGTGGTATTACCGGGCACAGTTCGGCGAAAAGCCTGCTGGAGAAAAGCCGTCAGGACATGAACAACGTGCGGGCGAAGATTCAGCGGGCGGGTGAAGAGCTGAACCGGTTGAAGGCGAATGCCGAAGCGGCGACCAATACCGCTACCGTGACCGGTAATGATTCGTTGAAGTCGCCTAAAACCGGGGTTTAACCCGAGATTTTCATTGAGGCGTAGGGCCCCTTCGCGAGCAGGCTCGCTCCCACATTGGAATGCGTTCACCTGTGGGAGCGAGCCTGCTCCGGGCGGCGCTCCGACGATGGCGGTGTTACTGAAGTAACTCGGTATCGAGGACTTTGGAGGACTCGCCAATCACGCTTTCGGCCAGTTGAACAAACTCCTTGGTATCCACACTCTGCAAATGCATCGCCCCGCGCAACACATCATCCAGCGAACGCTTGTTGCGGGTCTTCAGGCGAATCTCGCGATCCAGTTCCTGCAATAACACGACCGCTTTCGACACCTGCGCCGGGCTGGCCTGATCACCACGCAAGGTCGTGACCTTCTGGCTGTCCTTGGCCAACTTCTTCTGCAAACTCTCATACCGCTCATCGCTCATGCCGCCGGCACGGCGCACCAGTTCGATGGCGTAATACTCGGCAAATCCTTCGCTGATCCAGTCACTGCGCTGCTGGTCGTTGATCCGTCCGAACACCTGCGCCAATTCCCGTACCAGTGCACTGGTGCCGCTTTCGCTGACCAGCGGCAGACGCGTGTTCAGATAGATCGATTCGTGAGCGCCCAGACTGCCACGCCACATCGGGTCATTGGCACCGACGATCAACAGTTTGACGGGATGACGGGGATACACCGCCTGCACTTGCGGCCAGACAAAGGTCAGCAGCGTCAGCACATCCATGCGGTGCATGCCCTGGCCCTGAGGCGAGGCGACGGTGACTTCGGTTTCCCCAAGCCGCGTGCGACGGCTACCGAGGCGGCCAGCGAGCATCCAGCCCGTGGGCCGGTCGAACAAGCGAGAAACGTTATCGACCCGGAATTTGTTCTTGCCGATTCGCGGCCAGGCAGTTTCAACGCTTTTCCAGCCGGTGGGCAATTCGAATTCAAGGCGTGAAACCAACTCGATGCCGTCCTGCTGATCGAGTTTGGCCGCCGGCACCAGATCATCGCCGCGCATCAGCGCCCACGTTGACGTCATGCGCGTATCGAAGCTGCCGCTCTTGCGCCCTTGGCTGATGCGTACGCGGTAGGTCAGGCTGGCCTTGTCGGCGGCCGGACGCCAGACACCACGGGTCTGCTTGCCCGGCGTGAACTGCCATTGGCCGTCGGCCTTGAAATCGCTGTATTGGCTACCGTCGCCCAGGTCAAAATCCAGGCTGCGTACTGCCGAACCCTGGGCCAGAGTCAGTCGCACTTCAGCCTGATCGCTTTGCGGCAACAGGCGCACGTGGTAATCCAGATCAACCTTCTTCACCGCCCACACGGGTGAACTCAGGGCCAAAAGCCCAAAGGCCAACGCAAGCCGCCATCCCACAGCCATACACACTCCTTGTGGCGAGCGAGCTTGCTCGCGCTGGGCTGCGTAGCAGCCCTGAATTCTAGTAATCACTACCCATTTTGTGAGTGGGAATTAACCCGCCCGAAAAATCAGATGGTCTTCCCAATCGTCTTCGGCCACGCTGCCTTCGGCGAGCATGCGCCCGGACTGGGAAATTCGCTCGTGATGCACCGCATCGCGATCACCGCACACCAGATGGTGCCAAAGCGGCAGGTCCTTACCTTCGCTGACCAGTCGATAGCCGCAGGTCGGCGGCAGCCACTTGAACTCATCGGCCTTGCCGGGCGTGAGCTGGATGCAATCGGGGACGAAATCGCGGCGGTTCGGGTAATCGGTGCACTGACAGGTTTTCAGGTCCAGCAGTTTGCAGGCGATACGCGTGTAGTAGACGCTGTTGTCGTCTTCATCTTCGAGCTTTTGCAGGCAGCACAGGCCACAGCCGTCGCACAGCGATTCCCATTCCTCTTGATCGAGTTGATCGAGGGTTTTGCGTATCCAGAACGGTTCGACTTTGGCGGCCATGGCTCAAGCATCAACATCAGGTGGTGAAAAGGCCGCCAGTCTAGTGCCAAGGCCCTTGTGGGCCAAGCGTTGGCGACTGCCGGTAAAACGAGCTTGTCAGTTATTGCGCCGCCCAGTAGGGTTTTGCGTCGCCCCATTCTTTCAAACGTAGCAAGGAATCACTTGATGAGCGCTAATCCACGCGTTGCCGACTATGCCATCCACCCTCAGTTCACCGACCGCTGGTCGCCCCGCGCCTTTACCGGCGAAAGCATCCCGGAAGAAACGCTGCTGAGCTTCTTCGAAGCCGCGCGCTGGGCGCCATCGGCGTACAACTCGCAGCCTTGGCGGTTTCTGTATGCGCGTCGCGACACGCCGAACTGGGAGCGTTTCCTGGGCCTGCTGAATGAGTTCAACCGCGGTTGGGCGCAGCACGCCTCGGCACTGGTGATCGTGATCTCGAAAACCACCTTCGCGGTACCTGGCGCCACCGAAGAAACCCCGGCCTTGTGGCACACCTTCGACACCGGTTCCGCTTGGGGCCATCTGGCGCTGCAAGCGAGCATCAGCGGCTGGCACACCCACGGCATGGCCGGTTTCGACCAGGACCTGACGCGCAAGGAGCTGAACATTCCAGAGGGTTATGCGCTGCACGCAGCGGTGGCGGTGGGCAAACTGGGCGACAAGGCGACGCTGGCGGAGTACCTGCAAGCGCGTGAAGAGCCAAGCCCACGTCGTCCGCTGAGCGAGTTGGCCGCAGAAGGCGACTTCACCCTCTAAGCGCGCTGAACCCGATCGTTCCCACGCTCTGCGTGGGAATGCCGCCAGGGACGCTCCGCGTTCCGCTTTGAGATGTGACGCAGAGCGTCACCGGATGCATTCCCACGCAGAGCGTGGGAACGATCATCGGTGTAATTCAATACCCGCGATTGAAATCCACTTCCCCACGCAATGCCTCACCCGCCTGATACGCCCGCAGGTTCTCGACAAACAGGTTCACCATCATCGATGGCGAGGTCGGTGCCGAGCTGTGGCCGGTCAGCAGCAGGCCCCAGGCGGTCCAGAACGGATGACGTTGCGGTAGCGGCTCCTGGCGGCAGACGTCAATCACGGCTCCGGCCAGATGCCCTTCTTTCAAGGCCTCCACCAGGTCCGCATCGACCACTGCCACGCCACGCCCGACGTTGATGAACAACCCGGTCGGTTTGAATTGCTTGAACAGCGCCGCGTCGTACAGGTCGTGGGTGTTGGGTGTATTGGGCAGCAGATTGATCACGTAATCCACTTCACCCACCAGACGCGGCAGATCAGCCAATGCCCCGACTTCGACAAACGGCGCCTGCTCGCGGGCTTCGCTGGCGATGCCGTACAACTCGACGCCAAACGGCAGAAGAAACTGCGCCACGGTCTGGCCGATATCACCGGTGCCAACGATCAACACTTTGCGGCCGGCCAGGCTTTGGCCCTGGCGACTGTCCCACTTGCGCTCGACCTGGCTGACCAGCCGCGGCAGTACTTCGCGCTCGTGGCCGAGCATGTAGGTCAGCACGTATTCGGCCATAACCTGACCGAAAATCCCCACCGCCCGAGTCAGGCGATAGTGACGTGGCAAGCCGTCGGCCAGCAGCGGCGTAATGCCCGCCCAGGTCGATTGCAGCCATTGTGGCTCGTGGCCCTGACGTAGCAAGGTCGCCAGCAAGTCCGGCTGACCGAGCCAGATCGGACAATCAGCGGCCTGGCTGGCCAGTTCGGCGGAGTCGCCGCTGGTCAGCACTTCCAGGTCGGGCGCTGCTTGACGCAACAGCTGGGCGTACACCGGGTGGTCGTGTTCAGCAATCAGAACGCGCATGGTTCAAACCTTTCAAAAACAGAGCAGTCGGCCGCCAATGGAGTAACGCTCCATCGGCCTGGCCATCGCCAAAATCATTCCAGTGTTTCATAAAGGCTCTGAACAGAGCCTGTCTGCCGGTCACATCGGGTCGTTGCGGCGCAGCAATTCTTCCGGCAAGTGTTCGATGTATTCGTCTTCGGCCGGCGGCATTTGCAAGTGGTAACCCTGCTTCTCAAGGTTTTCCAACACCACGGTGATGTCCTCGCGCGACAGTTTGCGCTCCGGGGTCAGCACCAGGTCGAAGGCGTGATGCGGTTTGCCGAAGGCGGCCATCAGACTTTCCGGAACGCGCTCCAGTGCATCGCTTTTGAGCACATAGAGGTACATCTCGTTTTTCTTCAAGCTTCGATAAATGGAACAAATACGCTTCAAGGCTGTTCTCCGGCGGTGGCCAGGCTGTCGAGCAGCGCCTGGCCCATCAATTCGCGGCGCCAGCCACGCAGCGAATCAGGCAATTGGTAGGGGCCGTTGGGATAGCCGCTCTTGAGCAGCGCTTCCAGGGTTTTCTTGCGCAGCATCAGCTCCGGCGCAATGTTCAGGCGCTCGGCTTCGGCCTGGCCGATCGCACGCAGCTGTTTGACCAGTGCGGCGGCGTCCACCGGCAAAGGCTCCGGCACTGCTGGCGGCCATTGATCTGGCGACACACTGCCAGAGCGTTTGATCAGATCAAGCAGAAACTCGCCGTCCTGACGCACGGTGCGCGGGTGCATGTCTTCGATTTTCGCCAACGCGCCAAGGTTGTCCGGCTGAGTCCGCGCCAGCGGCCACAGGGAATGCTCCCGCACGATGCGGTTGCGCGGCAGATCACGGGCGCGGGCTTCGCGCTCGCGCCAGGCGCACAGTTCACGCAATACAGCGAGCTGGGCGCGGGAAAGCTTCCAGGCCAGCTTGGCTTCGCGATAGACCTCATACGGATCAACTTCACGGCGCAGGTTGGCCACCAGCTCGGCGCCGTCTTCCAGGACCCAGGCGTACTTGTCGTCAGACAGTTTCGGACGCAGCTGTACAAAAACTTCCGCCAAGTGCAAGGCATCTTCGGCGGCGTAGCTGATTTGGGTGTCGGAAAGTGGACGTTGCAGCCAGTCGGAACGGGTCTCGCCCTTGGGCAGGTCGATGCCGAGCACTTCCTGCACCAGCCGCGAATAGCCCATGGAAAAACCGAGATTCAGGTAAGCGGCGGCCAACTGAGTGTCGAACAGCGGCACTGGCAGGCTGCCGGTCAGGCGCAGCAGGACTTCGAGGTCTTCGCTGCACGCATGGACGACTTTGACCACGGCCGGGTTTTCCAGCAATGCGGCCAGAGGCTGCCAGTTGTCGATGCTCAGCGGGTCAATCAGGTAAGCGCGTACGCCATCGCCGATCTGCAGCAGGCCTGCAATCGGATAAAAGGTGTCGACCCGCATGAATTCGGTGTCGAGGGCAACGAATGGCAGCTGCTGCCACTCGGCGCAAAACTGACCGAGGCTATCGTTGTCGCGAATCCAGTGAATATCGATGGCCACACGGCTCTCCCTTGAAGAATGGCGCGCAGTATATATCGCCCCCGGCGATTTCCTCGCATCCACTGAACAAGAGCTTTAGCGAAAATGCCTGCCGAACAGCAAGAAATGTCTGATAAGCGGAGACTAGCCGGCCTTACGCAGTACGTAGACGCGCATCCGCGCACAGCCGGGCAGGAAGTCCTGATGACTGAGCAAGCGCAAACCTGCGCGCTTGAACTCGGCTTCCACCTCGGCCTTGCTGACCAACGGTCGGACCGGAACGCCCTGTACATCTATGCGCCGGCCTTTGAAATGAGCATCGACCCGTACCGCCACAATCACCGTATCGCGACTGACCCGATGGAATTCTTTAAGCATGGCCAAACGATGCTCAGGGCAGGCGATGTGTTGAAACAGTTGCATGCAAAAAATGCAGTCAACCGCATTCGCCGACAAGCCAATGGTGAACGCTGAACTCTGAAAGGTCTTGACCCGGTCCAGCAAGTTCTGCGGATGGTGGGTGCGGGCATGATCGAGTATGTCCTGCGACGGGTCGGCCGCGAGAATCACCCGGTTTGCATGCTCGGCCAGTACCGGCCAGTAGCGCCCGACACCGCAGGCCAAATCAAGCACCAACCCCGGTTCGCCGGCAGCCTTGAGCGCATTGCGCACCAGTTGCTCGTCACGCCAGAACGTCAACCGCCCGGCCAGGCCACGGGGGCGCGGCTGAAGACAGACGCGGGCGTGCTCCTGATCGTAGCGCCGGGCGATCTCAAGCTCGATGGCGGATGGGGATTGAGCAGACATGTGCAATGGTTCTCGGGGGAAAAACGCTAACCGGCCGCAGGTTAGCGACCGGTGCGTGGAAAAAAGGTTGAAGCACTCACTCTTTGGCCAACACACCGTCGGTCACCGCACCGCGACACCCGGCAAACATATCCAGGTCCTGGTTGTAGACCTTGCTCTTGACCTCCAGCAAACCGAGCATCGAATGGAACAGGTTGTCCTGGCTCAAGGGTTTTTCGCGGCTCTGTTGCAGGCAATTAGCGTCCACCGAGTACGACTTTTGATAGCTGTCGGAAAACCAGGCCAGCATCGCGACATGTTTTTGTTGTTCCGGCGCCAGCATGTAAGGCGTGCCATGCAGGAACAAGTTGTACTCACCCAGGGATTCGCCGTGGTCCGACAGATAGAGCATCGCGGTGTCGACTTTACCCTGATTGCTACGCAACAAATCGATCAGGGTGGACAGCACATGGTCGGTATACACCAAGGTATTGTCGTAGCCATTGACGATACTTTCGCGGCTGCAATTGTTCAGGGCGTTACTTTCACAAACCGGGGTGAAGCGCTCGTACTCTTTCGGGTAGCGCTTGAAGTATTCCGGACCGTGACTGCCCATCTGGTGCAACACCAGTACCGTGTCTTTATCCAGGGTATCGATGAAGTGCTGCAAACCCTGCAGCAGGATTTCATCGCGGCATTCGCTATTGGCGCACAGTACCGGGTCTTTCAGGTTACTGACGTCGTCAAGGGTGACCCGATCGCACGTGCCCTTGCAGCCCGATTGGTTATCGCGCCAGATCACATCGAGACCCGCGCGCTTGAGCACGTCCAGCAGGCCTTCCTGGTTTTTTGCCTTGCTGGCGTTGTAATTCTTGCGGCCCATGTCGGAGAACATGCACGGCACCGACACCGCTGTTTCCGTCCCGCAGGAATGCACATCGGTAAAAGCGATCAAGCCAGCTTCTTTACTCAGTTTGGGCGTGGTGTCACGGTCATACCCCAGGATGCCGAAGTTCTCGGCCCGGGCACTTTCGCCCACCACCAGTACGGTCAGGGATTTGCGGCCGTGGGTTTGCAAGGCGGGATTTCGCTGGGCATCTTCGCCCAGCGTGACGAAGGGTTGCCGCGCAGAGACGACCTGCTCACGCAGATAGCCGGCCGAGGCGCCGATGTAGTTGCTCGGCACCACCATCAGGCGCAACTCATGGTGATTGCGAAACAATGAGGACAAGCCTTGATAGTTAACCAGTGCGACCCCCCCGATCACAGCAACCGATGCGACACTCACGAGAACTTTACTGAGTAGCTCACGGTGCCAGCGACGGTAACTAACCGGCGTCTTCCATAACAAAAAAGACGGCAAAACACCGAGCAAAACAATATAAACAAGCAACTTGATCGAGAGTAAGTCACGCACTTCCGTCGCATTGGTTTGCGCAAAGTTACGCAACATCCCGGTGTCAATCAAAACACCGTATTGGGCCATGAAATACGCCACCCCGGCGCTGATCATAAAGATCAGGGTCAAGACCGGTTTGAGCACAGGCCGGAACGCCAGTAGGGTCAGCACAATGTTGAAGGCAGCCAGAATCATCAAGCCGAACGCCACGCGCATGACGATGCCTTGGCCGTCAGATGACGTGATCTCAAACAGGTGTTGCCAGAGAACAAGGTTGCAGCCCGTTAATAGGAAGGCACTGGCAATCAGTGTTACCCACTCGGGCCGCACGGCTTTAATCTTCAACATTATGATCGGTTGTTCCTGAAAAGAAGCGCCTTCGGCAAATGTGAAAATTTCATTTACCGTGACAGCACTAATTTTAGTCAGCCAACCATCAATATTTTGTGAAAAAGAAGCCAACGATTGGTTGGCTCATGGCGTTGGGCCAAAATCTCTAACTTATTTGAGAACGATTCAGGCTCTGTTCAGGCTTGATGCAAATACCAACGCCAGTCCTGCTCGCCGACCTCGCCCATGAACTGTCGATACTCGGCACGTTTTACTGCCAGGTACACACCGAGAAATTCACCGCCGAAGGCTTCCCGTGCCCAGCTCGAACCCTCCAGCGCTCGTAACGTGGTCAACCAGTCAGTCGGCAACAGTTCCGTGGCCTGGGCGTACCCATTGCCCTCCACCGGCGCGCCAGGATCGAGTTGTTCGCGAATACCGCGATGGATCCCGGCCAGAATCGCCGCGGCCGCCAGATACGGGTTGGCGTCGGCGCCACAGATGCGGTGTTCGATATGCCGGGAAAACGCCGGCCCGCCGGGCACGCGCAAACTCACGGTGCGATTGTCCACGCCCCACGTAGGTGCCAGCGGCGCATAGCTGTTGGTTTGAAAGCGACGGTAAGAGTTGGCGTTCGGACAGAACAGCAGCAACGAATCGAGCAACGTACTGAGCATCCCGCCGACCGCCTGTTTGAGCAGCGGAGTACCGTCCGCAGCTTCGCTGGCGAACAGGTTGTTGCCCTCCTTGTCCGCCAGGCTGACGTGCATGTGCATGCCAGTGCCCGCCAGGTCATCGAACGGTTTGGCCATGAAGCACGCCGTCATCCCGTGCTTGTGCGCCACGCCTTTGACCAGTCGTTTGTAGCGCACCGCTTCGTCCATCGCCTGCAAGGCGTCGGTGCGGTGTTCGAGGGTGATTTCCACTTGCCCCGGCGCGTATTCGGAAATCGCCGTGCGCGCCGGAATGCCCTGCAGTTTGCAGGCGCTGTAGAGATCGGCCAGAAACGGCTCGATCTGTTCCAGTTCACGCAATCCGTAGACTTGAGTCCCTCGCGGCCGTCCGCCATCGACATCCCGCGCCGGTTGCGGTCGACCGTTGCTGTCGCGCTGCTGATCCAGCAGGTAGAACTCCAGCTCCGCCGCCATCACCGGGTAATAACCGTCGGCCTGCAAGCCTTCGATAACTTTCGCCAGCAGATGCCGTGGATCGGCAATCGTCGCGGGCATGCCCTCCTTCGGGTGCATGCTGACCTGCACCGCCGCCGTAGGAATCAGCCGCCACGGCATGCGCGTCAAACTGCCGCTGATCGGGTACGCCCGGCAGTCGATATCGCCAACGTCCCAGACCAGGCCGGAGTTTTCCACGTCATCGCCGTTGATGGTCAGGCCAAGAATGGTGCTCGGCAAGGGCCGCCCGCTTTCGTACACCGCCAGCAACTCATCGCGGTGCAGCAACTTGCCCCGCGGTACACCGTTATTGTCGAGGATGAACAACTCGAACATCTCGATATCCGGGTTCTGTTCCAGAAAGGTCAGGGCTTCTTGCTTGGAGGCGAAAGATGTCGTGGCAACACTCATGGCAATTCTCTTATTTCCGCGTCAGGCAAACGCACAGGCGTCGCCGCTTTGATCCCGGCGCATCGCGCGGGACCTGTAAGAACAATCAACGGGAAATGCAGGAATCCGGTGGGCGCGCGTGACGGCAGTGCCACAGCGCCCAAAAGGCTAATTCGCAGGGAAGTGCGACGGGACAACCGTCCATAGAAAAAACCACAGAAAACAGATGAGCCGCAGCGTCACACGGGTAGATAAGCCGTTAAATCGGGATTTGAAGAACTTTGGTTGCGATACGACTAAACAATCAACCTCCAAAACACCACTATCCAATGTGGGAGCGGCAGTGCGACGATTCGACTTGCTCGCGAAAGCGGCGTGTCAGCCACATGAGTAGCGACTGACACACCGCTTTCGCGAGCAAGCCCGCTCCCACAGGGTTCAATGTCGCGGCAGAAGTATTTAATTTCTAAATACTGCTCCGGACTTTCTGATTTGCGGCCCGCAGGCCTCGCGCGCCTAATCGGCTCCTTGTCATTCAAGGCCCGATAGATGGAAAACGTTCGCGTAATCTCCCGCCCCGCCCTCTGGCTGATGTTCAGCATCATTCTTGTCGCCCTGAACCTGCGACCGACCATGGCCGCCGTCGGTCCTTTGCTGTCGGCGATTCGCGGCGACATTGCACTGAGTTTCAGCCTGGCCTCGTTGTTGACCATGCTGCCAGTGATGGCAATGGGGCTGGCGATGTTCTTTGGGCTGGGCGTCAGCCAACGAATCGGCGAACAACGCACCGTGGTGCTCTCGCTGCTGATCATCGGCGTGGCCACGGTATCGCGGTTATTCCTCGATTCGGCGGCCGAACTGATCCTCAGCGCCGTGCTGGCGGGTATCGGTATCGCGCTGATCCAGGCGTTGATGCCGGCGCTGATCAAATCCCGCTTCAGCGACAACGTTGCCGTCTGCATGGGGCTCTACGTCACGTCGATCATGGGCGGCGCAGCGATTGCGGCGTCGTTTGCGCCGCTGGTGATGATCCGCACTGGCAGCTGGCGCGTAGGCCTGGCGATCTGGGCGGCACTGGCGCTGGTAGCGCTGCTGTTTTGGTGCGTGCAACGTGAAAGGCTGCCGGCGCAGACTGCTCAGGCGCAGCGCAATGGCTCCTTCTTCGGCAATTCCCGCGCCTGGCTGCTCGCAATCTTCTTCGGCCTGGGCACGGCGTCCTACACCTGTGTATTGGCCTGGCTGGCGCCGTACTACGTGGAAAAGGGTTGGAGCGAACAAAACGCCGGGGTGCTGCTGGGTTTCCTGACCGCCATGGAAGTGTTGTCCGGCCTGCTGACACCGGCCATCGCCAACCGCAGCCGTGACCGGCGCGTGGTGCTGGTGGTGTTGCTGGCGCTGATCATGGCCGGTTTCTGCGGGCTTGTTCTCAGTCCGCAACACTTGGCTCTGTTATGGCCATGTCTGCTGGGGCTCGGCATCGGCGGACTGTTCCCGATGAGCCTGATTGTGTCCCTGGATCATCTGGACAATCCCCAGCGTGCCGGTGGCCTGACCGCGTTCGTGCAAGGCATCGGCTACCTGATCGCCGGTCTCTCGCCGTTGATCGCCGGGTTGATCCGCGATCAGCTCGGCAGCTTCGAATGGGCCTGGTGGTCACTGACCGGCGTCATGGCACTGATGATCCTGATGGTCTTGCGCTTCGATCCGCGGCATTACGCCCAACACATTCACTGACCCGGAAACCCCACCATGAAACACACCGGTTTCGCCGCCGCTCACGTCGGCATGCTGCTCTGGGCACTGTTGATCGCTGCATCGTTTTCGGCGGCAGCACAGGTCAGCCAAGCCATCGACCCGATCCTTCTGACCGGTTTGCGCCTGCTGTTCTGCGCCCTGGTATTTTTGCCGCTGCTGCTGTTCAAGGGCGATACCGCCATGACCGCCCGCGGACTGTTCGGCCATGCCGTACTCGGCTTGCTGCTGGCGGTGTATTTCGGCTCGCTGTTCGAGGCTCTGCGCTATACCTCGGCGGTCAACACCGGGACGATGTTCACCTTGGTGCCACTGCTGACATTGCTGTTCGAAGCCGTTTTGATGCCCGACAGCCACCTGAAACAACGGGTGCTGCCGATGCTGATTGCCGCTGCCGGGGCCGTGTTGCTGGTTTTGAAAGGCGCAGGCCCTGGTGAGCTGCCTTCGCTGTATGCAGTGTCGGTGTATGGCGTCGGTTGCCTGGCGATGGCGCTCTATTCGCCCCTGAGTCAACGGCTCAAGACTCGCAGCCTCAAGGGTCGCGGCCCGGTGGGCATGACGTTCTGGAACATGCTGTTCGGCGCGCTGTTTCTGCTGACATTCTGTGGGTTCAGCGGCGGCTGGCGATCGGCGTCATTGCTGACCGTGAGCGATTTCTGGTGGCTGATTTACCTGGCGGTGTTCGCCACGCTGGCGACCTTCTGGCTGCTGCATCGGGCCATCGGCGTTATCGCCCCCTCCTCGGTCATTTCCTACATTTACCTGAGCACACTGTTTCTTACATTGTTTCACTGGTTCTGGTTACGTCAGTCGCCACTGTCGCTGGAAATCATTGGCGCGCTGCTGGTCGGAGTCGGTATGTGGGCACTGCTGATGTCCAGTCGTCGAGGGGTGCCTGCCGCCGTTCAGGACTGAAGCCCTCTGGAATTGCCCCACAACTTTCCATGAAAACGCCTACAAGGCATTCTCCTGGCACCATCGTTCCGTTAGGATCACTCGCACAAGTTTGCGCACAGTCAGCGCAAGGAGCACAGCGAGACGAACGGATGTTGAACAGTAACTTGCTTAGAAAGCTCGATATGCAGGACCTCATGGTGTTTATCGCCGTGTATGAGCAAAGCAGCGTCAGCGGTGTATCCGAGGCGCTCTGCGTCAGCCAGTCCACCGTGAGTTACTGCCTGAAAAAGCTGCGTACCAGTTTCGAAGACGAGTTGTTCATCAATACCCGCGCGGGTATGCGCCCCACCTACAAAGCCAGCACCATGTACGCCCACGTGCTGAAGATCCTGGAAAGCATCAACCTGTGTCACGCCGGTGCGCCAGCATTCGACCCCACCCTGCAACCCGTCACCTTCAATATCTGCGCACCGGAATACTTCGAGCAGTTGATCCTGCCGCGCCTGTTGAAAAGCTTCGATTTCGCCGACCTTCCAGTTATGGTCAACATGCACAAGTTCGAAACCGATATTCCGGCCGAAGAACTGCGCGACGGCAGCCTCGACCTGGTGATTTGCTTCGGCCCGAACTTTCATCGCAGTCACGGCGATTTCAAATCCCGGATGCTGCTGGAGGACGACCTGGTCTGTGTCTTCGATAAACGTGCCACACCGCCGGAGCCGCGTTTAAGCCTGCAAGCCTTTGTTGAACGCCGGCATGTGTTCCCGACACCCTGGACCTCCACCACCAACATGGTCGACGGCTGGCTGGCGCAGCAGGCGCAAAAACGGCAGATCGTCGCGCGCTCCAACAGCTACAGCGCGGCACTGAAGATGATCACCGGCACCGACTTCATCCTGACCCTGCCTCGGCGTATCCAGCAATTGCTGGCCAACGATGCGATCTTCAATCATTGCGAAGCGCCCAACGGCTTGCCGGGTTTCAGCCTCGACATGCAGTGGAGCCAGAATGTCGATCAGGACAGCGCCAACACCTGGCTGCGCGAGCAAGTGGTCAAGGCCTGCACCGAGCAGGAAATGGCCTGAAACTCAGTGGCTGATGGCAATCTTGGTGTAGGACTCTCGATCGATGTCGAGGATTTCCACGGCCAGCTGGACTTCAATGTCCTTCGGCCATTCACACAGCTCCTGCACCACCGCCAGCAAACTTTCGGACAACTGCTGCTTGATCTGCGGCGAACGACCGCTCAACAGCGCCAGTTTTACATGCACAAAGGCTCGCTCGCCTGACACCGTGCCGACCTTGAACGTCTCAACCTTCACCGCTCGGCTCTTGATGTCGTATTCGGCAGCGAACTGACCGGAAGCCACCAACGCATTATTGAGCCGAATCAACGCCACGTCGGCATTGAGCTCGGGCAGGTTGGCGGTGTATTCCATGTGCAGGTGAGGCATGACTGAGCTCCTGAAAGTGGGCAGAAAGATCGTACATATAACACAGCATCACCCTACTCACTCGGGCGGTAAAACCGCGCGTTCACTCATGAACGCCTCCAGCCGCGACCTCAACCAGCGCTCGGCCGGGTCGGTATCGACATGGCTGAGCCAGACCATCGACAGATCCAGGGTCGGCGTCTTGAACGGAAACGGTTCCTTGAACAGCTGGCCGGATGCGGCCATCGCTTCGGCGGCGTAGTCCGGCAGGCTGGCGATCAGATCGGTCCCTGCCAGCAAGGCCGGCAACGAGCTGTATTGCGGCACGGAAAGGACGACTTGGCGCGTACGACCAATCTCCGCCAGCCACTCATCGGCGTAACCACTGACATTGGCGGTGTGGGAAACCAGCACGTGCGGTCGTGCGCAATATTCATCGAGCGTCAACGGTGTGTCCGATGCGTCCGCGCGCAAAATGCTCGGCAGGATGTGCCGCAACAACTTGCGCTTGGCGTTGGCCGGCAGCCCGCGAGTCTGGCTGATACCAACGGTGATATCGCCGGACGCCAGCAAATCCGGAATCCGCCAGTAATCGACATGCTGCACCACGAACACCACCTTGGGTGCTTCCTGGCGCAAGGCACGCAGCAATGGCGGCAGCAGGCCAAACTCGACATCGTCCGACAGCCCGATACGAAAGGTCATGGTGCTGCTGGCGGGGTCGAAATCATGGGTCAGGCTCAATGCCACCGACAACGAATCCAGCGCCGGCGACAGGTGCAAAATAATCTCCTCGGCCCGCGCCGTCGGCTCCATACGATGGCCGACGCGAATGAACAGCGGGTCGTTGAACATCGTGCGCAAGCGATTGAGCGCCGAACTGATGGTCGGCTGGCCGAGAAACAACTTTTCAGCCACCCGGGTGACGTTGCGTTCGAGCATCAGCGTTTCAAACACCACCATCAGGTTGATGTCGGCCTTGCGTAGTTCGTTACGATTCATCCACTGACCCCGCTCCCAAATCTGATGACAGTTTAGGTAGCTGTCGCAATCGGCGTCTATGCGACTCAAGCAGTTTGTGTTTAATCCGCAATCCGGCAGCGGCACTCATAACCATGAGACCGCCCGTTGAAACGAAGCTGCTCTGGCTGAGCAGCTTCACCACCTGAAGCCTAGATTTCCTTGACCGGGGTCTGATCATGGGTCCCTTTGATCAAACTGATGGCATGCACACAATCAGACTTGTTGACGTAAGCCTCCCCACTGGCAATCGTTTCATGGTTACCCGCCCTCAAACGCCACCGCCATTGACCTTTGCCGGTCTGTGCGATGCCACGGGTTTGCCTGTAAATCTCGAAATACATTGCTCGCTCCTTGCGATTGCTGATGACGGCAGATCAGTGATCTGCGAAACGAGAGTAGATGAGGATTTTTTGCAGCAGGGCCTTTCAATGTCAGGGGATGTTTCGCAGATTCAGCCTTGATTGGCGGGACGACCAACAGATTCGGGGGGCGGTAAATTGGGTGACTGCGCTGAGTAACTTTTCCCTTGAAGAGGCATATTTTTCTTACGCTGCGATGCTATCTGGTCCGACGCAAAAACGCTGATTCAAGCCGTTGGTGATCGCCCGGTAATACATGCCTTACAGACTGTTCAGTGATTTTTCTGCTGAGTTGAATCGTCAGCTGACAGGGTCAAAGGCTGTTCTTCCATCACCACGGCATCTTCCTCAAGGTCGGTTTGAGGTTGAGCCGCTACCGTGGTGGTGACTGGGTCAGGATGGGGCAGAAACCCCCGCACAAGCCTTTCAATCAGTGACAGGATTCCATAGGTGACGAAGCCAAAGATCAGTCCAACCACCAAAATGCTCAAAGGGTGCATCTGCGCTGCATCGGGGCTTTCCAACATGTAGCTGAAAGCCTGAACAGCAACAGCCAGGCATGCCGCAAATGCTGCCACCAGCTTCACAAACACCCAAATCCGTCGCCATCTGTTCATGCATTCCCCCGTCATCCGGTGATTTGCCCTGTATTGCATGATAGCTAATGACCAGGGTTACACCGTAAGCCAGAACAAACTGATGTGGGATCGGCGCAATCTGTTTGATCGAAATCACTCATCGATACAGCGTATCTTGGCGGAGGTAGCGGCAACGCGGCTGCGGGGGTGCGAGGCGCTAGAGGCCTGTGCCAAACAAGGATTTCGAGGCTCATGATGAAAACCACCGACAAGTCAGATGGCACTTCGGTTACTGCGCCAATCAAGAAAACGTCAACCGGCAACGTTTGGCGCACCATGCCTGGCGGCATCTGGGCGCTGGGCTTCGTCTCGATGCTGATGGACATCTCCTCAGAGATGATCCATGCATTGTTGCCGCTCTACATGGTCACCGTACTAGGGACCTCCGTTTTGGCGGTGGGTCTCATCGAAGGCATAGCCGAGGCTACGGCCTCGATCACCAAGGTATTCTCCGGGGCACTCAGCGATCGATTGGGCAAGCGCAAACTGCTCGCGGCGTTGGGCTATGGGTTGGCGGCACTGTCCAAACCGATCTTTCCTTTGGCGGGCTCACTGGACTGGCTGATCGGGGCTCGCTTTATCGACCGCATTGGCAAAGGTATCCGCGGCGCCCCGCGCGATGCGCTGGTGGCGGACATCACGCCGCCCGCGATACGGGGGGCAGCTTTCGGCCTGCGGCAGACTCTGGATACCGTTGGTGCATTCCTGGGACCGTTGCTGGCGATCGGATTAATGTGGCTAACCGCGAACCACTTCCAGACGGTGTTCTGGGTGGCCGTCATTCCGGCCTTCCTTGCCGTCGCAGTGCTGCTGGTGTTCGTTCATGAGCCCAAACAAGTGGAAGGGACGCGCCGGGTGCGTGCGCCTTTGAGCCGTCGGGAATTGGCCCGTCTGGGCGCAGGCTACTGGTGGGTGGTGGGTGTCGCTGCGGTGTTCACCCTGGCGCGTTTCAGCGAAGCCTTTCTGATTCTGCGCGGTCAGGCCGTCGGGCTCGCGCCGATGTGGGCACCAGCGGTGCTTGTCCTGATGGGGGTGGCGTACTCACTGTCAGCCTACCCCGCCGGGGCTTTGTCTGATCGTGTCAGCCGCGTGGCGGTGCTCGGCGCAGGTCTGATACTGCTGATTGCTGCCGACCTGACGCTGGCGTTCGCGCCGGGTATCGAAGGCTTGGTCGTCGGCGTCGTTCTATGGGGGCTGCACATGGGGTTTACCCAAGGGGTATTCGCCGCCCTGATCGCCGATTGCGCGCCGGCTGAACTGCGCGGGACGGCATTTGGCATGTTCAACCTGTTGACCGGGTTGGCCTTGCTGCTGGCCAGCGTCATCGCTGGAGCGCTGTGGGACACGGTAGGCTTCCAAGGCACGTTCTTGATGGGTGGCGGCTTTGCTGCTCTGACGTTGCTGGGATTGTGGGTGATCCAGGCGAGAGTTCAGGTTCGATAGCAAAGGGCGATATCACCTGTGTTTCGCGAGTAAGTCGTACCGTTCGCCGGCGAAACAGTCGGCAAATTTGCCCTAAACGAAACGCCAGAAACGAAAAAGCCCCTGAAATCTTTAACAATTTCAGGGGCTTAGTCTTATTCAATAATGGCGGAGAGATAGGGATTCGAACCCTAGGTACCGGTGAAGGTACAACGGATTTCGAATCCGTCCCATTCGGCCACTCTGGCATCTCTCCAACGGCGCGCATCATAACAACACTTTTGCCGGAA
>Ga0255334_1000216_pt1 | contig 58861 bp, 52 predicted proteins | sample EtOH5_35cm_T3_12_FD_202080 | JGI IMG/M metagenome (GOLD analysis project Ga0255334, IMG submission 202080) | Sandy soil microbial communities from University of British Columbia, Vancouver, Canada - EtOH5_35cm_T3_129 | ecosystem: Engineered > Artificial ecosystem > Sand microcosm > Unclassified ...
TGAAGGACGCGCTCGACCCCGCGACCCAGACCGGCATCCACGCCCACCACAACCTGAGCCTGGGGGTGGCCAACTCCCTGGTCGCGGTGGAGGAGGGCTGCGACCGCATCGACGCCAGCCTGGCCGGAATGGGCGCCGGCGCCGGCAACGCGCCGCTGGAGGTGTTCGTCGCCGCGGCCGAGCGGCTGGGCTGGCAGCACGGCACCGACCTCTACACCCTGATGGACGCCGCCGACGAGCTCGTCCGCCCGCTGCAGGACCGGCCGGTGCGGGTCGACCGCGAGACCCTGGCGCTGGGCTACGCCGGGGTCTACTCCAGCTTCCTGCGCCATGCGGAAGTGGCGGCGCGCAAGTACGGGCTGAAGACCGTGGACATCCTGGTGGAGCTGGGCCGGCGGCGGATGGTCGGCGGCCAGGAGGACATGATCGTCGACGTGGCCCTGGACCTGCTCGCCGCCGGGCGCAACCACTGAGCGGCGGACGCATCGACAAACCAACCTGAGGGGGCGAACGACCATGAAATTCCACGTAGACATCCAGCCCTCGGGGCAGACGTTCGGCCTAGACGCCGGGCGGACCATCCTCGACGGCGCCCTGGCCGAGGGCCTGATGCTGCGCCACAGCTGCCGCACGGGCGTCTGCGGCAGCTGCAAGGGCAAGATCGCCAGCGGCAGCGTCGACCACGGCGAAAGCCCGCTGAGCGTGCTGCCCGAGGCGGAGCGAGCGGCCGGTCTGGCGCTGTTCTGCTGCGCCCGGCCGACTTCCGATCTGGTCATCGACGCACCGGAAGTCACCGCGCTGCGCGGCGTCACCGTGCAGCAGATGGGCGTGCGCGTGGCCAGCATCGACAGGGCCGGCGACGACGTGGCCATCGTCCGCCTGATGCTGCCGCCCGGCTCCCGCTTCGACTACTACGCCGGGCAGTACGCCCAGGTGCTGCTCAAGGACGGCAGCCGGCGCAGCTACTCCATGGCCACCCGCGCCGCCGTCGACGGCCAGATCGAATGGCACATCCGCCGGGTGCCGGGCGGGGCGTTCAGCGGCTTCGTGTTCGACGGCCTGAAACCCAAGACCGTGCTGCGCCTGGAAGGCCCGTTCGGCTCCTTCTACCTGCGCGACGGCAGCGGGCCGCTGGTATTCCTCGCCACCGGCACCGGCTTCGCGCCGATCCGGGCGCTGCTGGAAGAACTGCGCGAGCGGGGCGCAAACCGCCCGGTTCACCTCTACTGGGGCGGCCGCCGGCGCCAGGACCTGTATCGCCACGACGAACTGCTCGCCCTGCAGGCCGAACTGCCCTGGCTGAAATACACCCCCGTCCTCTCCCGACCGAGCGCGGCCTGCGACTGGCAGGGCGCCACCGGCCACGTGCAGGACCGGGTGCTGGAAGACTTCCCCAGCCTGAAGGACGCCGAGGTCTACGCCTGCGGCTCGCCGGCGATGATCGACGCGGCGCGTGGCCTGTTCGTTGCCGAGCGCCAGTTGGACGCGGGGCGTTTCTATGCGGATGCGTTTGTCTGAGGGGCAGCGATTTCCCCGTGGCGCTGGATGGGTGCAACGGCGGCGACTACCTTTCGGTCGCCACCGGGAGTTGATATTCCGGCACTGCCACCTGAGACCGTTTTGTGGGAGGAATCGATTGGCTGGTGGCGACCCATTGCAGCCGCTCGCAGGTGACCAAACCCGCCCCTTTTCAATCGTTCGAGGATGTATACGAAATTAGGGGAGATTCATCCTGAGGTAAGCACTGGTAATGCAGTTCCTTGGTGTGGAGGTCCGGGCGAAGGAGTTTAGTATAATTGTCTATGAGTATTGACGGGTTGATGGAGCAGGGCTTCATTAGGCCAATAAAGCAAACAGAGTTTGAAGTTATGAGGCTTGAGCAACTGGCTGAGTGTTTTTTTAAGTATGCAAGAGAGCAGGGCAATTCATATGAAAGATACCCACTTAGTACAGAGGTGGATGAGTTTGGCTCTCCGTATATTGAAATTTCTGAAAATGGTAAGCTGGCCATTGTTGCAAAAGACCGAGGCGAGGAATGTCTACGAAAAGAAACGAATTCGCCGGAGGTTCTAGCTAGATGGGTGTATGAGATATTAAATAAGGGATAGGCAGAACACAAAAAGGGAAAAGGGGGTGTTTTCTACTCTAAAATTTCCTCGATAACGCAGAATTAGAGCGCTCAAATAAATCTGCCAAACAATCTTCAAGTCACTAGTTCAGCCCACTCAGTCTCAGCACACCAGATGAGCTAAGTGAGAGTTTGCGCCACCTGAGACTTGGTGATTTGCTCTTGAGTTCGGAGAGACTGAGTGACCGCTATTGGCCGAGGCTGTGTAAAAACGCTCGCTCAATTTTGAGGCTCACGTTGCTACGTGAAATCTGCGGAAATTTCCCCAGTCGGCTTGGTAGAAATTCGCTAGGAAACGCGAGATTTGCTTGTTTTCTGAGCAGCACTCATTCTCGAAAACGTTTTTGCACAGCCTGGGCTGAAAGTGGTCGCTGGCAATAGGCCGCAATAGGCCGCTATCGGCCAAAGCGGCCGTCGGTTGTCTACGAAACTAGGGGGCATTCAAGTCGATATCAGTGAAAAGCTTCTTGAATTGCCGGCTCAATATGAGTTTTCCAGAGCTTCACGAGAGGGCTACAGGTGATGTGGAACATTAGCCAGCACGCGTAGATGCATGGGGCACTGTAGCAGTTGCCAGCAGTTAGCTTGCCGTGAGCCATTTCATGTCTCAGCATAGGCCCACCCTTTAGGTTGAACAGCAGATGGAGCATGTAAGTGATGTCCTTACCAAATGCCTGTTCTAGTTCCTCTTTGCGGTTCGAGTACATTTGACTGAGAGACTGGTCTTCTTGCGTCAGGTCGACATTGAGCTTTGCTGTTCTGGCACCTCGATTAGTAAGCACGTATCGGAGAGAGCTTTCCAATTGAGGAATGAGTGTGTGCACAGCAGAAACCATGTCGCCTTGAATCATTCGTGCGAAACCCAGTGCGAAAATTTCCTCGTGCCCTGGTGGTACAAACGCGCTGTGGTAAACGAGTGGCTCTAGATGTCTCTCGTCGATACACTCATACTGAGTCATGATGATGCAGGCAGGCTTAATGAAGGCCTCGGTTTCAACATGATAGTGGAGTCCAACCTCTATAAGGCTTTCATGGTCGAACCACTCTTCAGAAGGTTTGTCTCCGAAGCCAGCTGATGGTGATTGAGCAATCATCTTCCCTTGCTGATCGGAATAACTTTTTCCCATGATTGAAGAAAGGAGGTATTTGCTCTTCTTCTGAAGACAGTTTTTATGTAGGGCAATTTTTTCTGGCGGTCTCGAAGCGAATGCTAGTCGGTATAGCATTTCGTGAACTTCCAGCCCCTCGAAATCCTCAATCGTTGCCTGTCGAGCGTCGGTTAGGTCAACCGGTATGCTGAACTCGCCTAATTCAGATAGCGAGTCTTCTTCAAATTGCTGTAGCTCCAATTTCAGTTCATTGATTCGCTCAGTCATTCCCCCTATAGACCTGAGCTCACCAATCGCGTCTCTAGTCCATGATGCTTTCGCCATAGATGAGTCGATTGCATCCCTCATTCTTAGTGTCTGGTCAACGGCGTTTACCTTGCACTGGGTCGAAGCGTCTTTGTCGCCTGCCCTGGAATATGCATAAGCTGCATGGAGCCAGACTTTTTTTACCGCTTCAGCATATTTTTTGTCCTTGGTAGCAATAGCCATTGACTCTGCATGTTTGGCTATATCTCCCCATTCAAGCAAGCCAAAGTTCTGGCCAAGAGAGGAAAGTCTATGGAATGCGAGTAAGTTTAGTTTTTCTTTTGCAATGCCATAAGCTTTTGAGAGTGTCTCTTTAGCGTAGTCGGGGACCGACTTCCTTTTTCCGGTTGAAGCGTATATCTCAAATGCTCGCTCAATCAGATCAACAACCTTTGAAGGAACATCGAAGTCAGACTCGTACTGATACAGCAGCCCCCCAGTAAAGAACAAATTCGCGGCATCAAGGTACGAGGTAGACGCAATCTCGGCCATTTTGTGAAGCTTTCTATTCGTATACCAGCAACTGTCTGCGATCCGCGCTCGAAGGAGGGGATGGTCGATATGTTCTGTGACTTGCGTTAAAACGCCCTGCTGTTCGCCTATGTAATCACTCGGTATTAGTGACCTCCGGCCATCCATTACCATTTGAGGGCTAAATGCGTCAGTCCTATTGGGATTAAAGTGGTAACTGCAAATCACGGCCAGCACGCTGTAGGCACGTGCGGCAGCCGTATCTTCTGACTCTTTAGCAGCTTGAGCCGCTCGTTGGAATACGTCCTGCAGCGTATGGAAGTGGAGTGTGTTCGTCATAGCAAGGATTGACGAAAGATTGATGTGCTTAAAGTCATCAACGGTCGCCACGTCCATCACGGGTTGTTTATCCTTCTGACTCTGCTCGCTCACGTCCTTATCCCTCACAATTTCAGGTGGTGTCAGCTTATCCGAATCCCCATGGTGGCTACGAGCCACTGGGCGTCCTTGGACTACGATCTATGGGCAATGTCAGTCCGTAATGGCACGAATGAGCATATACATCTGCAAGGTTAGTTTTCACTTAGGGCCTTTTAGGGCAAAACAACGACCGCTTTTGGCCGATTTCTGCCTATGGCGGCAGATCGGTTGAGAAGGCGGGACCTCATCAGTACGCACGCCTTCCCAACACCCCATGTGAAGCAGCTAGCAGCGGGTCTCCTCAATGCGGCGACACAATGATCTTGACGTTGTGCTCCTTGTTGTTGACCAGCTCCTCGAAGCCGCGGCCGACGATGTCTTCCAGGCCGATGCGGCCGGTGATCAGCGGTTCGACGTCCAGGCGGCCGTCGGCGATGAAGGCGATCACGTCGGCGAATTCACCGTTGTAGGCCAGGGCGCCGATGACCTGTTTCTCGGTGGAGACCAGTTCGAAGAAGTTGAACGAGCTGGGTTCCTCGAAGATGCCGACCAGCACGCTCTTGCCGGCGTTGCGGACGACGTCGATGGCCAGCTTGGCGGTGTGCTTGTTGCCGATGCACTCGAAGCTGACGTCGGCGCCGAGGCCGTGGGTGCGGGCGCGGATTTCCGCCAGCGCGTCGCATTCCTTGGGATCGAGTACCAGGCTCGCGCCCACTTCCAGCGCCTTGGCCTTGCGCGCCGAGGACATTTCCAGGGCGATCACCTGGGCCGCGCCGGCCGCCCTGGCGCACATGATGGTGCACAGGCCGATGGTGCCGGCGCCGACCACCACCACGTTCTGGCCGAGCAGGCTGCCGGCCTTCTTCACCGCGTGCATGCCCACCGCCAGCGGTTCGATCAGCGCGCCGGCTTCGGCGGGGAAATCGGCCGGCAGCTTGTAGAGCAGTTCGGCCGGTACGTTCACCAACTCGGCGAAGGCGCCGTCGTTCATCAGGCCGGTGAAGGCCAGCTTTTCGCAGAGGTTGTACAGGCCGCTGCGGCAGTAGTAGCAGGTGCCGCAGTGCTGGCAGGCGTCGGCGGCGATCCGCTCGCCGGGGACGAAGCCGTTCACGCCGGCGCCGAGCTTGACGATCTCGCCGCTGAATTCGTGGCCGAGGATGCACTGGCCCTGGATGCCGGTGAGCGGGTGGGGCTTCTCGACCGGGATGAACACCGGGCCGGCGACGTATTCGTGCAGGTCCGAGCCGCAGATGCCGCACCACTCGACGCGGATCTGCACCCAGCCGGGCGGCGGGTCGGCGGGCAGCGGCACGTCTTCGACGCGGATGTCCTGACGGCCGTGCCAGACGGCGGCGCGCATGGTGGCGCCAAGGGAGGTTGTCATTGTTGTTCTCCTTCGGGACTTGCGGGGCTGCGGCGACCGGCGCGGGCCGAACGCCGCCGGTTTCAGTGTTGGGCGAGGAAGGCCTGGATCAGCCGGTTGACCGCGTCGGCCGCCTCCATCTGCACCATGTGCGCCTGGCCCGGCAGGATCTCCACCTGCGCCGGCAGGCCCCGGGCATGGGCGACGGGGATTATGGCGTCGTCGCTGCCCCAGATCACCAGCGCCGGATGGCGGCCCTGCTCCAGCACGCCGCGCAGGTCGATCCGCTGGCGGCCGCCTTCGGACAGCCGCTCGACCAGCTGGCGCAGCGCCGCGTCGACGCCTTCCAGACGCTTGTACTTGAGCATGTCTTCCAGCATCTGCCGGGTGACCAGCGCCGGGTCGGAGAACAGCTGCACCAGTTGCGGCTTGAGGGCGTTGCGGTTGCTCGCTTCGACGAAGCCGCGCAGGTAGTCGCCGTTGATCTCCGCGCCGAGGCCGGCGCTGCCGATCAGGGTCAGCGAGAGCACCCGCTCGGGCGCCAGGCGCGCCAGGTTCAGCGACACCGCGCCGCCCATGGAGTGGCCGGCGAGGTGCGCGCGCGGGATGTCCAAGTGGTCGAGCAGGGCCAGCGCGGCCCGGCTCAGCTCGTCGAGGTCGCCGCTTTTCAGCGTCTTGCCCGACTCGCCGTGGCCCGGCAGGTCGAGGGCGATCACCCGGCGGCCGGCGGCCAGCGCCTCGTGGTTGAACAGCCAGTTGTTCAGGTCGCCGCCGAAGCCGTGGACCAGCAGCAGCGGGGCGCCGCCCTCGCCGCGGTCGAGGAAGCGGATGACGCGGCCGTCCAGCTCGACCTTCTGCGGCGCTGGGCCGCTGGCCTGCTCGTCTTCGCCGCCGGGCACGAACTCGGCCTGGAAGCGCTGCACCACGGCGTCGATCTCATCTTCGCTGGCTTCGCCTTCGACCACCACGGCGAGCAGGGCGCCGACCGGCAGGGACTCGTCCTCTTTGGCGACGATGCGCCGCAGCACGCCGGAGAAGGGCGCCTCGACGCTGCTGGAGATCTTGTCGGTTTCCACGTCGAGCACCTCGTCGCCCTTGGCGATCTCGGCGCTTTCCTCCTTGAGCCAGGCGTTGACTTTGCCCTCGGTCATCGACAGCCCCCACTTCGGCATGGTCAGGGTATGGATCCGGCTCATGCGACCTTCCTCTTGTCGACGATCTTCAGGACGGCGGCTTCGATCTTCGCCGCGTTGGGGATGTACAGGTCTTCCAGGGCATCGGTGAAGGGCACCGGGGTGTGCGGCGCGGTGACCATCTCGATCGGCGCCTTGAGGGCGGCGAAGGCCTTCTGCGCGACCAGCGCGGCGATGTCGGTGGCCACCGAGCAGCGTGGGTTGGCCTCGTCGATCACCACCAGGCGGCCGGTCTTCTCCACGCTTTCGAGGATGCTGTCCTCGTCCAGCGGGCTGGTGGTGCGCAGGTCCAGCACCTCGCAGCCGATGCCCTGGCGTGCCAGACCGGCGGCGGCTTCCATGGCTAGGTGGACCATGCGGCCGTAGCTGACCAGGGTCACGTCGTCGCCCTCGCGCAGGAAGTTGGCCTCGCCGAAGGGCACGGTGTACAGCTCTTCCGGCACCTCGCCCTGCATGCCGTAGAGCATCTTGTGTTCGAGGAAGATCACCGGGTCGTCGTCGCGGATCGCCTGGATCAGCAGGCCCTTGGCGTCGTAGGGCGAGGAGGGGCAGACCACCTTGAGGCCGGGGATGTGGGTCCAGAACGAGGTGAGCATCTGCGAGTGCTGGGCGGCGGCGCGCAGGCCGGCGCCGTACATCGCGCGCAGCACCAGCGGGGTGACCGTCTTGCCGCCGAACATGTAGCGGAATTTCGCCGCCTGGTTGAGGATCTGGTCCAGGCAGCAGCCGGCGAAGTCGACGAACATCAGTTCGCACACCGGGCGCAGGCCGCGGGTGGCGGCGCCGACCGCCGCGCCGACGTAGGCGATCTCCGACAGTGGGGCGTCGAGCACCCGGCCGGGGAAGGGGTGGTAGAGTCCCTTGGTGACGCCGAGCACGCCGCCCCAGGCGTCCTGCTCGCCCGGTGCGCCGGCGCCGCCGGCGATGTCCTGGCCGATCAGGAAGACGGTCTCGTCGCGGCGCATCTCCTGGGCCATTGCTTCGTTGATGGCCTGCTGGTAGCTGATCTTTCTCGCCATGATGGTTTTCCTTCTTGTTGGAATGGGGGCTCAGGGGTAGGAGACGTAGACGTCCGCCAGCAGATCTGCCGCCGGCGGCTTGGGATCGCTCTTGGCCCTGGCCACGCTGTCCTCGATCAGCCGTTCCACTTCGCCGTCGATGTCGTCGAGCTGCGAGGCGTCGAGCAGGCCGACGGCAAGGGTGCGCTCGCGGAACTGCTTGAGGCAGTCGCGCTCCTCGCGGATCTGGCGCAGCTCGTCCAGGTCGCGGTAGGTCTGGGCGTCGCCTTCGAAGTGGCCGTAGTAGCGGGTCAGTTCCACCTCGATCAGCGACGGTCCGAGGCCTGCGCGGGCACGGGCCACGGCCTCGCCGGCGGCCTCGTGGACGGCGAAGAAGTCGAAGCCGTCCACCGTCACGCCGGGCATGCCGAAGGCGGCGGCGCGTTCGGCGATGCGGCCGCAGGCCACCGACCAACCGGAGGCGGTGGCTTCGGCGTAGCCGTTGTTCTCGGCGACGAAGAGGCACGGCAGCTTCATGATCGAGGCCAGGTTCATCGCCTCGAACACGGCGCCCTCGTTGGAGCCGCCGTCGCCGAAGAAGGCCACGGCCACCGCGTCGCTGCCCTTGATCCTGGCAGCCAGCGCCGCACCGGCCGCCAGCGGTGCGCCGGCGCCGACGATGCCGTTGGCGCCGAGCATGCCCTTGGACAGGTCGGCGATGTGCATGGAGCCGCCCTTGCCCTGACAGACGCCGGTCTTCTTGCCGTAGATCTCGGCCATCATCCCGTGCACGTCCACGCCCTTGGCGATGCAGTGGCCGTGGCCGCGGTGGTTGGAGGCGATGCAGTCGTCATCGCGCAGGTGGGCCATGACCCCGGCGGCGGAGGCTTCCTCGCCGGCGTAGAGGTGGACGAAGCCGGGAATCTCTCCGGTGGCGAATTCGATGTGCAGGCGTTCTTCGAAGACGCGGATGGTGCGCATCACGCGGTAGGCGTGCAGCAGTTGCGCGGCTGGCAAGCGGATGGACATCTTGTTGTTCTCCGGGTGGGTGTCTTGATGTGCCCGGCCGGACATGGCCGTGGCCGGAGGAGCGGAGCAAGGGCGGTGCCAGGGTGCCGGATATCGGCCGAAAGCACCGTGGCAGAGCGCTTGGGACCTGAGGGAGGGAGTTTTGGAGGGGGCCCGGACGAGACGCCGGGTATCGGAAAGGAGGCGGACGGGGCGAGACGCTGAGACGCTTCGTCTCAGCACCGGGCTTCTCCGTCCCGCCGCTTGTCGCGGGCTTCGACAGGGTGCTTAATGGCGGGACAACAACAAGACACGAGAAACGGAGACGCCATGCTTTCCGCACACTCGAAGGACCACGTGGACTGCGTCAGCCGCGTGGTGAAGAGCGCCGCCCGTCTGCCGCAGCCGCCGGTTCCCGCCCCCATCCTCGATTCCTGGCGCCGCTCGCTGGAGCAGCACCGACTCGATCCCGGCTCCCTGCAGGGGCCGCGCATCCTCGACCAGACCCAGCTCCGGGAGTGCCGCGAGCGCGCCGAGCCGTTCCTGCGCATCGCCAGCGCGGAGGTCGGCCGCCTGCACGGCCAGGTGCGCGACGCCGACTACTGCGTGCTGCTCGCCGACGCCCAGGGGCGGACCCTCGACTACCGGGTCGATCCGGCGATCCGCCGCGACTGCCGCAAGGCCGGCCTCGACCTCGGCACTTGGTGGTCGGAAGGGGAGGAGGGCACCTGCGGCGTGGCCACCGTGCTGGCCAGCCGGATGCCCCTGACGGTGCACAAGCGCGACCATTTCCGCGCCGCCTTCATCGGCCTGACCTGCTCGGCGGCACCGATCTTCGATCCGCAGGGCGAACTGCTCGGCGTGCTGGACGCCTCGGCGGTGCGGTCGCCGGACGACCGTCGCAGCCAGACTCTGATCCGCCAGCTGGTGGCGCAGAGCGCTAGGCAGATCGAGAACGCCTTCTTCATGCACGGCGTCCAGGGCCACTGGATACTGCGCGCCCATGCCGTGCCGGGCTACGTCGACAGCCAGCCCGACTACCTGTTCGCCTGGGACGCCGATGGCTGCCTGCTGGCGCTCAACCCGGCGGCGCGTCGCTACCTGCGCCAGCGTTTCGGCGGGGTTCCCAACCATATCGACGAGGTGTTCGAGCGGGATGCCCTGCACGCGGCGGCGGACGGCGCCCCCTGCCGGCTGCCCGGGGGGGGCGACGACGAACTCTTGTACGTGCGCCTGAGCGTGCCGCCGTGCCCGCAGCGGATGCCGCTGGTCGACAAGCTGCGCGATACCCGGCTCGATCCGCGCATCGCCGAGCACCTGCGCCTGGCCGTGCGGGTCAAGGACCGCAACCTGCCGCTGCTGATCCAGGGCGAGACCGGTGCCGGCAAGGAGGTCTTCGCCCGCCAGGTGCACGAGGCCAGCGCCCGCCGCGGCAAGCCCTTCGTCACCCTGAACTGCGCGGCGATCCCGGAGAGCCTGATCGAGAGCGAACTGTTCGGCTACGCCGCCGGCGCCTTCACCGGCGCTTCCAGCAAGGGCATGCGCGGCCTGTTGCAGCAGGCCGACGGCGGCACCCTGTTCCTCGACGAGATCGGCGACATGCCGCTGACCCTGCAGACCCGTCTGCTGCGTGCGCTCGCCGAGGGCGAGGTGGCGCCGCTGGGCGCCGCGCGCCGGCAGGCGGTGGATATCCAGGTGATCTGCGCTACCCACCGCGACCTGGCGGCGCTGGTGGCCGCCGGGAGCTTCCGCGAGGACCTGTACTTCCGCATCGGCGCCGCGCGCTTCGAGCTGCCGCCGCTGCGCAGCCGCAGCGACCGCCTGGCGCTGATCAACCGCGTGCTGGCAGAGGAGGCGACGTCCTGCGGCGAGTCCGTCGGCCTGAGCGCCGAGGCGCTGGAGCGGCTGCTCGGCTACCGCTGGCCGGGTAACCTGCGCCAGCTCCGCCACGTTCTGCGCTATGCCTGCGCGGTGTGCACCGGCGGCGTAATCCGCTGCGCCGACCTGCCGGCCGAACTGCGCGGCGAGACACCGCCCGAGGCACAGTCCGACCCTGCGGCCAGTCCCGAACGCCAGGCGCTGCTCGACGCCCTGACCCGGCACCGCTGGAAGCCGGGGCCGGCGGCCGAGTCCCTGGGCATCTCGCGGGCCACCCTGTACCGCCGGGTCCGCCAGCACGGCATCGAGATGCCGGGCAAGCGGCGAAGCTGAGCGGCTCCCCTGAAAGCGAAAAGCCCCGGAGGTCCGGGGCTTTTTCGTGAGGAGGGCGATCAGACGTTGAAGCGGAAGTGCATCACGTCGCCGTCCTTGACGATGTAGTCCTTGCCTTCCAGGCGCCACTTGCCGGCTTCCTTGGCGCCGGCTTCGCCCTTGTACTGGATGAAGTCGTCGTAGGCGATGACTTCGGCGCGGATGAAGCCTTTCTCGAAGTCGGTGTGGATCACTGCGGCGGCCTGCGGGGCGGTGGCGCCGATCTTGACGGTCCAGGCGCGCACTTCCTTGACCCCGGCGGTGAAGTAGGTCTGCAGGTTGAGCAACTGGTATCCGGCGCGGATCACCCGGTTCAGGCCCGGTTCGTCCATGCCCATGGACTCGAGGAACATCTGCTTTTCCTCGTCGTCGTCCAGCTCGGCGATTTCCGCTTCGATCTTGTTGCACACCGGCACCACGATCGCGCCTTCTTCCTCGGCGATGGCGCGGACCACGTCCAGGTGCCGGTTGTTCTCGAAGCCTTCCTCGGCGACGTTGGCGATGTACATCACCGGCTTGCTGGTCAGCAGGTGGAAGCCCCTGATCAGGCGCTTTTCCTCGTCGCCCAGGTTTTTCATCAGCGAGCGGGCGGGCTTGCCGGCGCTGAAGTGCGGGATCAGCTGTTCGAGGATGGCCTTCTGCGCCAGGGCTTCCTTGTCGCCGCCCTTGGCGTTGCGGGCGACCTTCTGCAACTGCTTCTCGCAGCTGTCGAGGTCGGCGAAGATCAGTTCGAGGTCGATGATCTCGATGTCGCGCTTGGGATCGACGCTGTTGGCGACGTGGATGACGTTGTCGTCCTCGAAGCAGCGCACCACGTGGGCGATGGCGTCGGTTTCGCGGATGTTGGCCAGGAACTTGTTGCCCAGGCCTTCGCCCTTGGAGGCGCCGGCGACCAGGCCGGCGATGTCGACGAACTCCATGGTGGTCGGCAGCACGCGCTCGGGCTTGACGATCTCGGCCAGGGCGTCGAGGCGCGGGTCGGGCATCGGCACGATGCCGCTGTTCGGCTCGATGGTGCAGAAGGGGAAGTTCTCCGCCGCGATGCCGGACTTGGTGAGGGCGTTGAACAGGGTGGACTTGCCGACGTTGGGCAGGCCGACGATGCCGCAGTTGAATCCCATGGTGTTTCCCTCGCGGAAAAGTGGAGTCTAGTGAGAGGTCGTGACGGTGCGAGCGCCGCAGGGGCGGGATAGGTCGTCAGGACGGCGAATCGCGCAGCGCATTGCCGCTCAGGCCTTCTGGCTGTGCAGCCGCTGCATGGCGCGGGTCCAGTCCCCGGCGAGGATATCCGGCAGCACGCCAAGGGCGAAATCGATGCTGGCGTCGAGCTTTTCCCGTTCGGCTTGCGGGGCGCGGCCGAGCACGTAGCCGGACACCTGGCTGCTGTGGCCGGGGTGGCCTATGCCCAGACGCAGGCGGTAGAAGCCATTCTGGTTGCCCAGCTGGGCGATGATGTCGCGCAGCCCGTTGTGACCGCCGTGGCCGCCGCCTTTCTTGAGCTTGGCGACGCCGGGGGGCATGTCGAGTTCGTCGTGGGCCACCAGGATCGCTTCCGGCTCGATGCGATAGAAGCCCGCGAGGGCTGCCACGGCCTGGCCGCTGCGGTTCATGTAGGTGGTGGGAATCAGCAGACGAACGTCTTGGCCCTGATGGGTGAATTTTCCCGTCAGGCCGAAAAACTTGCGGTCGGAGCTGAGGCTGACGCCCTGTGCGGACGCCACGCGCTCAACGAAAAGGGCCCCTGCATTGTGCCGGGTCTGGTCGTATTCGGGGCCGGGATTACCCAGGCCGACGATCAGTTTCACGGCAGTCATTGCAGGAGCCCTCTTGTAGAAGACGCTGGAATTACTCGGCGCCTTCTTCCTTCACGCGGGAAGCGTGGATATTGGCGACGGCCAGGTCATTGCCATGGGCCAGGGCCACCAGCTCGACGCCAGCCGGAACAGCCAGGTCAGACAGGTGGACGGTCTGACCGATTTCGACCTTGGCCAGGTCGACTTCGATGAATTCCGGCAGGTCCTTCGGCAGGCAGGACACTTCCACTTCGGAGATGGTGTGGGAGACTTCGCCGCCCTGCTGCTTCACGGCAGGCGCGGTTTCGGCGTTGATGAAGTGCAGCGGAACGTGGGCAGTCAGCTTGTGGTCGGCGACGACGCGCACGAAGTCGGCGTGCAGGACGAAGCTCTTGGCCGGATGGCGCTGCAGGGCCTTGATCAGCACGGTCTCGGTGGCGCCGGCGATGTTCAGGGCGATCACGTGGCTGAAGGCAGCCTCGTTCTCGATCAGCTTGGCCACTTCGTTGGCCTGCAGGCTGATGGACTGGGGAGCCTTGTCGCCACCGTAGATCACGGCGGGAACCAGGTTGGCGTTACGACGCAGGCGGCGGCTCGCACCTTTCCCCAGGTCGGAACGCACTTCGGCATTCAGGGCAAATTCGATCATTGCATCATTCTCCAATATGGCCATTCGGCCCTTCCGCTTGCGACCAGCGTCCGGGCGTTTGGCAAAAAGCCCCGCACGGGGCGGGGCGCATTTCATCAGCGCGTGTTCGCCGGGGCCAGGCCCTCAGCGGAACATCGCGCTGATCGATTCTTCGTTGCTGATGCGGCGGACCGCTTCAGCCACTACCGGTGCGATATCCAGCTGGCGGATGCGCGAGCAGGCCTGCGCAGCGGCGGACAGCGGAATGGTGTTGGTCACGACCAACTCGTCCAGCACCGAGTTTCCGATGTTCTCGATGGCGCGGCCGGATAGCACCGGGTGGGTGCAGTAGGCGTAGACCTTGGCGGCGCCGTGCTCCTTCAGGGCCTTGGCGGCATGGCAGAGGGTGCCGGCGGTATCGACCATATCGTCGACCACGATGCAGGTGCGGCCTTCCACGTCGCCGATGATGTGCATGACTTCGGAGACGTTGGGTTTCGGCCGGCGCTTGTCGATGATGGCGAGATCGACGCCCAGGGATTTGGCCACGGCACGGGCACGAACCACGCCGCCGATGTCCGGCGAGACGATGATCAGGTTCTCGAAACGCTGGTCTTCGATGTCGTCGACCAGGGTCGGCGAGCCGTAGATGTTATCCACGGGGACGTCGAAGAAGCCCTGGATCTGGTCGGCGTGCAGGTCGACGGTCAGCACGCGGTTGATGCCGACGCCGGCCAGCATGTCGGCCACCACCTTGGCGCTGATCGCCACGCGGGCTGAGCGCGGACGGCGGTCCTGGCGGGCATAGCCGAAGTAGGGAACGACCGCGGTGATCCGCGAGGCCGAGGAACGGCGGAAGGCGTCGGCCATCACTACCAGTTCCATGAGGTTATCGTTGGTCGGGGCGCAAGTCGGTTGAATGATGAAGACATCCTTGCCGCGGACATTTTCATTGATTTCAACACTGATTTCCCCGTCGGAGAACTTGCCTACGGAGGCGTCGCCGAGGGGGATATGCAGTTGACGTACGACGCGACGCGCCAGATCGGGGTTGGCGTTCCCCGTGAAGACCATCATCTTGGACACGCGCAGTACCTGCCGGCTGAGGGTGGACCTGATGAAAATTAAAAAGCTGCTCAAAAAGGCGGCCAGCAGCAGCATTTTTGAACAGCTTCCAGAAATATGGCAGGGGCGGCTGGATTCGAACCAACGCATGGCAGGATCAAAACCTGCTGCCTTACCGCTTGGCGACGCCCCTGTGGGTTACATTCGCAATGCCGATTCGCCGCGTGTGAAACCTGAGGAGGTTATGGCAGGGGCGGCTGGATTCGAACCAACGCATGGCAGGATCAAAACCTGCTGCCTTACCGCTTGGCGACGCCCCTGTATCACACAACATCGAATGCTAGGCATTCGCTTCCTGCGCCAGTGCCTCGAGCCTGCGGTGCAGCATGGAGATGTTGCGACCTTGAGCGACGAAGCTCGGCAATGTCACTGGAAGTTGGCGGGCGACTTTATCAGCATCGCCTTGATTTGGGAAGCTCCCAAACACACAAGCTCCAGTGCCGGTCATCTTTGCAGGAACAAATTTGTTCAGCAAGTTCAAAGCGTTACGAACTTCCGGGTAACGCTTCTCGACAACCGGTTGGCAGTCGTTGTGACAACCCCCTGCAAGAAGGCTGCGAACTGTAATGGGCGGAGTGTTTCGTGTCAACTCTGGGGCGGAGAAAATTTCTGCTGTGCTGACAAAGACTTGCGGTGCTACGACGAGGAACCAGGGTTCGCTCAGCTCGACCGGCTGGAGGCGTTCGCCGACGCCTTCGGCGAACGCCGCACGGCCGCGTACGAAGACCGGGACATCGGCGCCCAGCGCCAGGCCGAGTTCGGCCAGGCGGTCCTCGTCCCAGCCGAGCCGCCAGAGATGGTTGAGGCCGAGCAGGGTGGTGGCGGCATCCGAGCTGCCGCCGCCGATGCCGCCGCCCATGGGCAGGCGCTTGTCCAGCCAGATATCGGCACCCAGCGGGCAGCCGCTCTGCTGCTGCAGGCGGCGGGCAGCCTTGACGATCAGATTGCTGTCGTGGGGGACCCCGGGAATCTCCGTATGCAGGCGGATCTCGCCGTCCTCGCGCACGGCGAAGCCGAGTTCGTCGCCATAGTCGAGGAACTGGAACAGGGTCTGCAGCTCGTGATAGCCGTCGGCGCGGCGGCCGACGATGTGCAGCATCAGGTTCAGTTTGGCCGGGGCCGGCAGGGTCAGTTGGGCTTGCTTCATGATCAGAATCCTAGTCGGCGCGGCTGCCAGTCCTTGATCACCAGGGTGACGATCAGGTCCTTGCCGTGAATTTTCAGGCGTTCCGGCAACCAGTGGCCGTTGTGTTCGGCGTACTGCTGGTATTCGACTCGCCAGCCATCCTGTTGCAGCCGGGCTAGGTGGCTGTCGCCGTCGAGGGTGAGTTGGCTGTGGCTGTCGGGGGCTGGCAGACCGCGTACCCACCAGAGCAAGTGCGACACCGGCAGGCGCCAGCCGAGTTCCCTTTCCAGCAGACTTTCTGGCGAATCGGCCTCGTAGCGGCCCTTTCCGGCGATCTCCAGGACGATCCTGCCGGGGCGGCCGGTCAGGCGGGTGGCTCCCCGGCCGAGAGGGCCGGACAGGCGGATGTCGTAGTAGTCCTGGCGCTGCAGCCAGAACAGGGTGCCGCTGCCGGAGTCGCCAGGCGACTGGATGCCGACCTTGCCATTGATCTGCCAGGCGTCGAGGGTGCTGATCTCCTCCTTGTGCGCCCGCCATCGGCTGGGGTCGCCCTGGCCCTCGAGGGCCTCTCGGGACGTGAGGCCTGCGCAGCCGGCCAGCAGGGCGATCAGGCTGAAGGCGAGGAGCTGGCGTAACAGGCGCATGGGCATGGCTCAGCGTTTCTCGGATCCGGTCAGGCGCTGCTGGGTGCTGCGCACGGTGGGGCTGTCGGGATTTTCCTTGAGGGCCTTGCTCCAGACCTGGCGGGCCTCCCGTTGCTTGCCCTGGGCCCAGAGCACTTCGCCCAGGTGGGCGGCCACCTCCTGATCGGGCAGGCGCTCGAGGGCCTGGCGCAACAGGCGTTCGGCCTCTCTCAGGTTGCCCTGACGGTAGTTCACCCAGCCGAGGCTGTCGAGGATGGCTGGATCGTTCGGGTTGATCTGGTACGCCTGCTCGATCAGGGTCCTGGCCTCGTCGTAGCGCGTGGTGCGATCGGCCAGGGTATACCCGAGGGCGTTCAGTGCCATGGCATTGTCCGGCTCGCGCTGGAGGATGAAGCGCAGGTCGCGCTCGAGCTGGGACAGATCGCTGCGCTTCTCCGCCAGCATGGCTCGGGTGTAGAGCAGGTTGAGGTCGTCGGGGAACTGCTGCAGGGCCTGTTCGATGACCTGCCAGGCACGGTCCTGCTGCTGGCGGTTGGACAGGGCTTCGGCCTCGATCAGATACAGTTGCAGGGCGAAGTCTGGGTGGTTGGCGCGCGCCTTGGCCAGGTTCGCCGAGGCCTCCGCGGAGTGGCCGCTGTCCAGGAGGATCTCGCTCTGGCGCTGCTGCGCCGGGAGGAAGTAGTTGCCGGGCGCGACCAGGAGGTATTCGATCAGGGCGCTCTGCGGGTCCTTGCGCTCTTCGTAGACCCGGCCTAGGTGGAAGTGCGCCGCATCCACATAGCTGCCGCGCTCGATCAGCTCCTGCAAGTAGACCGCCGCCTCGTCCCAGTCCTTGTCCTCCATGCAGACCAAGGCCATGGACAGCCGCAGCTCGTCGTCCTCGGGGAACTGCTGGACCAGTCCGGCGAACTCCGACTTGGCGTCGCCGATCTTGCCCTGCTCGACCAGTAGGCGGGCATAGGTCAGGCGCAGGCGCTTGTCGTCGGGGTGCTGGCGTATGCCCTTGCGCAGCAGCGGCAGGGCTTCGTCGGTGCGCGAAAGACTCTGCAGCAGACGCGCGCGCAGCAGCAGCGGGGCGATCTCGCGCTCGCTGGCCGGATGCTTCTCGAGCAGTTGCAGGGCTGCCTGGGGCTGGTTGTCCTGCTGCAGCAGCAGTGCCTTGCCGAACAATAGCTGGCCGTTGTCCGGGGACTTGGCGAGCAGCCGGTCGAAGCTCTGCAGCAGCCCGGCGCGCGTCTCGGGGTCGCTTTCCGCGGCAGCCAGGGCCAGGAAGTCGAAATGGGTGTCGCCCTGGGCCTGCAGAACCCGCTCCATGTAGCGCATGGATTCGTCGTAGCGACCGTTGCGCGCCAGCTGGACCGCAGCCGCGCGCTGGGCGTCGAGATTGCTCGGGGCGCTGTCGGCCCAGATCAGCACGGTCTCCAGGGCAGCCTGATCGGCGCCCAGGTATTCGGCGATGCGGAAGGCGCGTTCGGCCACGCCCGGGTCGTGGGTCTCCCGTGCCTGCTGCACGTAGCCGGCGAGGGAGATGTCGAAACGGTTGCGTTGTCCGGCCAGTTCGGCGACCAGCAGGGTGTACAGGCTCTCTTCGCTGAAGTCGCGCACCTTCGGCGGCGGCGACTCGACCTTGACCGGCGCCGGCATGGCTTCCTGGGTCGGTTGGCTGCCGTCCGGCTGGGAGATGCTTTGGCAGCCGCCGAGAAGTACCAGAGCGGTCAGCGAGGCGAAGAGTCTATTCATAGGGAGAGAGAGCGATGGCTGGACCAAAAGTGGGCGACATCATGACACAAGCCGCCGGTCAAGCCCATGTTTGAAGCGTCCGGACGGGTGGTCCGGGCGGTCGGGCGCAGGCTTTCGGGCTGCCGCCATGCCAAACAATTGGGACAATGGAGGGCGACAGTTGTTCTCGAACAGTCTAAGTAGGACAATTGCCGGCTTCCCTGTTTCGATCAGCGAACCTGAATGGCTTTCCTCGCCCTCGGTATCAATCACAAGACCGCCTCGGTAGATGTCCGCGAACGCGTGGCGTTCACGCCCGTGCAACTGGTCGAGGCGCTGAAGCAGCTCTGCCGGAGCACCGACAGCCGCGAAGCGGCGATCCTCTCCACCTGCAACCGCAGCGAACTCTACCTGGAGCAGGATAGCCCGACGGCGGACAGGGTGCTGCAGTGGCTGGCTGAGTACCACAAGGTGAGCCTGGAAGCGCTGCGTGCCTGCGCCTACATCCATGTCGACGAATCGGCGGTGCGCCACATGATGCGCGTCGCCTCGGGGCTCGATTCCATGGTGCTCGGCGAGCCGCAGATCCTCGGCCAGATGAAGTCCGCCTATGCCGTGGCGCGCGAGGCCGGTACCGTCGGCCCGCTGCTCGGCCGGCTGTTCCAGGCCACCTTCAGCACTGCCAAGACGGTCCGCACCGATACCGCCATCGGCGAAAACCCGGTGTCGGTGGCCTTCGCCGCGGTCAGTCTGGCCAAGCAGATCTTCAGTGACCTCAGCCGCACCCAGGCACTGCTGATCGGCGCCGGCGAGACCATCACCCTGGTCGCCCGGCACCTGCACGAGCAGGGCGTGCGGCACATCGTGGTCGCCAACCGCACCCTAGAGCGCGCCAGCATGCTCGCCGAGCAGTTCGGCGCCCAGGCGATCCTGCTCGCCGACATCGGTCAGGTGCTGCCCGGCAGCGACATCGTCATCAGTTCCACGGCCAGCCAGCTGCCGATCCTCGGCAAGGGCGCGGTGGAGCGGGCGCTGAAGCAGCGCAAGCACAAGCCGATGTTCATGGTCGACATCGCCGTGCCGCGGGACATCGAGCCGGAAGTGGGCGATCTGGACGACGTCTATCTGTACAGCGTCGACGATCTGCACGAAGTCATCCAGGAAAACCTCAAAAATCGCCAGGGCGCGGCCCAGGCAGCGGAGGAGCTGGTCGCCGCCGGCGCCGACGATTTCATGCTGCGCCTGCGCGAACTGGCCGCGGTGGATGTGCTCAAGGCCTACCGCCAGCAGGCCGCGCGGCTGCGCGACGAGGAGCTGGCCAAGGCGCTGCGCTTGCTGGCCAACGGCGCTGCCGCGGAAGAGGCACTGGCGCAACTGGCCCGCGGGCTGACCAACAAGCTGCTGCACGCGCCCAGCGTGCAGCTGAAGAAATTCTCCGCCGAGGGCCGCTTCGAAGCGCTGGCGATAGCCCAGGAACTCTTCGCCCTCGACGAGACCGAGTCGAAACCACGATGAAAGCGTCCCTGCTGAACAAACTGGATCTGATCCGCGACCGCTACGAGGAACTCACCGCGCTGCTCGGCGACGCCGAGGTGATCAGCGAGCAGAGCCGTTTCCGCGCCTATTCCAAGGAATACGCCGAGGTCGAGCCGGTGGTCGCCGCCTACCGCGAGTTCCGCAAGGTGCAGGACGATCTCGAGGGCGCCCAGGCGCTGCTCAAGGACAGCGACCCGGACCTGCGCGAAATGGCCGCCGAGGAGGTGGCCGAGGGCAAGCGGCAGCTCGCCGAGCTGGAAGACCGCCTGCAGCGCATGCTGCTGCCCAAGGACCCCAACGACGACCGCAACGTGTTCCTCGAGATCCGCGCCGGCACCGGCGGCGACGAGGCGGCGATCTTCTCCGGCGACCTGTTCCGCATGTATTCGCGCTATGCGGAGAAGCAGGGCTGGCGCATCGAGATCCTCTCGGAGAACCCCGGCGAGCACGGCGGTTACAAGGAGATCATCACCCGCGTCGAGGGCGACCGCGTCTACGCCAAGCTGAAGTTCGAGTCCGGCGCCCATCGCGTGCAGCGCGTGCCGGAAACCGAGTCCCAGGGCCGTATCCACACCTCGGCCTGCACCGTGGCGGTGCTGCCGGAGCCGGACGAGCAGGCGGCGATCGAGATCAACCCGGCCGACCTGCGCGTCGACACCTACCGCTCCTCGGGCGCCGGCGGCCAGCACGTGAACAAGACCGACTCGGCGATCCGCATCACCCACCTGCCGACCGGCATCGTGGTCGAATGCCAGGAAGAGCGCTCGCAGCACAAGAACCGCGCCAAGGCCATGGCCTGGCTGGCGGCCAAGCTGCAGGACCAGCAGGATGCCGCCGCGCACAAGGAAATCTCCGAGACGCGCAAGCTGCTGGTCGGCTCCGGGGACCGCTCCGAGCGCATCCGCACCTACAACTTCCCGCAGGGCCGGGTCACCGACCACCGCATCAACCTGACCCTCTACGCCCTCGACGAGGTCATGGCCGGCGGCGTGGACGCGGTGATCGAGCCGCTGCTCAGCGAGTACCAGGCCGACCAGCTGGCCGCGCTGGGCGATTGATTCTTGTGATGCCGTAGGGTGGAAAACCCGCACAGCGGTTTTCCGCCTTCGGAGCCGCGCCGGACAACGCTGCCGTTGTCCGGCTCACGACCGGAGATAGCCGCCGCCATGGCCAGCATCGAAACCCTGCTCAACGCCGCCGAACTGCCCGATTCGCCCAGCCCGCGGCTGGACGCCGAGTGGCTGCTTGCCGCGGCCCTCGGCAAGCCGGCCAGCTACCTGCGCACCTGGCCGGAGCGCGAGGTGCCCGAGGGCGCCGCCGAGCGCTTCGCCGCCTGGCTGGCTCGCCGCCGCGCCGGCGAGCCGGTGGCCTACATCCTCGGCCGCCAGGGGTTTTGGAGCCTCGATCTGGAGGTGGCGCCGGCGACCCTGATCCCGCGGCCGGACACCGAGCTGCTGGTGGAAACCGCCCTGGCGCTGTTGCCGGCCACGCCCGCATGTGTGCTCGACCTCGGCACCGGTACGGGCGCCATCGCCCTGGCACTGGCGGCGGAGCGGCCGGCCTGGCGGCTGACCGGCGTCGATCGAGTCGACCAGGCGGTCGTCCTGGCCGAGCGCAATCGCGCCCGCCTGGGCCTGGGCAACGTCGACTTCCTCCTGAGCCACTGGTTTTCCGCGCTGGGCGGCCGGCGCTTCGGGATGATCCTCAGCAATCCCCCCTATATCGCCGCCGATGACCCGCACCTGGGGCAGGGCGACGTGCGTTTCGAACCGTCCAGCGCGCTGATCGCCGGCTCCGACGGCCTGGACGATATCCGTCTGATCGTCGCCCAGGCGCCCGAGCATCTCGAACCCGGCGGCTGGCTGCTCCTGGAGCACGGCTTCGAGCAGGCCGCCGCCGTGCGCGAACTGCTGAGTGGGCGCGGCTTCGTCGAGGTGGAGAGCCGCCGCGACCTCGGCGGCCACGAGCGCATCAGCCTCGGCCGCCTGCCGGTCGGCAGCGGACCCAACCCATCACCTTCGCCGGGAGAGCCCCATGCTCAGTGACGAAGAACTGTTGCGCTACAGCCGCCAGATCCTCCTGCCGCAGATCGACGTGGCGGGGCAGCTACGCCTGAAAGGCAGCCGCGTGCTGATCGTCGGCCTCGGTGGACTGGGCTCCCCGGTGGCGCTCTATCTGGCCGCCGCCGGCGTCGGCGAGCTGCATCTGGCCGACTTCGACAAGGTCGATCTGACCAACCTGCAGCGACAGGTCCTGCACGACACGCCGAGCGTCGGCATGGGCAAGGTGGACTCGGCGCTGGCCCGGCTGGCGGCGATCAACCCGCAGGCGACGCTGGTGCCGCTGCGCACGGCACTGGACGAGGACTCCCTCGCCGCAGCGGTAGCGGCGGTGGATCTGGTGCTCGACTGCAGCGACAACTTCGCCACCCGCGAAGCGGTGAACGCCGCCTGCGTGGCCGCCGGCAGGCCGCTGGTCAGCGGTGCGGCGATCCGTCTGGAAGGCCAGCTCTCGGTGTTCGATCCCCGGCGCGACGACAGCCCCTGCTACCACTGCCTCTATGGTCATGGCAGCGAGGCCGAGCTGACCTGCAGCGAGGCCGGCGTGGTCGGTCCGCTGGTCGGACTGGTCGGCAGTCTGCAGGCGCTGGAGGCACTCAAGCTGCTGGCCGGCTTCGGCGAGCCGCTGGTCGGCCGCCTGCTGCTGGTGGATGCGCTGACCAGCCGCTTCCGCGAGCTGCGGGTCAGGCGCGATCCCCGGTGCTCCGTCTGCGGGACGCACCATGAGCGGTGACGCCCCCGTCGGCGTCTTCGATTCCGGGGTCGGCGGGCTGTCGGTGCTGCGCGAGATCCGCGCGCGGCTGCCGCGGGAGTCGCTGCTCTACGTCGCCGACAGCGGCCACGTGCCCTACGGCGAGAAGAGTCCCGAATATATCCGCGAGCGCTGCCGGCGGATCGCCGATTTCCTGCTCGGGCAGGGCGCCAAGGCGCTGGTGCTGGCCTGCAACACCGCCACCGCGGCGGCGGTGGCCGAACTGCGCGAATGCCATCCCGGCCTGCCGGTGGTCGGCATGGAGCCGGCGGTGAAGCCGGCCGCGGCGGCCACCCGTACCGGCACGGTCGGCGTGCTGGCGACCACCGGCACCTTGAAGAGTGCCCGGTTCGCTGCCTTGCTCGACCGCTTCGCCGGCGACGTGCGGGTGGTCACCCAGCCCTGTCCCGGTCTGGTCGAGCGGATCGAAGCCGGCGAGCTGGACGGCCCGCAGACCCGCGAGCTGCTCGAAGGCTTCGTCGCGCCGCTGCTGCTCGAAGGCTGCGATACCCTGATTCTGGGCTGCACCCATTACCCCTTCATCAAGCCCCTGCTGCGTCGGCTGGTTCCCGAGTCGATCAGCCTGATCGATACCGGCGCCGCGGTGGCTCGTCAGCTGGAGCGGCTGCTGCAGGCCGGCGGGCTGCTCGCCGGCGGCTCGGTGGGCGCGCGCTTCTGGTCCAGCGGCGAGCCGGCCGAGCTGGAGCGGGTATTGCCGCTGCTGTGGGGGGAGGTCGCAGCGGTCGAGTCGCTACCCGTCTGATTCCTTCGTTGCCCGCGGCTGCTGGTCGTCGTCCTGACGGGGCGGCTCGGGGCAGGATAGCCAGACCCGTTCGCCGGTCCGCCCATGCGGCGGATCGGCTGTCTGGCAAGAAGGGGGCTTGAGCGATTCGGGACGCTTCGGCGAGCCCGGGAGCGGTAGGTCAGCGCGTGTGGTGCTGCAGCAGCTTGCGGGCGGCTTCCTGGCCGCTCAGCCAGGCGCCTTCGACCCGGCCGGACAGGCACCAGTCGCCGCAGACGTAGAGACCCAGATCGGGATCGGCCAGCGCGCCCCATTCGTGGCTGGCGGCCGGGCGGGCATAGAGCCAGCGATGGGCGTGGGCGAAGGTCGGCGGCGGCACGGCGCAGCCGATCTGTTCGGCGAAGAGGCCGTGCAACTGCTCGATCACCGCTTCCTTGTCCAGATCGAGATGCTGCCTGCTCCAGCGGCTGCTGGCATTCAGCGTCCAGATGTCCGGCTTGCCGGCGCGTCCGGGTTTGTCGCGGTTGCGGGCCAGCCAGTCGATGGCGCTGTCGTGGGCGAAGCAGCCCTCGACCGGCGTGTCCAGCGGCTGATCGAAGGCCAGGGCGACGGCCCAGACCGGCTCCATGGTCACGCCGGCCGCGGTACTGGCCAGCTTCGGCGCCGCCGCCAGCAGGGGGGCCGCTTGGTGCGGCGGCGTGGCGACCACCACGTGGCTGAAGGGGCCGAAGCTTTCGCCTTCGGCGCTCTGCAGATGCCAGTTCTCCTTGCCGTGGAAGACTTCGGTGATGCGGCAGGAGAACCTGACCGACAGGTCGCCGAGCAGGCCGCGGGTGATCGAGCTCATGCGCGGCGTGCCGATCCAGCGTACCTGTTCGTCCTGGGAGGGGCGCAGCTGGCCGTCGGCGAAGTCGTAGAGGCTGGGTTTCCACTCATCCACCCAACCGAGGCTGCGCCATTGCTGAACCGCGTCGGCGAAGCGCCGGTCGCGGCTGGTGAAATACTGGGCGCCTATGTCGATGGCGCCGAAATCCTTGCGTGTGCAGGCCATCCGACCGCCGCTGCCACGGCTCTTGTCGAACAGTTGAACGTCGAGTCCGGCTGCATGCAAAGCCCCCGCCGCGGAGAGCCCCGCGATGCCTGTGCCAATGATGGCAATCGTCATGGTGAACCTCTTTCCCCTTCAACAGCAGAGTGCGCCCAGAACGAATTCTTCCTGTTCATCCTACTCTGCAAGATGTCGACCCCTGGCGCTGGCTGATTTCCATCTGTACGTCAGTCTCTATTTCTAAATGTAAGACTACCTAAGCGTAAAAGCTTGAGAAATTCACATTCGCTTGGTCTCTTTTCGAGTATGCGAGGAGCCTGCCATGCACATCCTTCTGACCGGTGGTACGGGCCTGATGGGCCGCGGCCTGTGCCGCAAGTGGATTGTCGAGGGGCACCGGCTGAGCGTCTGGAGCCGCTCCCCGGAACGGGTGCCGGCGCTCTGCGGGCGTGAGGTCCGCGGCGTCGGACGGCTCGAGGAACTGGGCGAGGAGCCGCTGGATGCGGTCGTCAACCTGGCCGGCGCGCCCATCGCCGACCGGCCCTGGACGCGCCAGCGCAAGGCCGAGCTGTGGGCCAGCCGCATCACCCTGACCGACCGCTTGTTCGACTGGCTGCAGAGTCGTGGGCAGCGGCCGCGGGTCCTGGTGTCCGGCTCGGCGCTGGGCTGGTACGGCGATGGCGGCGAGCGCGAGCTGCACGAGGACATGGGGCCGGTGACCCAGGACTTCGCCAGCCAGCTCTGCGGCGCTTGGGAAGCCGCGGCCGGGCATGCCGAGGCGCTGGGCGTGCGCGTCGTGCTGCTGCGCAGCGGGCTGGTACTGGCGCGCGACGGCGGCTTTCTCAAGCGTCTGCTGCCGCTGTTCCGGCTGGGGCTGGGCGGGCCGATCGGCAGCGGCCGGCAATGGATGAGCTGGGTCCATATCGACGATCAGATCGCCCTGATCGACTTTCTCGTGAGGCAGGAAGACGCTCGCGGTCCTTATAATGCCTGTTCGCCACAACCGGTGCGCAACGCCGACTTCGCCCATGCCCTTGGGCGCGTGCTGCACCGGCCGGCGCTGCTGCCGGCGCCGGCCTTCGCCCTGCGCCTGGGGCTCGGCGAGCTTGCCGGGCTGCTGCTGGCCGGCCAGCGCGCCGTGCCGGTCCGCCTGCGCGAGGCCGGCTTCGTCTTCCGCCATCACGATCTCGGCAGTGCCCTCGAGGATCTGCTTAAGGAAAGAACATGACCGAACACGCACTGTTGCTGGTCAACCTGGGTTCCCCCAGCTCCACCGACACAGGCGACGTGCGCCGCTACCTCAGCCAGTTCCTCATGGACCCCTACGTGATCGACCTGCCCTGGCCGCTGAGGCGGCTGCTGGTCTCGCTGATCCTGATCCGGCGTCCGGCCCAGTCGGCGCACGCCTATTCCTCCATCTGGTGGTACGAGGGCTCGCCTCTGGTCGTGCTCAGTCGCCGCCTGCAGCAGGTCGTGCAGTCGCACTGGACGAACGGCCCGGTGGAGCTGGCGATGCGCTACGGCGAGCCGTCCATCGAGGGCGCGCTGAAGCGCCTGGCGGCGCAGGGCGCCAAGCGGGTGACCCTGGCGCCGCTGTATCCTCAGTTCGCCGAGAGCACCGTCACCACTGTGGTGGAGGAGGCCCGGCGGGTAGCGGGCAGGCACCGCCTTGGGCTGGAGATGGCGGTCCTGCCGCCGTTCTACGAGCAGCCGGCTTACCTCGACGTGCTGGCGAAGAGTGCGCAGCCCTACCTGCAGCGGGGCTTCGACCATCTGCTGCTGAGCTTCCACGGTCTGCCCGAACGGCATCTGCACAAGGCCGACCCGACCGGTGCGCACTGCCTGCGGGGCCCCGACTGCTGCCGCCAGGCCCAGGCCGATGTGCTGGATCGCTGCTATCGCGCCCAGTGCCTGCGTACCGCCGAGGGCTTCGCTCGGCGGGCCGGTTTGGGTGAGGAGCGGTGGTCGGTGTCCTTCCAGTCGCGTCTGGGGCGGGCCAAGTGGATCGGGCCGTACACCGAGGAGCGCCTCGACGAACTGGCCGCCCAGGGCGTGAAGAAACTGCTGGTGATGTGCCCGGCGTTCGTCACCGACTGCATCGAGACCCTGGAGGAGATCGGCCTGCGCGGTCGCGAGCAGTTCCGGGCGGCGGGTGGCGAGGATCTGGTCCTGGTGCCCTGCCTCAACGACCAACCGGACTGGGCCGCTGCCCTGGCCGGGCTCTGCCGGGGCGTGCCGTTCCCCGCCTAGGCCTTCTGCTGGGTGCCGAACACCTTATCGCCGGCATCGCCGAGGCCGGGGATGATGTAGCCGCTCTCGTTCAGGTGGTCGTCGATGGAGGCGGTGTAGATGGTCACGTCGGGGTGGCGCTCGTTCAGTAGGGCGATGCCCTCGGGCGCGGCCACCAGCACCAGGGCGCGGATTTCCCTGCAGCCGGCCTTCTTCAGCATGTCGATGGTGGCGGCCATGGAGCCGCCGGTGGCGAGCATGGGGTCGATGATCAGCGCCAGGCGCTGGTCGATCTCCGGTACCAGCTTTTCCAGGTAGGTCTGCGCGACCAGGGTTTCCTCGTTGCGCGCCAGGCCGACCACGCTGACCTTGGCGCTGGGGATCAGTTGCAGCACGCCGTCGAGCATGCCGATGCCGGCGCGCAGGATGGGTACCACGGTGATCTTCTTGCCGGCGATCTTCTCCACTTCCACCGGTCCGCACCAGCCCTCGATCCGGTAGCTTTCCAGGGGCAGGTCCTGGGTCGCCTCGTAGGTGAGCAAGGCGCCGACCTCCTGGGCCAATTCGCGGAAGTTCTTCGTGCTGATGTCCGCGCGGCGCATCAGGCCGAGCTTGTGGCGGATCAGGGGGTGGCGGATTTCTCGAATGGGCATGGAGGAGTTCCGTCGCTGTGGCGGTCGATTGCGATAAATTAAAGCACCCGCCGTGCCAGCGACAGGCCTGTTCCGGGAATGTCGCGGCTTGCCGTTCGCAGGGCCGCTGGGTACCTTTGCCGGCCACCGTTTCGCTTTACGAATCCCCAGCCTAGAGGAAATACCATGTCCGTCGATCTCGCCCACATTCGCCAAGTCATGGCGGAGGCCGATTGCCTGTACACCGAAGCCGAAGTCGAGGCGGCGATCGACCGCGTGGCAGTGGCGATCAATGCCGATCTGGCCGAGCGCAATCCGATCGTCTTCTGCGTGATGAACGGCGGCCTGATCTTCGCTGGCAAGCTGGTGACCAAGCTCGGCTTCCCGCTGGAGCTGTCCTACCTTCACGCCACCCGCTACCGCAATGAAACTCAGGGCGGCGATCTGTTCTGGAAGGCCAAGCCGGAGATTTCCCTGATCGACCGCGATGTGCTGATCATCGATGACATCCTCGACGAGGGGCATACCTTGAGCGCCATCGTCGACTTCTGCCATCAGGCCGGAGCCCGTGCGGTGCTCACCGCGGTGCTGATCGACAAGGACCACCAGCGCAAGGCCAGGCCCGACCTGAAGGCCGACTACGTCGGCCTCGGTTGCTCCGACCGCTACATCTTCGGCTACGGCATGGACTACAAGGGCTACTGGCGCAACGCGGCCGGGATCTACGCGGTGAAAGGCCTGTAAGGATGAGGGGCATGCAGGTGCGCTCGGCTATCTGGCGACCGCGCAGGAGCGCTTCCCGCCGCGTTGAGAGGGAAGTGGTCGGACAGTAAACTGCCCGCCTCTCAGAACGATCGATTGGAGCGGACGATGCGTAAAGACAAGCAGAAGGTGATTGGCGAAGAGATCGGCGACGAACAGATCAGGCAATTTCTCGCCCTGGAGCCGGCGGATGCCACCCCGCCATCGCTGCACAAGCTGATCAAGGCCTATCGGGGGCTGCGGGTGGGGGATTTCGAGCGCTTCATCCGCTTCTTCGTCGAGGCGGGCTACGACCTCGACAGTCGGGACGCCCAGGGTCGGGACTTCCTGGCCCTGATTGGCGATCAGCGCCAGGCCGAGTCCTATATCGAGATCGTCGAGGCCGCTCGTCGCTGACAGGTCGCCCAAACGAAAAAACCGCCTTCCGGCGGTTTTTTCATGGCACGTCTGCTTCTCAGCGGTGGGCCCGGAGCTGGATCAGCTCGGCCGACTGGTTGGCAGTGGTGTCGTCGGTCAGCCCCAGACGCTTGTGCGACGAGGCCTGGATGCTGCGGTACAGCTCCGCATCCTTCTTCAGATCGTCGGCCGAGGCGGGGAAGATATCCTTCAGACGCGACTTCCACTGCTCGGACTGCAGGCGGTCCGGGAAGCAGCGCTTGATCAGGTCGAGCATGGCCGATACGGAAACCGAGGCGCCCGGCGAGGCGCCCAGCAGCGCAGCGATGGTGCCATCCTGTGCGGCGACGATCTCGGTACCGAACTCCAGTTTGCCGCCGCGCTTCGGATCCTTCTTGATGATCTGCACGCGCTGGCCGGCGATCTCCAGGCGCCAGTCCTCGGCCTTGGCCTGAGGGTAGAAGCCGCGCAGGGTTTCCAGGCGCTCATCCATGGACTGCATCACTTCCTTGATCAGGTAGCGGGTCAGGTCCATGTTGTCGCGAGCCACGGCCAGCATCGGGCCGATATTGCTCAGGCGGATCGACTTCGGCAGATCGAGGAAGGAGCCGCGCTTGAGGAACTTGGTAGTGAAGCCGGCATAGGGGCCGAACAGCAGCGACTTCTTGCCGTCCACCACACGGGTGTCCAGGTGCGGTACGGACATCGGCGGAGAGCCCACGGCGGCCAGGCTGTAGACCTTGGCCTGGTGCTGCTTGACCACTTCTGGGTTGTCGCAGCGCAGCCACTGACCGCTGACCGGGAAGCCGCCGTAACCGTGGCCTTCCGGAATGCCGGACATCTGCAGGAGGGGCAGGGCGCCACCGCCGGCGCCGAGGAAGACGAAGCCGGCCTGGGTGACGCTGCTGGCGCCGCTCTTCAGGTCCTTGACGGTGACGCTCCAGCCCTTGCCCGAGCGCTGCAGGCCGGTGACCTTGTGGGCGTAACGAATGCTGATGCCGGGCTTGGTGGACAGGTGCTGCAGGAGCTGGTGGGTCAGGGCGCCGAAGTTGACGTCGGTGCCGCCCAGCGTGCGGGTGGCGGCGAGGCGCTCGCCCGGGGTGCGGCCCGGCATCATCAGTGGCATCCACTGCTCCAGGGTCGCCTTGTCTTCGGAGTATTCCATGTTGGCGAAACAATGGTGCTTGTGCATCGCCTGGAAGCGTTGGCTGAGGAAGCCGATATCCTTCTCGCCGCGTACGAAGCTGAGGTGCGGAACGGGGTTGATGAAGGTTCTCGCCGAGCCGAAGGTGCCCTGCTCGAGCAGGTAGGCCCAGAACTGCTTCGATACTTCGAACTTGGTGTTGATGGCGACCGCTTTGGAGATATCGACCGAGCCGTCGGCTGCCTGCGGGGTGTAGTTTAGCTCGCAGAGACCGGCATGGCCGGTGCCGGCGTTGTTCCAGGGGTTGGAACTCTCCAGGGCATCGGATTCCTGCATTTCGACGATTTCCAGCTTGAGGCTGGGGTCGAGTTCTTTCAGCAGCACGCCCAGAGTCGCGCTCATGATGCCGGCGCCGACCAGCACCATATCTGCTTCGTGGTTATCTTGCGCCATTAACGCCTCCAAATCTGCAGCACCAAATTGGCATTGCGACCATTGCCCGTCATCAGGCGGCCGAGCTGCGACATCTCTTCTGTGATGTGCGGCTCCAGCCAGGTCGTTGTATCCGTATATTCCTTGACAGGCACTGCCGATGGATCGGCGGTGCTCATGGCGGATGCCTGCATGGCTGGTGGCCAGGATATAAGCTTAGTACCTGGCTCTGCAGTCAGTGACTCTCGTCTGGACATCCGCATGGTCCGGCTTCGTGTTCTCGAACGAACCTTCGTTCAGGACACTAGCGGGCGAACCCTGAATTCACGGTGTTTTGACGTCGCGGTGGAGGAGCATCAAAGGCCTGCGCTTCGGATGCATTGTTGTTCATCATTGCTCGCCACACTCTTGTGAAGTAGTGAAAAAACCGTCTTTCCACGCTCTTTTGGAGTCGTGAACCTTGTGTTGTGTCGTCGTCTCGGCGCCGGTACGACGTTCGGGACAGTCTGCTTCCTTGCAAACGAATTCTGCATGAAGGGCGAAAATCGAGCCGGCAAATCTGCTGGCTGGCAGCCCGACTGGGCGACTCTCCGGGGCGGGGCGCGTTGTATGCGCTGCAGTTGAAATGCGTGTTGCTACCCGATCAGGAGGCGACCGTATTAATCGGTTAATCATTATACCGGCAAACTGGCAAAGTTGACCCCTAACTTTAGTTTTATTGCGGGGCCGGGCGGGCGCGGAGCTCGGCACTGCGGGCCTGGGCGCTCTGTCGAAGCGCAGCGGGGCCCGTTATACTGCTGCCCTTCAACCCGATCATGGAGTGCATGAGCATGTTGCAACGTCTGTTGCTCGGTCTGGTCGCGGTCGCTGGCCTGAATCTGGCCGGCTGTGCCCTCAGCCCGCAACAAATCCAGCCGGATCCGAAAATCAACGCGCCGCTCACGGCGGTCGGCCACGGTCAGCCCGTGGTGGTCCGGGTCGTCGACGGACGATCCTCGCAGAGCCTGGGAACCCGTGGCGGGCTCTACCCGGAGACCAGCTCGGTCAACGTGCGCAAGCAGGACATCCTGCCCAGGCTGCAGACCCAGGCCGAGGCCGCGGTCCGCCTGCTCGGTTTCACCCCGTCACCCAATGCCTACAATGCGCCGCAACTGACCCTCACCCTAGCGGAGCTGAAATACCAGTCGCCGAAGGAGGGCCTGTACGTCACCGAAGCCGACATCAGCGCCACCTTCCGGGTCGACGTGATGAGTGGCGGTCGCAGCTACAACGGCCGCTACGGAGCCACGCTCAATCAGCGCTTCGGCATGGCGCCGAACGAGGAGACCAATACCAAGCTCATCAGCGACGTGTTGAGCGACGCCATGACCCGGGCGTTCAAGGATCCCTCGATCGGTCAGTTGCTGGCCCGCTGAACGTTTTTCCCAGATAAGACAAAGCCCGGCCGAGTGATCGGATCCGGGCTTTTTTGCCTCTGGACAGTCCGGGGAGTCTGGAGTGCCAGACGTCGGTCGATCGCTCAGGCGGCTTTGGCGAGCCGCTGGCCGGGCTGAGCAGGGGAGGCTAGGGCGTAATGCTCGTGGCCGCCCAGGGAGCAGTAATCCAGCCAGGCATCGTCGTGATTGCAGAAGTCCAGTCCGAACATGTCTTCCATGTCGTTCCGGGAGTCGAGCGTTTGCTCAAGGGATTGAGAGTGCTGCATGTCAGATCCTCCGTGGATTGGCGGATGTGTCTGCCCGGGCAAGGTCTCCGGTTCCGAGGCAAATCGGACGACCGTTTTCCAGGCCCAAGCAAGGTGCATCGCGCCGTCTCGCATTTCATCGGAAGCGAGCCCTTCCCTAGCTCAGATCGGGTAAGGTGGTACACGAACCTTTACCACTGCCCGTGCCTACCGGCCCATACAGGCTCATGCAAGCTGTTGGCCAGTTAGCTTCGGAGAGATGGGCATGCGTCCTGCAACCGCTTTCCAGACGGTTCCTTCCTCTCGCCGGAGGAGATAGCGCTGCCTTCGAATCCCCGACACGGGTTTATGTTTATCCCTTTATTGGTGCACGAGGCGTGCCCTTGCACCTGTCCGATGCGGAGGTTGTCATGTTGCTGCAGACCTTATGGTCTCCTTTCGTCCTTTATCCTGCCCAGCTGCTCAATTCCCTGGCGCTGTTCTTCGCCTTCGCCGGCAGCTGGCTGCTGCTCGCCACCCGCATTCGCGAGCAGCGCATGCTCGCCCGGGTGGTACGCGAGGGGCGTATGGAGGCGGGAGAGGAGTATCTGGCTGACGAGCCGACCCTGAAGGTCAACCGGTTCTTCTATTGCTTCGGTGCCGGCAGCCTGTCGCTAGCGCTGCTCCTGTCCTGGAGCAGCACACAGCTCTGAGGCATCGGGCGTCCGCTCAGTGCGGTAGCCCGGCCTTGACCCGGTACTGGTTGCGTACCGGGTTGGCGTACTGGAGGATCAGGTACGGCTGCTGCTCGACCGGACAGGCGGACAGGCGTTTCTGCCATTCGCTCTCGGCACGGGCCACCTCTTCGGCAGGGAACAGTTCCGCCGCTCGCGGCACCCGAACTTCCGGGTCCTGTCCGCTCCACATCTCGTATGCCAGGTAATGCACCGGAAACAGCCGGTAGTTGCCGAGAATCTGACGATCCACCTCGGCGGCGAGCAGCTTGGGGTCTTCCGGCGGATCGCTCAGCGGCGCCCCGAAATGCAGGTGTACGTGTCCCTTGTAGCCGGTGATGCCCTTGGCGATGCTGGCGTCGTCCTCGCCCGGCGCTTTGGTATAGCTGCCGGTGGTGGCACGGATGTACAGCTCGCGGGCCTTGGCCAAGTCGCAGGGATCGTATTCGTAGCTGATCGATACCGGGGTCAGATGAAGCGATTTCACCACCTCGGCGAAAGGCTCGTCCTTGCGGCTCATGTGGAACATCTTGAGGATCGCCGAGTCGGTGCGATCGTCGCCGTCCTTGGCCCGGCCTTCGGCCTGGGCGATCCAGATCGATTCGCCCTCCGCGCGGATCGAGTGGCTGATGTAGGAGGACAGCAGCTGGTAGGCGGCCAGCTTCTCGCGCCGGCCGGTCAGCGAGCGATGCACGATGAAGCTTTTGTTCAGGCGCATCAGATCGCTGACGAAGGGCCGTTGCAGCAGGTTGTCGCCGATAGCGATGCGCGGCGTTTGCAGGCCGGCGTGGTACACCGCGTAGTTGACGAAGGCCGGGTCCATGACGATGTCGCGGTGATTGGCGAGGAACAGATAAGCCTCGCCGGGCTTCAGGTGTTCGAGGCCGCCGTAGGTCACGCCGTCGGTGGCCCGCTCGATGGTGCGGTCGACATAGGGCTCGATCTTGATCTGCAGACTGGCGACGTTGTCTATTCCGGCGAATTCGGCACGCAGGTGGCGGGCTATGAGCGGCTTGAGCAGCCAGCCGAAGCGGCGTGCCAGACGCGGAAAGCGGAAGTGGGTGAGAATCTTGAGAAAGCTGGCATCGTTGAACAGCCGCTGCAGTACGGCATGAACCTCGGTGTCGGCATAGGGTCGGATGGCATCGAATTCGCCCATCATACGCTCTTGAATAAGACTGGAGAAAAAAGGCCCCGGAGAGTGCAGCCGAGGTGCGGCGGGTCGCGCTCGTCGTCTACGGAAATCGGCCGCCAATTATAGCTATAACTCAAGCGAGACCGGCATGCGTATCCATGCGCCAGAATTGCCGAATTCGACCGGGGGCAGGGGCTGGTTGCCAGGCGGGCACGGTGGGCGCCCGACCAGTACAATGCCACCTGCCGCAGGGCCGAGTCGAAGAGCTTGCCTTGCGGATCGCCGACACGGCAAGCCGTGCTCTTTTCTCCAACGCTTCCGAGTGGTTTCCTGCATGTGCGGACGCTATGCCCTGTTTCGCTGGACTCCGGCCCTGGCGGCCTTGCCCGGTTTCCCTGCCGACCAGCAGCCGCACTGGAACATCGCTCCGGGGGCTTCGGTGCTGATGTTGCGCGGCGCCGAAGGCGGGCGCGAGGCGGCGCGGGCGCGTTGGGGATTGACCCCGGCCTGGCTGACCGATCTGTCGCGCACCCCGGCCCATGCCCGGGCCGAGACGCTCGCCGAACAGCCGATGTTCCGCGAGGCCTTCCGGGAGCGCCGTTGCCTGGTGCCGGCCAACGGCTTCTACGAATGGCGCGGCAGCGGGCGCAAGCGGCCCTACTGGATGAGCGCCGAGGCGTCGCTGCTGTACTTCGCCGCCATCTGGGAGGCCTACCCGGTTGCCGGGCAGGTGTACCTGAGCCTCGCGCTGATCACCCAGGCAGCGGCCAGCCTGCGCCGGCCGCTGCTTCTCGATGAGGCCGGGCAGGCGAGCTGGCTGGATGCGGAGGCGCCTCAGCCCGAGCTGCGAGCCCTGCTGACCAGGCCCCAGCCACCGCTGCGCGAGCGGGTGCTGGCCGATCTGGTGAACGATCCCCGACTGGATGCGCCCGAGTGCCTGACGCCGGCGTGACGAATGCGGTCTTGCGGGGAACTTTCCGCTCGCTAACGGTCTGTGGCTTACTTTTCTCACGCTGTCGGCATACGGTTGCCGCCCCCATGCCGGCGGCCTAGGATGGCGGCCATGTTCGTCAGGAGTTCCTACATGGGCAGAACGCTTCACTTCACCGGGCTGGCCAGCGCGCTTTTGCTGGCGGGTTGTCAGGTAGTCAACACCACCAGTGGCGGTGCCGTCGGCGTCGAGCGCAAGCAATATATGTTCAGCATGCTCTCCACCCAGCAGGTCAACCAGATGTACGAGGCTTCGTTCCAGAAGACCCTGGCCGATGCCTCGCAGAAGGGCGTGCTGGACAGCAACAGCGCCGAGGCCAAGCGCCTGAACGCCATCGCCCAGCGGCTGATCGCCCAGGCTCCGGTGTTCCGCCCCGACGCGGCCCAGTGGCAATGGCAGGTCGCGCTGATCAAGAGCGACGAGCTCAACGCCAGCTGCGGTCCGGGTGGCAAGATCATCTTCTATACCGGCCTGATCGACCGGCTGCAGCTGACCGACGACGAGATCGCCGCGGTCATGGGCCACGAGATCGCTCACGCCCTGCGCGAGCACAGCCGCGAGGCGATGTCCCAGGCCTATGGCGTGGATCTGGCAAAGCAGAGCGCCAGCGCCCTGCTCGGGCTGCCGGCGGCCGACATGGAGCTGGCCGACACCGCGGTGCAGCTGGGCATGACCCTGCCCAACAGCCGGGCCAACGAGAACGAGGCCGATCTGATCGGCCTGGAGCTGGCCGCCCGCGCTGGCTACAACCCCAATGCGGCGCTGACCCTGTGGCAGAAGATGACCCAGGCCGGCGGCGGCCAGCCGCCGCAGTTCCTCAGCACCCACCCCTCGTCGGGCAACCGCACCGCTGCCCTGCAGTCGGCGATTCCCAAGGTCATGCCGCTGTACGAACAGGCCAAGGGCAAGTAGCGGCGAGCGCCTTCGGACGGGATGGGGCGCCCATCCCGTCCATTACGGCTCCCTACAGCCAGCCGGCCAGTTTCATGGCCTCGTAGCTGGCGTACACCGCCAGGACGGCGAAGGCGGCGGCGGCCAGGCGGCGGATCAGCGTCAGCGGCAGACGGTCGGCGGCGAAGTTGCCGGCCAGCACCACCGGCACGTTGGCGATCAGCATGCCCAGGGTCGTCCCCATCACCACCAGCACGAAATGCGGATATTGCGCGGCCAGCATCACCGTGGCGATCTGGGTCTTGTCGCCCATCTCGGCGAGGAAGAAGGCGATCAGAGTGGTGAGGAACGGGCCGTAGCGCTTGAGTCCGGATTCCTCGTCCTCGTCCAGCTTGTCCGGCACCAGGGTCCAGATGGCCACGGCGGCGAAGGCCACGGCCAGGATGGCGCTCAGCTGGGCCTGGCTGAAGAAGCCGGCGACCCAGGTGCCGACGGCACCGGCGGCGAAGTGGTTGGCTATGGTGGCGACGATGATGCCGCAGATGATCGGCCAGGGCTTGCGGAAGCGAGCGGCGAGCAGCAGGGCGAGCAGTTGCGTCTTGTCGCCGATCTCGGCCAGGGCAACGATCAGGGTGGGAACGAAGAGCGATTCCATCGGATTTCCTAAGGGGCGGGTCGACATTCTTCCATGACACGCGCACCTCCCCGCCCCGGGTCAGGTGTACGTGTCATAGGTCTTGTCAAACCCGGGGCCGCATGGGCCGGGGTCGCACGCGCCATGGCCGGTTGGCCAAGTATGTTGACGGGTGCCGGGCGAGCGGACGCTCGCAGGAGACTACTCCCCTAGGACGGGGCGCATTGTGCCCAAGCCGGGCGCGCCGGGCAATCCCGGCGTGCTCCGCAGGCAGGCTCAGGCGCGCCGGCCGGCCCGGTAGATGCGAAAGCCCTCGGCCTCGGCGAGGGTCTGGCAGGGGCCGAGGTATTCCTCGATCAGCGGCTGGTACTTGAGGAAGCTGTTGGCCACCAGTCGCAGCTCGCCGCCGGGCGCCAGATGCCGGGCGGCCTCGCGCAGCAGGTCCTCGCTGGCCTGGTAGTCGGTGTGCACTCCCTGGTGGAACGGCGGATTGCTGAGGATCGCTGCGAGTCCCGCGGGGGCGGCCTGGATGCCGTCGCCGGCGACCACTTCGGCCTCCAGGCCGTTGGCGGCCAGGGTCAGGCGGCTGCTGGCGACGGCGAAGGCATCGACGTCCAGCAGCGTCACCGCGCTCTGCGGATAGCGGCGCTTGAGCACCGCGCCGAGCACGCCGGCGCCGCAGCCGAAGTCCAGCAGCGGCCCCTGGCGCAGGGCGCCGAGGTACTGCAGGAGCAGGGCGGTGCCGCGGTCGAGGCGGCCGTGGCTGAACACTCCGGGCAGGCTGACCACCTCCAGCGGGCCGTCGTCCAGCTCCAGATGGTAGCGCTGGGCGAGGGCGTCCAGGCCGGGGGAGGGCGGGGCCTGCTCCACCGTCACCTGCCATAGCTGGCAGTGCCGCGCACTGTCCAGCTTGCGCGGCTGGCCGTAGGCCTTGAGCTGCTTGGCGGCGCTCTCGATGCCGCCGCGCTTCTCGCCGACCAGGAACAGTTCGCCGCCGACCAGGCGCGCGGCTAGGGCGTCGAGCAGATAGCGGGCCAGCTCGCGGGATTTCGGCAGGAACAGCACGGCGGAGGAGAAGGGCCGCTCGCCCGGGGCGACGCCGAACAGACTGCGTCCGGGGAAGCGCGCTTCCAGCGCGGCGTGCTCGCCGGCATGCCAGCTCCAGCCGTGGGCGGCGGGTAACTGCCCGAGCAGATCGTCGGCCGGCAGGCCGGCCAGCAGCAGGTCGCCGCCGAACAGGTCGGCCTGGCGCATCAGCACTTCGCTACGCGGGTCCATGGGGGCTCCTCGGAAAAAAGGGGGGCAAGCTTAGCAGGCCGCCCGTCTCAATTGACCACCCGCCGCGGCGCGCCGGCGAAATAGGCGAGGGCGTTCTCAGCCAGCTGGTCGACGATGCGCTGGCGCGCCTCGCGGCTGCCCCAGGCGCTGTGCGGGGTGACGATCAGCCGAGGGATGTTCGGGGCCAGCATCGGGTTGCCGTCCCGCGGCGGCTCGACGCTGAGCACATCGGTCGCCGCGCCGCCCAGATGCCCGGCGCGAAGGGCATCTGCCAGAGCCTGCTCGTCGACCAGACCGCCGCGGGCGGTGTTGATCAGGAAGGCGCCGGGCTTCATCAGGCCCAGTTCGCGGGCGCCGATCAGGTTGCGGGTGTGTTCGTTCAGCGGGCAATGCAGGCTGAGGGCGTCCACCTGCGGCAGCAATTCGTCCAGCGGCAGGCGATCGCTGCGGGCAGGTCGTCCCGGCAACTGGCCGAGCAGTACGCGCATGCCGAAGGCTTCGGCCAGCCGGCCGACGGCGCGGCCCAGTTCGCCGTGGCCGAGCAGGCCGAGGGTCTTGCCCTCCAGCTCGACGATGGGGAAATCCAGCAGGCAGAACTGCTGGGCCTGCTGCCAGCGGCCGGCGCGGATCGCCGCCTGGTAGTCGGGCAGCGAGGTGGCCAGGGCGAGCAGCAGCATCAGGCAGTGCTGGGCCACCGAGGGCGTGCCGTAGCCCTGGCAGTTGCACACGGTGATGCCATGGGCGCGGGCGGCGGTCAGATCGACGTTGTTGGTGCCGGTGGCGGCGATCAGCACCAGTTCGAGGTCGGGGCAGGCGGCGAAGGTCTCGGCGCCCAGCGGTACCTTGTTGCTGATCGCCACCCGGGCGCCCTGCAGGCGTTCCGCCACCTGCGCGGTGCCGCTGCGCTCGTGCAGCACGCAGCCGTCGAAGGCCCGGTGCAGCGGGGCGAGGTCCAGGTCGCCGAGATCGAGGGAGGTGTGGTCGAGGAAGACGGCGTGGCGGTTGCTCATCGGCGGGTCCTTGGCGCGATCGGAAAGACGAGGGCGTGAGCCTATCAGACCGGCGCCGCGCCCCTGTAGCCCCGGTGCTTCAGAGCAGCTCGACCGCCACCGCGGTGGCTTCGCCGCCGCCGATGCACAGGCTGGCGATGCCGCGGGTGCCGCCGGTCTGGCGCAGGGCGTTGAGCAGGGTGACGATGATCCGCGAGCCGCTGGAGCCGAGCGGATGGCCCTGGGCGCAGGAGCCGCCGAAGACGTTAACCCGCGAATAATCCAGGCCGTGGCAGCGGATGGCCAGGATGGCGACCATGGCGAAGGCCTCGTTGATCTCGTACAGATCCACCAGGTTCTTGTTCCAGCCGATCTTGCGCATCAGCTTCTCGATGGCGCCGACCGGAGCGATGGTGAAGTCGGCCGGTTCCTGGCTCTGGGTGGCATGGCCGACGATCCGCGCCAGCGGTTCGAGGCCGCGGCGGCGGGCCTCTTCGGCGGTCATCAGCAGCAGGGCCGAGGCGCCGTCGGCCATCGGGCTGGAGTTGGCCGCGGTGATGCTCCCGTCCGGGCGGAAGGTCGGCTCGATTTCGGGGATGCGCGCCGGATCGGCGCCCAGCGGCTGCTCGTCGTCCTTCACCAGCACCTCGCCCTGGCGGGTCCGCACCGTCAGCGGGACGATCTCGGCGGCCAGCGAACCGTCGGCGATGGCGGCCCTGGCCCGCTGCAGCGAGCCGAAGGCGTAGGTGTCCATGGCCGTGCGGGCGATGCCGTAGCGGTCGGCCGCCTCCTGGGCGAACTCGCCCATCAGCCGGCCGCTGCGGGCGTCCTCCAGGCCGTCGAGGAACAGGTGGTCGCGCAGCCCGGCGTTGCCCAGGCGCAGGCCGAGCCGCGCCCGCTCCAGCAGGTAGGGGGCGTTGGACATGCTCTCCATGCCGCCGGCCAGCAGCACCTGGTCGGTGCCGGCCTGGAGCAGGTCGTGGGCCAGCATCACCGCCTTCATGCCCGAGCCGCACAGCTTGTTGACCGTGGTGCAGCCGGTGCTGGCGGGCAGGCCGGCATCCAGCGCCGCCTGGCGCGCCGGCCCCTGCTTCAGGCCGGCCGCCAGCACGCAGCCCATGATCGCCTCCTGCACGGCGGCCGGCTCGATGCCGGCGCGCGACACGGCCTCGCGGATCGCCGCGGCGCCGAGCTCGACGGCGCTGAGCCCGGACAGGCTGCCGAGAAAGCCGCCCATGGGCGTGCGCACCGCACTGACGATGACGACGTCGGACATCGCTCGCCCCCTTTTTTTCTTGTCGCGCCGGTGGGTGATGTTCTCAAGTATGGATGGAGGGCATTATTTTGCCCGCCGTCCCGGCGAGGGCCCGTCGGCGCTGACGGTCGTCGGCCGCCCGGCGCCTTGCATGTGATTTCTGCGCGAAAAGCGCGGTCAGAGACACGAGCTTTTCGCCTTTCCGAGTCGTTCTGGATTCCCGCATGACACCACCCCATCCGCTCAGGTCCCTGACCGGGCTGCCGCTGGCCGTCGGCATGGCCCTGCTGGCGGCACCGGCGGCGGCCGTGACCTTCAACATCGGCGAGATCGAGGGGCAGCTCGATACCCGCCTGTCGATCGGCGCCAGCTGGGCGACGGCCGGAGCGGACAAGGACCTGATCGGCGCCGCCAACGGCGGCCACGGGCTGGCCTCGATCTCCGACGACGGCCGACTCAACTTCCGCAGCGGCGAGACCTTCTCCAAGCTGTTCAAGGGCACCCACGAGCTGGAGCTGAAGCGCGGGGAGGGCGGCCTCTTCGTCAGCGGCCGCTACTGGTACGACTTCGAGCTGATGGACGGGGGGCGCCCGTTCAAGGACATCGACAACGGCGGCCGCCAGGAGACCGCCCGGGCCGCCGGGGCGCGCCTGCTCGACGCCTACGCCTACCGCCACTACCGCATCGGCGAGCAGCCGGGCTCGGTGCGCCTCGGCCGCCAGGTGGTCAACTGGGGCGAGAGCGCCTTCCTGCAGAGCGGCATCGGCGCGATCAACCCGATCGACGTGAGCGCCTTCCGCCGTCCCGGCGCCGAGTTCAAGGACGGCCTGCTGCCGGTCAATCTGCTGCACCTGTCGCAGAGCCTGAGCGACGCCCTGTCGATGGAGGCCTTCTACCAGCTGACCTGGAAGCGGACGGCGGTGGACAACTGCGGCACCTTCTTCTCCCAGTCCGATGTGATGGCCGCCGGCTGCGACGCCAACCTGGCGGTGCTGAGCCGGCAGAGCGCGCTGTCCCCGGCGGCGATCGCCCAGCTGCAGGCCGGCGGCGTGACCTGGGGCGATCCGGACGAGGGCGTCGTGGTGCCCCGCGGCAAGGACCGCAAGGCCGGCGACGGCGGGCAGTGGGGGCTGGCCGTGCACTACTTCGCCGAGCCGCTGGACACCGATTTCGGCGCCTACTACATCAACTACCACAGCCGGCTGCCGATCCTCGGCGGCGTGGCCGCCGACCGCGCGACCTTCGCCGCCGCGGCCGGTCTGCCCGCCGGGCAGGCGCCGCTGCTGGTGGCCGGCAACTCGAGCTACTTCGTCGAATACCCGGAGGACATCCACCTCTACGGTCTGAGCTTCTCCTCCACGCTGCCCAGCGGCACCCTCTGGCGCGGCGAGATCAGCTACCGGCCGAACGCGCCGGTGCAGCTCAGCATCAGCGACATCCTCGGTGCCGGCCTGACCCCGCTAGACGCGCAGGCGGCGCTGCTGCAGGCGAGCCCGGGGCAGACCCTGCACGGCTACCGGCGCAAGGAAATCACCCAGTTGCAGACCTCCTTCACCCATTACGTCGAGGACGTCATGGGCGCCAGCCGCCTGACCCTGGTCGGCGAAGTCGGCTGGACCCACGTCGGCGGCCTGGAGAGCCGGAACCGGCTGCGCTACGGCCGCGACCCGGTGTTCGGGTCCGGCCCGCTGGCGGGGAACGCCTGCCAGGCGCTGAACGCCCTGATCCTGCAGGGCGCCGCCCAGGACAACCTCGCGCGCTACTGCGAGAACCGGGGCTTCACCACCGCCGACTCCTGGGGCTACCGGCTGCGCGCGACCTGGGACTACAACGACGCCTTCCTCGGCGTCGACCTCAAGCCGAGCCTGGCCTGGTCCCACGACGTCAGCGGCTACTCGCCGAGTCCCGGCGGCAACTTCGAGGAGGGCCGCAAGGCGGTCAGTCTGGGCCTGGATGCCGACTACCGCGACACCTACAGCGCCAGCCTGGCCTACACCAACTTCTTCGGCGGCCGCTACAGCACGGCGAAGGACCGGGACTTCCTGACCATGAGCCTCGGCGTAAAGTTCTAGCTGCGGTCCTGGCCCTTCAGCGCGTCGAGGATCTTCTCGTCGTGGCCGTAGATGTCCGCCTTGAACACCAGTTCGCCGTCCTCGTCGACCTGGGCGGTCCAGTAGGCCAGCAGGATCGGCACGGGCCTGGGCAGCTTCACGTTGCGCGTCTCGCGGCTGGCGAGAATCTGTGCGATGCGCTCGCGTTCGGCTGGGGTGGCCTCGCTCAGCAGCAGATCGGTCAACTGCATGGCCTTCTCCACCCGCACGCAGCCGGAGCTCAGGGTGCGTGTCTCCTTGGCGAACAGCTGCTGGCTCGGCGTGTCGTGCAGGTAGACCGAGAAGGGGTTGGCGAAGCGGATGGCGACCTGGCCGAGCGGGTTCTGCGGGCCGGGGTCCTGGCGCAGCATGACGCCGCCGGGGTTGTTCCAGTCGACGCGGCGCGGGTTCAGTTCCTTGCCCGAGGCGTCCAGCACGCGCAGGCCGTGGTTGGCCAGGTAGCCGGGGTCGCGCTGGATGTGCGGCAGCTTGTCCTCGCGCAGGATGGTTGGCGGCACCGTCCAGGTCGGGTTGAGGGTGATGTGGGTGATCGCCGACTTGAGCAGCGGCGTCGGCCGGGCGGCTCGGCCCACCTGGGTACGGGTCTGCCAGAGGGCCTGGCCGTCGCGATAGAAGGTCAGGTGCGCGCCGGCGATGTCCACCAGCAGCAGGGTCGGCTCCATCTCACGGGCCAGCCAGCGGAGGCGTTCGAGGTTGACCCGCAGCTGGTCCATCCGCGCGGCCGGGATGACGTTCATGGCGGCCAGCGTGGCCGGGCCGAGGACGCCGTCGACGTCCAGGTTGTTGTGCGCCTGGAAGCGCTTCACCGCATCGACCAGACGGCCGGTATAGCGATCGGCGGGTTCGCCGCGCCGGCGCTTCTCGGTGAGATAGCCCTCGGCGGCGAGCCGGCGCTCCAGCACGGGGATGCGCGGGTCGGTCATGCTCGGTTGCAGCACCTTGCCCTCGGGCACCTGCGGCCAGGGCCCCGGCGGGTCCTGGCGGCGGGCCGCATAGGCGCGGCGCAGCGTCTGGTAGGACTCCAGCGACGGACGGGCACGCTCGAAAGCCGTGGGCAGGTCGTCCAGCTCGGTCACGGCGAAGGCCGGAAACAGCGCCGGCGGAGTCGCCGTGTAGCTGCTGGAGGCGTGCCAGATCGGCTCCAGACCGGTCGGGTCGAGGCGGCCGTTGCCGAGGTGGTGCAACGCCTGCAGGTAGACATGGGTGGCGAGGACCTCGGTGCAGGCATCCTGGTCCGGCGCGGTGGCCTCGTCGCCGGCGAGCTGGCGCAGGGCCTCGACGTGGTAGGTCGCCGGATCGAGCCCGTCGTCGGCCAGTTGCTCGAGTTGGCCCAGCAGTTGCCTCAATCTGGCAGACTTGCGCCAGACTGCCTGGAAGTCGAGCTGGTGGTAGAAGGCTGTCAGCGCTTCCCGGCTAGACTGATCCAGTGGTACGGCGGGGGTGGTGCAGGTCAGCTGCGGCTGCTCCAGTTCGAGGCGGATGGCCTCGTCCTGGTCGAGGTGGTCCGGGGCTGCCTGGGGCGTTTGGGGGAGCATCAACTGGGCTGCGACGAACAGACCGATTAACAGGGGTGTGCATTTTTTATACAATTACAGCGCTCCAAAACGGCCTGTTAAACAAAATCAACATAAGCGGCAGGCCAGACAGTGCCGGTGCGGTTCATCATACGCAGTCGAGCCAGGACGGCGACAGGACGTTCGAAAATCCATCAAGAGGCTTTCCTTTTCATGACTACTTCCTTTCTTCGGCGCCTTTTGCCGACCGTAGCCAGTCTTGCCGTTCTCTTCTCCGCCTCCTTCGCCGATGCGGCGCAGGTTTCCATCCCCCTGGCCGACAGCCTGGCCAAGGCTGCGCCCAAGCTGAACAAGGAAGTGCTGCGCAGCGCCGTGGCGGCCATGCAGTGCGCCGTCAACAACGGCTCCGAGCCGGCGCAGCGCCTGGCGGTCATCGACTTCTCGCTGCCGTCCTCGCAGCGCCGCCTGTGGATCTTCGACCTGCGGCGCAAGAGCCTGCTGCTCGAGGACTTCGTCGCCCACGGGCAGAAGTCGGGGGAGGACTACGCCACCCGCTTCTCCAACCTGGATGGCAGCCATCAGTCGAGCCTGGGCCTGTTCCGCACCCAGGAGAGCTACCTCGGCAGCCACGGCTATTCCCTGCGGATCGATGGCCTGGAGCCGGGGATCAACGACCGCGCCCGCGAGCGGGACATCGTCATCCACCCGGCCGACTACGTGAATCCGGCCTGGATCAAGCGGCAGGGTCGCATAGGTCGCAGCTTCGGTTGTCCTGCCGTTCGTCCGGAAGTGGCGCGGATGGTGGTCGACAGCCTGAAGGGGGGGCAATTCATGTTCTCCTACTACCCGGACCAGAAATGGCTGGCCTCCTCGCTCTACCTGAACTGCCGGCCGAAGCAGGTGGCCAGCCTGCTGGCCGCCGCCCGCGACTCGGATAGCTGAGGCGCCGCCCCGGTCGGCATCGCCCCTTCGGCGGTGGGGCTTGCTGGCCGGGGGCCCAGGGTGGAGAATCCGCACCGCCATCCTGTCACCCCGCAGCGAAGGGCCGAAATCTCGGCCCTTTCGATAGCGTTTTGCTTCCTATCAGCAAAAGCAGAAACAGCACTCGCCCCGGCGCCGCTCCACCAGAGCCGCGCCCTGCGCCGACGAGCGGAGCGCCAGGAACCTGGGATGGCTGGTCTCGCCAGCCGAAGAGTCGCTGAGAGGTTCCGGCAACGTCTGCCGGGATCCGTTTGCAAGTGGAGTCCGTGGTGCTGACCTATATCTACATCGTCGCGATCACCGCCGAGGGCATGTCCGGTGCCCTGGCGGCCGGCCGGCGCAATATGGACATGTTCGGCGTGGGCCTGATCGCCTTCGTCACCGCCCTGGGCGGCGGAACCGTGCGGGACATGCTGCTGGGACACTATCCGGTGTCCTGGACGCAGCATCCCGCCTACATCTACCTGACCATCTCCGCCGGCCTGTGCACCATGCTGGTCGCGCGCTACATGCGCCATCTGTACAAGATCTTCCTGGTGCTGGACGCCATGGGCCTAATCGCCTTCACCGTGATCGGCTGCAACGTGGCCCTGGAGCTGAAGTATTCGACCCCGGTGGTGATCATGGCCGGGATGATCACCGGCATCTTCGGTGGCATCCTGCGCGACATCCTCTGCCAGCGCGTGCCGGTGGTGCTGCGCCACGAGCTGTACGCCAGCGTGTCGATGCTGGTGGCCATGCTCTATCTGCTGCTGATCGAGCTGGGCGTCGACGCCGATATCACCATGCTGGCGGCCTTCGGCTTCGGTCTGGCCCTGCGCCTGGCGGCGATCCGCTGGTCCTGGTCGCTGCCGGTGTTCTCCTACTCGCCGGGGCGCTGGGAGTGACTCCCGGCACCCGCCGCTGATCGGTCGTCCAGGGATGGGCGACAGTTTCCCGCCAGTGTCACGGATCCTTTACCGCTTTTTCACGGGCGCTCCTTTATCGTAGTCCTCTGATCGCCGTGGCCGTTCCGGTCGGCGCCGTCCCTGGTCTTCGTTCCCCGGAGCCTGCCTGTGAGCCAGCCGTCCGCCGCTTTCCGCCGCAGTCCTCGCCGCCCGGCCCGGGAGGTCGACATGCCTGAGAAGGTCCCGCCCCGCCGGCCCCTGAGTACCAGCCGCACCGTCCTGACCATGCTCGTCGCCCTGTGGCTGATGCTCGCCACCAACCTGCCGTTCTGGCGCACGGTGTGGCAGGGCGTCGGCGGCCTGGACAACGACAACCCGCTGTTCCTGCTCAGCCTGCCGCTGTTCGTCTGGCTCTGGCTGTTCGGCCTGCTCAGCCTGCTGGCCTGGGGGAGGGCGACCCGGGTGGTGCTGGGCGCGCTGATGCTGCTAGCGGCGACGGCCAGCTATTTCATCCACAGCTACGGCGTCCTGATCGACGGCGACATGCTCGCCAACGTACTGCAGACCGACCGCGGCGAAGCGCTGGAGCTGGTCAACGGGCGGATGCTGCTGTGGATCGGCGCCTTCGGCGTGCTGCCGGTGCTGCTGCTCGGCCGCGTGCGCCTGGTCGTCGGCCCGTGGAGGCGCGAGCTGGCGCTCAAGCTCGGCGGCATCGCCTTCGCCCTCGCCGGCATCGGCGGCATCGTCCTGAGCCTGTACCAGCCCTACGCCTCGCTGGTGCGCAACCATCGCGAACTGCGCCTGCTGCTGACCCCCTCCAACCTGGTGGGCGCCGTGCACAGCTACGCGAGCCGCCAACTGCAGACCCCGGCCAGACTGCAGGTGGTCGGCGCCGACGCCCACCGGGTGCTACCCGCCGGCGGCGCCGGCAAGCCCAGGCTCACCGTGTTGGTGGTCGGCGAGACGGCGCGGGCGGCGAACTTCTCGCTCAACGGCTACGGCCGCCCGACCAACCCGGAGCTGGCCGCCGCCCGGGTCGTCAGCTTCACCGAGGTCCGCTCCTGCGGCACCGCCACCGCGACCTCGGTGCCCTGCATGTTCCTCGACGTCGGCCGCGACGGCTACCGGGACGCCTACGCCAAGAGCCGTGAGGGCCTGCTGGACGTGCTGCAGCGCGCCGGCGTCGCCGTGCTCTGGCGCGACAACAATTCCGGCTGCAAGGGCGCCTGCGACCGGGTGCCCAGCGAGGACGTCGCCGCCCTGCAGCTGCCGGAGCTGTGCCGGGACGGCGCGTGCCACGACGAAGCCCTGCTGGTCGGCCTGCAGGACTACCTGGACCGACTGGAGCGCGACGCCGTGGTGGTGCTGCACATGAAGGGCAGCCACGGCCCGGCCTACTTCAAGCGCTACCCGCCGGCCTTCGCCCGCTTCGCCCCGGCCTGCGCCGACAGCCAGCTGGACCGCTGCACGCCGCAGAGCATCGTCAACGCCTACGACAACTCGCTGCTCTACACCGACCACGTGCTCAAGCGCACCATCGAGCTGCTCGAACGCAACGCCGCACGCTTCGACACGGCCATGCTCTACCTTTCCGACCACGGCGAATCCCTGGGCGAGAACGGCATCTACCTGCACGGCCTGCCCTATGCAATGGCCCCGGACGAGCAGAAGCACATCCCGATGATCCTCTGGCTGTCCGAGGGACTGCAGCGGCGCGAGGGCATCCGCAGCGCCTGCCTCGAAAAGCGCCGCGCCGCACCGTTGTCCCACGACAACCTGTTCCACTCGGTCCTCGGCCTGATGGGCGTGCGGACCGACGCCTACCAGCCGCAGCGCGACCTGTTCCGCCCGTGCCGGCCGGAGGGCATCGCCCTGGCCGGGGAGGGCGATCCGGCACGCAACGGCAACGAGCTCTGAGACGCGCGCTCAGTCGCGGTCGATGGCGAAGCCGGCCCAAGCCTGGCGTACCGGCATGATCTCCAGGCGGTTGATGTTGATGTGCGGCGGCAGGGTGGCGACGTGGAAGACCTGTTCGGCGATATCCTCCGGCTGCAGCGGGGTGGTATCGCGGTAGAGCTTGTCGTAGGCCTCCTGGTTCCAGCCGGTGCGCACCAGGGTGAACTCGCTTTCGGCGAGGCCCGGAGCGACGTCGGTGACCCGTACCCCGGTGCCCAGCAGATCGCAGCGCAGGTTGTAGCTGAGCTGGCGGACGAAGGCCTTGGTCGCCCCGTACACGTGGCTGCCCTGGTAGGGCCACTGGCCAGCGACCGAGCCCAGGTTGACGATGCTTGCGCCAGCGCCGTTCTCGATCAGGCTCGGCAGCAGGGCATGGGTGACGTTGACCAGGCCGGTGACGTTGGTGTCGATCATGGTGTGCCAGTCGTTCAGGTCCACCTCCTGGGCGCGGCCGGGGGCGAGGGCCAGGCCGGCGTTGTTGATCAGCACCTTCACCGCCCTGAACTCGGCCGGCAGGCCCTCGACCAGCGCCCGCACTGCTGCGTGGTCGCGCACGTCCAGCGGCGCCACGTGCACCGGCACCTGGCCGCCCAACTGCTCCTTCAGCTCGTCCAGCCGCTCGGCGCGGCGCCCGGTGAGGATCAGCGACCAGCCGGCCGCGGCGAAGCGGATGGCGCAGGCCCGGCCAAAGCCTGACGTGGCGCCGGTGATGAAAACGACGTTGGGCATGGAATCCTCCTGGATGGTGGTGGTTTGCGTCGAGATCGGCGCGGCCGGTCAGTCCTTGCCCGGCAGGGCGAGGCCGGACAGGCGCAGGCGCCAGCCGCTGCCGTGCAGCACCAGGTGCGCGGCGCAGCCGATGACCACGCCCCAGAAGGCCGAACCCAGGCCGAAGAAGCTCATGCCCGAGGCGGTGGCGAGGAAGGCGATCATCGACGCCTCGCGGTGCTCCGCCTCCTCGACGGCGCCCGTCAGGTTGGCGCCGATCGCGCCGATCAGCGCCAGGCCGGCCAGCACCGCGACGAATTCCCGGGGCATGGCATCGAAGAGCAGAATGATGGTGCCGGCGAAACAGCCGCCGAGCAGGTAGAAGACGCCGTTGGCGATTCCGGCGATGTAGCGCTTATCCGGGTTCTCGTGGGCGTCCTTGCCGGTGCATAGGGCGGCGGTGATGGCGGCGACCACGGTGGTGATGCCGCCGAAGCAGGCGACCGCCAGCGAGCTCAGGCTGAGGGTGACGAGCAGCGGCCGGGCCGGCATCTCGTAGCCGGCGTGGCGCAGGATGGCCATGCCGGGGAGGAACTGCCCGGTCAGGCTGACCAGCACCAGCGGGATGGCCAGGCTCAGGGTCGAGTTCCAGGTCCATTCGGGGGCGATGAAGGCGGGCGCGGCCAGCTTCAGCTCGACGCCCGCCAGGCTGCTGCCGGCGAGCCAGGCGGAGAGGGCCACGCCGACCACCAGCAGCAACACCAGGCAGTAGCGCGGCGACAGGCGCTTGAGCAGCACGTAGGCGCCGATCATGCAGAAGGCCAGTAGCGGCATGGATTCCACCGAGCGGAAGGCGCCCAGGCCGAACTGGAACAGGATGCCGGCCATCATGGCGCTGGCGATGCCCCGGGGGATGGCCCGCACGATGCGCTCGAAGCAGCCGGAGACGCCGATCAGAAAGAGGATCGCGGCGGCGCTGAGGTAGGCGCCGACCGCCTGGTTCAGGCTGAGCCCGGGGAACAGCGTCACCAGCAGGGCGGTGCCCGGCGTCGACCAGGCGGTGACCACCGGCACCTTGTAGCGCCAGCTGAGGAAGATGCCGGACACGGCCGCGCCGATCGAGATCGCCCAGACCCAGGACGACATCATGGCCGGCGAGACGCCGGCGCTTTCGGCTGCCTGGAAGAAGATCACCAGCGGGCCGGAGTAGGAGATCAGCACGGCGAGAAAGCCGGCGGTGATCGCGGAGAGCGAAAGGTCTTTGTGCGCCATGTGGGGCTTCCATCCAGGATCGTCATGCGAAGGCCGTGACGGCGAAGAGCCTTGGCCGCCGGCTGGTGTTCGATGGTATTGGCGGTACCGGAATTGATAAATCGGCGGCGGATGGCAACACTGTTCGGATCATCCGAACAATGGTCGCCGTCATGGATCGTCTGCAGGCCATGCAACTTTTCGTCCGCATCGTCGAACTCGGCAGCTTCACCCGGGCCGCCGACCAGCTCGGCATGTCCCGCGCCTCGGCCACGGCGCTGGTCAAGCAGCTGGAGAACCATCTCGGCGTACGTCTGTTGCAGCGTACCACCCGTCAGGTCAGCCCGACCCTGGACGGCAGGTCCTACCATCGGCATTGCCAGACCATCCTGGCGGAGATCGAGGAGGCGGAGAGCGCCCTGTCGCAGACCGCCAGCCATCCGCGCGGGCGGCTGAAGATCGACTTGCCGCCCTCGCTCGGCCGTCTGGTGGTGATTCCAGCCCTGCCGGATTTCTACGCGTGCTACCCGGAGATCACCCTGGAGATCGGCATCGGCGACCGGATGATCGACCTGGTCCGCGAAGGCGTCGACTGCGTGGTGCGGATCGGCGAGCTGCACGATTCCACCCTGGTCGCCCGCAGCCTGCCGCCGCAGCTCCAGCTGACCTGCGCCAGCCCCGGCTACCTGGCCCGCCACGGCGTACCGGACAGTCCGGAGGCGCTCGACGGGCACTGGTGCGTCGACTACCTGTCGGCCACCAGCGGCCGTGTGCTGCCGCTGGAGTTCACGGTGGACGGATGCCTGCGCACCCTGACCCTGCCGGCGCGGTTGGCGGTCAACAACGGCGAGTCCTACGTCGCGGCCTGCGAGGCGGGACTGGGGCTGGTGCAGGTCCCGCACTACCACGTCGCCCGCCAACTGGCCGCCGGCAGCCTGGTCGAGGTCCTGCCGCAGCACCGCCCGCCGCCCCTGCCGATGACCGTGCTCTATCCCCATCACCGCCACCTGACGCCGCGGCTGCGGGTCTTCATCGACTCGCTGGTGGCGCTTTTCCGAGCGGAACCCGCGGCATCTTCGAGCTAAGGTTAAGCAAGCGGAGCCTGCGTCGGATCGCCGCAGGACGGCTCCGCCTTGGCCCGGCGTCTGCCGCGCCGGCCGGGACATTCGCGCAATCACGGACGCGTGGAGGTAGAGACACATGTACCAAGGAGAACGTTTCAATGCCTGGACCCATCTGGTCGGCGCCATCCTGTCCACCATGGGCGCGGTCTGGATGCTCGCGCTGGCGCGGGACGGCGAGCCGCTCAGGCTGGTCAGCGTGGCGGTCTACGGCGGCGCCCTGACGCTGCTCTACACGGTCTCCACCACCTACCACAGCGTGCGCGGGCGGGCGAAGGCGATCCTGCGCAAGCTCGACCACCTGTCCATCTACCTGCTGATCGCCGGCAGCTACACGCCGTTCTGCCTGGTGACCCTGCGCGGAGTCTGGGGCTGGTCTCTGTTCGGCGTGGTCTGGAGCCTGGCCGTGATCGGCATGCTGCAGGAGATCAAGCCGCGCTCCGAGGCGCGGGTGCTGTCCGTGGTGATCTACGCGGTGATGGGCTGGATCGTCCTGGTGGCGGTCGAGCCGCTGCTCGCCGGCCTGGGCATCGCCGGCTTCTCCTGGCTGGTGGCCGGCGGGCTGTTCTACACCGTGGGGATCCTCTTCTACGCCTTCGACGAGCGCTTCCGCCACTGGCACGGCATCTGGCACCTGTTCGTCGTCAGCGGCAGCGCCATGCACTTCGTCGCGGTGCGTTACTACGTGCTCTGAGGCGGGCCATCCCGGCCCCGGCGAGGCGCGGGCGTTGAGCGGGCGGCGGCAGTACGGCTAGGCTTGGCACTTCGCCTGTCCCGCCCACCGCTTTTCACTTCGGATGTTCCCGTGCCCGCGACCTTCATGACGACACCGGCCTCTGCTGCGCGGGGGCGCTCCGCCCCCTTCGTTCGCCTTCTCGCCCTCTGCCGGCTGCTCCTGCTCCTGCTGCCGTGCCTGCCGTTCGGCGCCGAGGCGGCTGGGACCGGGACGCCGGTGAAGCTCGAGCCGGCGCAGCGGCGCTGGCTGGAGGCGCACGGGCAATGGCGGGTCGGGACGGTCCTGCGGGCGCCCTACGCGCAGATCGACGGCCGCCAGGGCAATCTCTACGGCGCCAACGTCGAGCTGATGGAGCAGCTGGCCGCGGCGCTGAACGTCCGGCTGCAGTGGCAGACCTTCCAGACCCAGGAGGCCCTGGAGGCCGCGCTCGACGCCGGCAGCATCGACCTGGCGCCGGGCCTCGGCCAGACTCCGGCCGGGCTGCGCCGCTGGCTGTTTTCCGACCCCTACCTGCGGGTCTCCTACCTGGTGGTCGGCGAGCGCAACGGCCTGGGCTCGCTCGATCTGGAGACGCTCAGGCTCCAGGAGCCGCTGGCTGTGGACGTGCCCGAAGCGGTGCGCGACTACCTGCGCAGCAGTTACCCGAACCTGCGCCTGGAGGCGGTCGGTTCGCCCCAGGAGGCTCTGCAGCGGGTACTGAGCCGGCAGGCGAAATACGCCGTGCTGGACGAGTCCCAGCTCGGCCAGGTGGCTCGCGAGGCCGAGCTGGCCGAGCTGGCCATCGTCGGCGACATCGGCATGCCGCAGCTGCTGCGCGTGGCCTCGCGGCGCGACTGGCCGCAGCTGGCGGTCATCGTCGACGCCGGGCTGCAGGCGATCCCGGCCAAGACCCTTGATCAGTTGCACCGGCGCTGGCTGCAGCAGCCGAGCCACGCGCGGGTGGAGCAGACCCTCGGCTTCTGGCGCAGCGTCGGCCTGCTGCTCGGCCTGCTGTCGCTGATCTGCCTGGCCCTGCTGTTCTCCCTGCGTCGCCAGCGCGGCCGTCTGGAGGAGAAGCTCCTCGCCGCGCGGCGCGAGGTCGAGTTGCGCGACGCAGCCATGGAGGAACTGCGCCTGGCCAAGTTCTCCATCGACCACAGCACGGTCGGCACCCTCTGGATCAACTGGGACAGCCGCGTGCGCTACGCCAACAACATGGCCGAGCGGATGCTCGGCTACCTGCCCGGTCAGGTGATCGACCGGCCGCTCAGCGACCTCGAGCCTGCGCTGTCCATGGAGCGCTGGCACGAGCTGTGGAGGCGGGTGCGCAGCGGCGACGGCGGCCCGCTCGGTTTCGAGACCGAGTATCGCCGCGCCGACGGCAGCCCGTTGCCGGCCGAGGTGTCGCTGGGCTTCCTGCGCTACGGCGAGGCCGAATACCTGGTGGTCTTCCTCGGCGACATCACCGAGCGCCGCCGCGCTCTGGCCGCCCTGCAGGAGAGCGAGGCGCAGCTGCAGAGCATCGCCGCCAACGTGCCGGGGCTGGTGTTCCGCCTGGAGCGGCAGAGTCCCGGATCGCCGGTGGAATTCGCCTTCATCGGCGAGGGCAGCGAGGGGCTGGTGGGCTATCCGGCGGCGATCCTGCTCCAGCCCGGCTTCGGGCTCCTCAATTTGGTGCACGCCGACGACCGGGTGCACTACCAGCGCACCCAGGCCCTAGCCTTCGACGGCTGCCACGACTGGCACTGGCAGGGGCGCTTCGTCACCCGCTCCGGCGAGCAGCGCTGGGTCGACATCAAGGCCACCGCCCGCTGCCCGGCCGACGGCGAGGTGGTCTGGGACGGCATCGTCTGGGACATCAGCGCGAACAAGCGCGCCGAGCTAGCGCTGGCCGAGTCGCGGGCGCAGCTGCGCGAGCTGTCGGCGCATCTGGAGAGCGTGCGCGAGGAGGAGAAGGCGCACATCGCCCGCGAGGTGCACGACGAGCTGGGCCAGGTGCTCACCGGCCTCAAGCTGGAAACCTCCATGTGCGAGCTGAGCTACGCCAGCCTCGATCCGGGGCTGCGCGAGCGCCTGGGCAACATGAAGCGGCAGATCGCCCAGCTGTTCCAACTGGTGCGCGACGTGGCCAGCGCGCTGCGCCCGCCGATCCTCGACGCCGGGCTGGCCTCGGCCATCGAATGGCAGGCGCGGCGCTTCGAGGAGCGGACGCTGATCCCCTGTCTGCTGGAGGTGCCGGAGAACCTGCCGGCGCTGGCCGACGGCAAGGCCGTGGGCCTGTTCCGCATCCTCCAGGAGGCCCTGACCAACATCGCCCGGCATGCCCAGGCGCATACCGTGGAGCTGCGTCTGGAGGTCGAGGGGGAGAGCCTGTGCCTGACCATCGGCGACGATGGCCGGGGTTTTGCAGTGAACGGCGAGCGCCCGCGATCGTTCGGGCTGGTCGGCATGCACGAGCGGGCCCTGATGCTCAACGGGACCCTCGCCATCGACAGCCGTCCGGGCGAGGGCACCACCCTGACCGTCAGGGTGCCGCTGAACAATCCATCGCCCCTGGCCGAGGCCGGGTAGCAGTAGCAGGAGAAGCAGTACGTGATTCGGGTCCTGGTCGCCGAAGACCACACCATCGTCCGCGAGGGCATCAAGCAGCTGATCGGCATGGCCAGCGACCTGTCCGTGGTCGGCGAGGCCTGCAACGGCGAGCAGTTGCTGGAGAACCTGCGCCAGACCGCCTGCGAGGTGGTGCTGCTGGACCTCTCCATGCCCGGCGTGAGCGGTCTGGAGGCGATCTCGCGGATCCGCGCGATGGACCGGCCGCCGGCGATCCTGGTGCTGTCGATGCACGACGAGGCGCAGATGGCGGCGCGGGCGCTGAAGGTCGGCGCCGCCGGCTACGCGACCAAGGACAGCGACCCGGCCCTGCTGCTGACGGCGATCCGCAGGGTCGCCGGCGGCGGGCGCTACATCGATCCGGACCTGGCCGACCGCATGGTCTTCGAGGTCGGCCTGACCGATTCGCGTCCGCCCCATTCGACCCTGTCCGAGCGCGAGTTCTCGGTGTTCGAGCGTCTGGTGCAGGGCGCCAACGTCAACGAGATCGCCCAGCAGATGGCGCTCAGCAACAAGACCATCAGCACCCACAAGGCCCGCCTGATGCAGAAGCTCAACGTCAATTCCATGGCCGATCTGGTCCGCTACGCCCTGGAGCACAAGCTGGTCTAGCGCCCCGTTTTCCGGCCCTTTCGCGGCCCCCGACGGCTCTCCGTGCGGGGGCTTCGGCACGCCTGCGCGTCCGGTTTTCCTTGTAGGGAAATCCCTACAAGCGAACCTCTCCAAGGTTGATGGAAATCTCTCCTGGCGCCCGATTTACCGGATTTTCCGCCGTCCTTAGTCTGTACCCATGATTTACGCAAACGAGGGGATGGTTATGGACGGGCAGACGAACACGGCAGGGGCGGGCGAGGTGCTGGTCAGCTTTCGCGGTGTCCAGAAGAGCTATGACGGCGAGTCGCTGATCGTCAAGGATCTCAATCTGGATATCCGCAAGGGCGAGTTCCTCACCCTGCTGGGACCTTCCGGTTCGGGCAAGACCACCAGCCTGATGATGCTCGCCGGCTTCGAGACGCCGACCGCCGGGGAGATCCGCCTGGCCGGCCGCTCGCTGAACAACGTGCCGCCGCACAAGCGCGACATCGGCATGGTGTTCCAGAACTACGCGCTGTTCCCGCACATGACGGTGGCGGAAAACCTGGCGTTCCCCCTGAGCGTGCGCGGCATGGGCAAGGCCGACATCGCCGAGCGGGTCAAGCGCGCGCTGGCGATGGTGCAGCTGGAGGCTCTCGGCGGGCGCTACCCGGCGCAGATGTCCGGCGGCCAGCAGCAGCGCGTGGCGCTGGCCCGCGCCCTGGTGTTCGAGCCGCAGCTGGTGCTGATGGACGAACCGCTCGGCGCGCTGGACAAGCAGCTGCGCGAGCACATGCAGATGGAGATCAAGCACCTGCACGAACGCCTCGGCGTCACCGTGGTGTACGTCACCCACGACCAGGGCGAGGCGCTGACCATGTCCGACCGGGTGGCGGTGTTCCACCAGGGCGAAATCCAGCAGATCGCCGATCCGCGCACCCTCTACGAGGAGCCGCGCAACGGCTTCGTCGCTGGCTTCATCGGCGAGAACAACCGCCTCCACGGCCGCCTGCTCGAACAGGACGGCGAACGCTGCGTGGTCGGCCTGGCGCGCGGCGAGCGGGTCTCGGCGCTGGCGGTGAAGGTCGGCCGGGTCGGCGAGTCGGTGAGCCTGTCGATCCGCCCGGAGCGGGTGCGCATCAACGGCCGCAGCCACGACTGCCCGAACCGCTTCTCCGGACGGGTGGCCGAGTTCATCTACCTCGGCGACCACGTGCGCATCCGCCTGGAAGTGGCCGGGCAGAACGATTTCTTTCTCAAGCAGCCGGTTTCCGAGCTCGATCCGAGCCTGACGGTGGGCGATGTCGTGCCCATCGGCTGGCAGGTCGAACACGCCCGCGCCCTCGATCCGCTGGCCGTGAGTCAGTGAGTCCTTTTCGCCATATGGAGTGAGCATCATGAGCAAGTCCTTCAAAACCTCCTTGCTGGCAGTGGCTCTTGCCTGCGGAATGCCGGCCATGGCCGCCGATCTGACGGTGATTTCCTTCGGCGGCGCCAACAAGATCGCGCAGACCAAGGCGTTCTATGCGCCCTGGGAGCAGGGCGGCAGCGGCAAGATCCTCGCCGGCGAGTACAACGGCGAGATGGCCAAGGTGAAGGCCATGGTCGACACCCGCAGCGTGTCCTGGAACCTGGTGGAAGTGGAGACGCCGGAACTGTCCCGCGGCTGCGACGAGGGCCTGTTCGAGGAGCTCGACCCGGAACTGTTCGGCAACCCCGACGCCTTCATCGACGGCGCCATCAAGCCCTGCGGCGTCGGCTTCTTCGTCTGGTCCACGGTGCTGGCCTACAACGCCGACAAGCTGAAGACCGCGCCGACCGGCTGGGCGGATTTCTGGGACACCGAGAAATTCCCCGGCAAGCGCGGCCTGCGCAAGGGCGCCAAGTACACCCTGGAATTCGCCCTGATGGCCGACGGCGTCGCGCCCAAGGACGTCTACGCCGTGCTGGCCACCAAGGAAGGCCAGGACCGCGCCTTCGCCAAGCTCGAACAGCTCAAGCCGCACATCCAGTGGTGGGAGGCGGGCGCCCAGCCGCCGCAGTTCCTCGTCTCCGGCGACGTGGTGATGAGTTCGGCCTACAACGGCCGCATCGCCAGCGTGCAGAAAGAGAGCAACCTGCAGGTGGTCTGGAACGGCGGCGTCTACGACTTCGACTCCTGGGCGATCCCGAAAGGTGCCAAGGATCAGGAGGCGGCGAAGAAGTTCATCGCCTTCAGCCTGCTGCCGCAGCAGCAGAAGAGCTACGCCGAGCACATCAGCTACGGTCCGGTGAACAAGTCGGCGGTCGAACTGATGAGCCCGCAGACGATGTCCAAGCTACCGACCAGCGAGGCCAACCTGGCCAACCAGGTGGCGATGGACGTGACCTTCTGGGCCGACTACGGCGAGCAGCTCGAGCAGCGCTTCAATGCCTGGGCCGCACGCAACTGAGCACAGACCGCAAGGCTCCCCGCCTCGCCGTGAGGGAGCCCCCGTTTTTCCGGAGTCCGATATGGCCATGACCACAACCCTGCCAATGACCGAGGTTGCCGACGGCCCCAGCCTGAAACAACGCCTGGCCCGCGCCGAGCGGATCAACCGCCTGAAGTCCCAGGCACTGATCCTGCCGCTGCTGCTGTTCGTCGTGCTGGTGTTCCTGGTGCCGATCGCCGCCCTGCTCTACAAGAGCACCTACAACCCGGAGGTGGTGGGCAGCCTGCCGCGTACCGTCGAAGCCATTGCCGCCTGGGACGGCAAGGCGCTGCCGGACGAGCCGGCCTATCGGGCGCTGAGCCTGGATCTGGCCGAGGCGCGTCGCCATCAGACCCTGGGCGACCTTTCCAAGCGCCTGAACATGGAACTGGCCGGCTACCGCAGCCTGATCGCCAAGACCGCCCGGGCGCTGCCGTTCAAGAGCGAGCCGGCCTCCTACAAGGACGCCCTGGAGCGCCTCGACGAGCGCTGGGGCGACCCGGCCTACTGGCAGGTGCTGCGGCGCAACACCAGCGAATACACCCCGTACTACCTGCTGGCCGCGCTGGACCACCGCATCGACGACCTGGGCGAGCTGGCCGAGGCGGCCCCGGCCCAGGCGATCTACCTGGACATCTTCGCCCGCACCTTCTGGATGAGCCTGGTGATCACCGCGATCTGCCTGGTGCTGGCCTATCCGCTGGCCTATCTGCTGGCCAGCCTGCCGGCCCGGCAGAGCAACCTCTTGATGATCATGGTGCTGCTGCCGTTCTGGACCTCGATCCTGGTGCGGGTGGCGGCCTGGATCGTGCTGCTGCAGTCGGGCGGCCTGATCAACGGCGCGCTGCAGAGCCTGGGCATCATCGATCAGCCGCTGCAGCTGGTGTTCAACCGCAGCGGCGTGTACATCGCCATGGTGCACATCATGCTGCCGTTCATGATCCTGCCGATCTACAGCGTGATGAAGGGCATCTCGCCGACCTACATGCGCGCCGCGGTCTCCCTCGGCTGCCACCCGCTGCTGAGCTTCTGGAAGGTGTACTTCCCGCAGACCCTGGCGGGCGTCAGCGCCGGCTGCCTGCTGGTGTTCATCCTGTGCATCGGCTACTACATCACCCCGGCGCTGCTCGGCAGCCCGACCGACCAGATGGTCAGCTACTTCGTGGCCTTCTACACCAACACCTCGATCAACTGGGGCATGGCAACCGCCCTGGGTGGACTGCTGCTGCTCGCCACCCTGGTGCTATACGTGGTTTACAGCTGGCTGGTCGGCGCGAGCCGCCTGCGTCTGGCTTGAGGAGGTCGAGATGCTGAGTCCTTACATGTCGCCGGTCGAACGCGTCTGGCACTACTCCCACCGGGTCATCTGCGCCCTGGTCCTGCTGTTCCTGGTCCTGCCGGTGCTGGTGATCGTGCCGCTGTCGTTCAACTCCGGCACCTTCCTGGTCTACCCCCTGCAGGGCTTCTCCCTGCGCTGGTACGAAGAGTTCTTCATGTCCGCCGAATGGATGCGCTCGCTGAAGAACAGCCTGATCATCGCCCCCGCGGCCACCGCCCTGGCCCTGGGCTTCGGCACCCTGGCGGCGATCGGCCTGAACCGCGGCGAATTCCGCGGCAAGGCGCTGGTGATGAGCCTGCTGATCTCGCCGATGGTGGTGCCGGTGGTGATCGTCGGCGTGGCCAGCTACCTGTTCTTCGCGCCGCTCGGCCTGGGCAACGGCTACCTGTCGCTGATCCTGATGCACGCCGTGCTCGGCGTGCCCTTCGTGATCATCACCGTGTCGGCCACCCTGCAGGGCTTCAACCACAACCTGGTGCGCGCCGCCGCCAGCCTCGGCGCCTCGCCGCTGACCGCGTTCCGCCGGGTGACCCTGCCGCTGATCGCCCCGGGGATGATCTCCGGTGCACTGTTCGCCTTCGCCACCTCCTTCGACGAAGTGGTGGTCACCCTGTTCCTCGCCGGCCCCGAGCAGGCCACGCTGCCGCGGCAGATGTTCAGCGGCATCCGCGAGAACCTGAGCCCGACCATCGCGGCGGCGGCCACCCTGCTGATCGGTTTTTCCACCGTGCTGTTGTTGACCCTGGAATGGTTGCGTGGACGCGGCGAGCGTCTGCGGACTCAATCTGCCTGATTCGAGAGTGCCCATGACTGTGCAATTGAACGACCCCCGCCTGCTGCGCCAGCAGGCCTATATCGACGGTAGCTGGCAGGACGCCGATGGCGGCCGGACCCTGGACGTGCACAACCCGGCCACCGGCGAACTGCTCGGCCGGGTGCCGAAGCTGGGCGCGGCCGAGACCCGCCGCGCCGTCGAGGCCGCCGAGCGGGCCCTGCCGGCCTGGCGCGCGCTGACCGCCAAGGCCCGCGCGCAGAAGCTGCGCCGCTGGTTCGAGCTGATGC
>Ga0255334_1000217_pt1 | contig 58503 bp, 51 predicted proteins | sample EtOH5_35cm_T3_12_FD_202080 | JGI IMG/M metagenome (GOLD analysis project Ga0255334, IMG submission 202080) | Sandy soil microbial communities from University of British Columbia, Vancouver, Canada - EtOH5_35cm_T3_129 | ecosystem: Engineered > Artificial ecosystem > Sand microcosm > Unclassified ...
ATGCATCGCCGATGGTAGTGTGGGGTTTCCCCATGTGAGAGTAGGTCATCGTCAAGATTAAATTCCGAAACCCCTATCTGCGTATGCAGGTAGGGGTTTTGTTTTGCCCGCAGGAAAGTGGCGCAAACAATGGACAGCCTTTTCGGCTGCCCCTGAACTCACCAACTGAGATCCGCAGCTTCTTTTCAATAATGCCGGCTTCAAACGAGGGAGCTTCAGGATTTTCCCAGGGCTCAACGGGCCGATGTCCCAGCTGCTAAAGAGTATTGTCGACGAAGTTTACGATCACCCGGCTCTTCTGCCCGAGGTTAAACGGTCTGGTCCGATGCGCTCGGCTATCGGTCCAGCAAGGGTGCCAGCAGTGCACACATGCCGCGCCAGTGCGAACCCTCCCAGTAAATCCGTTGGCAGGCGTCGCAGCGCAGAAAGTGCGAATAGAGGGCTCCAACCCGTGGAGGCACCTTCAGCCGGGCCAGGTCGGGGCTGATCTCGTGCAGCGGCAGGTTGCAATGCAGGCACAGGCTGAATGGCCGCGCGCTACGCGCCAGGTCGAGGCGCTCATACAATTCGCGCAGCTGCAGCGACGGTTTCAGGGCATGCACGTAACAGCCGTGGCTGATGATCCGCCGCTTGAGCAGCTCGCGGTCGCGGGTTAGCACGATGCGTCCTTGCTGCGCAGCGATCTCAGCGATCTCGCCATCCTCGAAGCCATTGTCGTAGAGGGTGTCGAAGCCGCTCATGCGCAGCAGACTGGCCAGCCCGCCCAGGTGTGCATCAGCGACGAAGCGCAGCACCCGTAAAGGTTGTGCTCGAACCTTTAGCAGCGGGCTGATGTCCAGCGCTTCGAACTTGGGATATACCGCCAGCCGGTCATCGTCGAAGATCATCCGCTCGAAGCCCACCGACTCGCCGTTTAGCAGCACCAGCTCGACCTCAGTGTGCGGTATCCCGAGCGCCTCGATCATGTGCTTGACGGTCGCCCCCTGCGCGCACTTGCAGGTGAATGACTGCCGCCGCCGTTCGGCCGGCAGGAAATCGTTGAGCTCCTCATAGAAGCGGAAAGTTGCACTGGTCATGCTGAACAGTATGGCTCTTTTGGGGCCGCTGCGTGGCCCGGAGGGAGCAAGCTCCCTCGCCACAGGAATGCGTTTGATGCGGGATTACTCAGGGGCTCCAGACCACCAGGATCAAAAGAGCGCGGCATGTGTATCGCAGTGTATCCAGAGCCGCTGTACAGATGCTGATGTACAAATGCCCCTCGATCCGGATACATCCGGGATACACGGATGCAGTCAAATAACCTGGCCTTAGCGAGAAAGCAAACGCACCTCGCACCACGGCTTATCGCCCTGGTGGCATGACCCTAAACGGCCTCACCGCACACCGTATCCGGAGTAATAACCATGTCCCGTCTCTCGAACAAATCCCGTATTGGCCTGATGGCTGTTTCGCTGGTTGGCTGCATGAACCTCGCGTCGTCCGCTTTCGCTGCTGAAGCACTGCCTCAAGGCTACCAACTCGCCGCAGCGGAAAAGACCAGTGAAGGCAAGTGTGGCGAAGGCAAGTGCGGTGCCAGCGAAACAGGCGCCAAGGCTGGTGAAGGCAAGTGTGGCGAAGGCAAGTGCGGCGCCAGTGAAACCGGCGCCAAGGTCACCAAGGCTGGTGAAGGCAAGTGCGGTGAAGGCAAATGCGGCGACGCTTCCTTTGCACGTACAGACACCGATCACGACGGCCGTGTTTCCCTGAAAGAATTGCTGGCTGTGGCCCCGAAAGGCGGTGAGGAATTCAAGGCGATGGATACCAACAACGACGGCTTCCTCTCTGAAGGCGAGGTCTACAAATTCCGCACTAACCAGTTCACCTCCAATGGCAAGAAAGTGCCGACCGAGCTGTTCACTAAAATGAGCAAAGCGCAGAACTGATAGCGGGTACTGCCGACTGCTACGACGCCGGTGTGGCGAGATAGAGTTTTCCCTATCTCGCCACACCGGCGTTTATTCGTTATTCAAAGGAATGCTCAAGCAAGGATCAGGGGTGACTCAGGCTGGCTGCAGGTTTTGCCGGGAATGCCTCGCCGGCGGCCTTGTCGCAGACGCTGATGACAATGGAAGGCGTCATTGCCTTTACTGCTCAGACCGTCAATCGCGATGCCGAACTCCTGCAACGTCGCAAGGCTGCGCGGCAGAACCTGCCCCTTGAGGAAGCTACTGAAGTGGTCCAACTCAATCTAGAGCAAATTCCACGACACCCCGACATACACACCCAAACCTTCACCCGGCGTAGATCGTGCTGCGTCCAGCCCTTTGTCGTCATAGCCCGGAGTGACGGTGACGGCATAGTGCTTGTCAGTCAGATTGCGTATATCCAGCCAGGTCTGCCAGTCGCCCTTGGCCGCGTTGTAACCCAGAGTCGCGCCGAACAGCGCATAGGGATCGGCGTAATAGCTGTTGGCGTAATCCACCGCAACTTTGGACACCCACTGCGTGTTGAGCGCGGCGAAAAAGCCTTGCGGCCAGTCGTAGCGCAGCTCGCCCTGGTAGTAGTGCATCGGCAGGCCCGGCAGACGGTTGTCACCGAAGCGGTCGTCATCGCGGTAGTGGAAATCACTGAAGGTGTAGCTCTGGCGCAGGCTCAGTTGGCCGCCATCGTCCCGCGACCACAGGGTGCTTTGCAGGCTGGCTTCCACGCCCTGGTGCACGGTGGGGCTTGCGTTGAGCTCGTAAGGCGTGGTGGCGGTGGCGTCGGGGAGCACCGAGAGCAACTCGTGGCGCACTTGGGCGAAGTACCAGGCCAGGCTCCATTGCCCCATCGCGCTGTCGCCACGGCCGCCAATTTCCAGGGTGGTCGCGGTCTGGTTTTGCAGCTTGATCGGGTCGCGCTGCGCACCTGTGGCGACGCCACTGCCTGCCGGGAATCGAATGTTGGAACTGTAGATCAGCGACCAAGGGTGTGGCGCTTCGACCGAGCGGCTGAGATTGCCGAACAGTTGCAAGTCAGGGGTCAATTGATAGCGCAAGCCTAAACGTGGGGCGTAGTCCCAGTCGTTCAGGCTGGTCTTGCCGCCTCCTTGCGGATAGGTCACGGCACTTTCGCGGCGGGTGTAGATCGCGGCAAGACCGGTCGTCAGCCACAGGTCGTTGGCAATCTCCAGGTCGTTGCCTATATGCAGGACGGTGTCCGAACCCTGATAGGTGAAATTGCGAATGTGTGTGCCTGGCGTGTAGCGGGCGGTGTTGCCGGTGGGGATGCGCACCCATTCACTCGCGCCGGCATTGGGCAGGTGCTTGGTCACTCGCAGGCCCAGAGTACTGCGGCTTTCCATACCCCAGAGTGTGTCGCGACGCTTGTAGTCGAAAGTACCGCTGACATCCGTGTACGCGACCTTCAGGCGGTTGGGCCCCTCGCGCAAGTCCATGGGGTAGTCGTGGTAGACAAGGCCGGTCTGGATGCTCGAATCGTCATCGATATAGTAAGTGGTCTTGTTGCCGATGAAGGTACTGCCCGGCTGCTCGCGGCTGTCATCCCGCGACACGTAAGCGGGGTTGGCCGCCCGTGAGTCGTGCTCGATGGAACGCTTGGTCACCCGCCCGGCGAGCTCGTTGTCGGTCTGGCGATAGCGCAGGTAGAAACGCGTTTCCAGGTTCGGGTTGAAGCGATAACCGAAGTTCGCGATGACGCCCTGGCTCTCGCTGGCGGTGTGGTCCTGGTAGCCATCGGAACTCGCGTCGGTCATGGACACGTAGTAATCGAAATCGCCCAGCACCTGCCCGGAGCTGACCTGGCGTTGCTGATAACCGTGGCTGCCCATGGCGTAGCGCACCTGCAACCGCGGTGCGTTGTAGCCGGTGTGGCTGACGTAATCGATCGCGCCACCCAAGGCCAGGGCGCCCCGGTCGAAACCGTTGGCGCCGCGCAGCACTTCCACGTGGTCGAGCCACAGCGGTTCCAGCAATTCATAGGGCGTGCCGCCCGGGCCGGTCAGCGGCAGACCGTCGAGCATGCTGTACAAACCCGAAGCATGGGCGCCTGGTGCACGGTTGATCCCCGACCCGCGGATCGAGATTTTTACTCCTTCGTTACCCGCAGACTGGGCATAGACGCCCGGCTGATACGCCAGCACATCCTGGTTGCTGGCCACGCGGCCCTGCAAGGGGCGGCGCAGATCAACCACATTGGTCCCACCGGGCACTTCGGCAAGGCGGGCTTCGGCGTCCTCGACTGACGCGTCTTCGCCGCTCCGGTCCTCAGCCCCGATCAGCACTTGTCCGAGCTCCAGGCCCTGGGCTTCGGCAACGGGCGGACAGACAAGGGCCAAGCCCAGCAGCGCAGCGGGCAAGGATTTGGGCGAGGGCATTGAGAAACTCCAGACGGACAGGAACGGGCAGTGAAGAACTGCGACGCATAGAAGAACGAAGGAAACACATGGCAATTTTGTTTTTTGGCCAGGAAACGGGGAGGGCAGGATTCTCCTGCTACCCCGTCATGCGTCGTTGCAGAAATGCGCGCCCCGCGCACATGACCGTACGCCTAGTTTCTGCACTCGGCTAACACCACCTGGCAAGTATCCGGCGTGCCACCGGAGCGGCCGGCATAGCGAATGCAGTTGTTCAGGGATTTCTGGCGCGCCACGTCCAAGGTGTCCCCCCAGGCGAGACCGCCCTCACCGGAAGTGGGTAGCGCTTTGGCATAACAGCTTGAGCCAGCGTTTGAGGCCGAATAGCGAGGAGTGGACGATTTACCTGAACATCCCGCCAGCAACGCGAGGTTGATGGCGAGCAGTGAAGGCAGGATCCATGACGAGCATTGACGTGCTGTTTTTCCGGTCATGGCGTTTACCTGCAAGAGGCGGCTAGCAGCGTGTGTGTAGTCGTGTACTTATCAGATTAGACGGTGGGCTGAGGTTGCGAGCCAAGGGCCGCGACTCCTCACCCACCGCTCGTCGTCGAGACGTCAAATAATCTTCGACACCTTGGGCCTGCCAGACCGGCCCGGCCTATTTCCTGCGGGCCCGACTGACCCTGAGCATGCCGGGTCTGGGACGCACGCGCCCCAACTGTTACTGGTTTTGGCACTTCCGACACCATCGCATACGACGTATAGTTTCAGTCTTGCAAGACTGGCCAAAGAGAATGTCCATGAAAACTACCGACAAGACAGCCGCCCTCGACCTGAAGCTTTCCGAATTCCTGTGCTTTGCGGTCTATTCCTCCAACCTCGCCTTCGGCAAGGCTTACAAGCCAATGCTCGAACGGCTGGGACTGACCTATACGCAATACATCACTCTCGTTGCGTTGTGGGAAGAAGACAATCAGACCGTTGGCAGTCTCGGCGAAAAGCTTTTTCTTGAATCCAACACCCTCACGCCAATCCTGAAGAAGCTGGAAGCGATGGGTTATCTGCTGCGCCAGCGCGACCCGGAAGATGAACGCCAGGTGCGGATCAGCCTCACAAAAGAAGGGCGAAAACTGCGTGAAGGCCTCACGGAAGATGGTTTCCCGCAAACCGGTCTTGACCCTGACGACTTCGTGCAAATGCAGAAGGCAATCGTGAAACTACGGGGCAATCTCATCCGTTCGACGAAAAACAGGGAATAAAACATCTGTAGCGGGCTCAAGCCAGCAGTTCGGTGATCCACCGGGCCTGCCGGGCGACGTCCTGCCTCTTCTCCTCGGGCACGGCCTGCCGCGCTCGGGCGAAGTGGGTCAGGGTCTGCTGCTTATGACGCAGGATGCGCTGCCACTTGACCAGAAACGCGGGGCTGCGTTTCTTCATCTGCAGCGGGCCGAAGTACAGCTCCTCGGGGGTGTACATCACCGACCCTGTGCGCTCGGCGACGATGATCTCGTAGTCGAAGCGGTTTTCCCGCAGCACCTCCTCGAAGAGGATTCGGTAGCCATTTTCCATCAGCCATTGGCGCAGTGGTTGCTCGCCGCCGTTGGGCTGCAGGATCAGGCGCTCCTGGCCGCTCAGGCGCGTCTTACCGCTGTCGAGGATATCGCGGATGGTCTCGCCGCCCATGCCACAGATGCTGATCGCCGTGATTCCGTCTGCCGGCTCGATCGCCGCCAGGCCGTTGCCCAGGCGCACGGTGATCCGCCGGTCCAGGCCGTTCTCGCGCACGGTGCGCTCGGCCGAGCGGAACGGCGTCTCTGCCACTTCGCCGGCCACCGCCGCCGCGATGGCGCCACGGCGCATCAACGCCACCGGCAGGTAACCGTGATCCGAGCCGATATCGGCCAGGCGCGCACCTGCTGGCACCTGCGCCGCCACGCGCTCCAGGCGCATGGACAATGTCTGTTCGTTCAACTGCCGCCCCTTTTCACCACGAACGTCCGGCACCTTTGGCCGGATCGGGACGCGATTCTGCCGAGCTACGCCGTGCATTACAAATGCCTGCTATCGGACCGTTAACCTTTACGCAACTGTGCCGGACTCACGCCAAGGCGTTGCTTGAAGGCAGTCGCCATGTGCGCTTGGGAGTTGAAACCGCAGGAGAGGGCGATCTCCGACAGGCTGGCGGTTGAATCGCGCAGTCGAGCACGGGCCTTGGCGAGGCGTCGGTCGATCAGGTAGCTGTGCGGGCTTTTGCCCGTCGCGTTCTTGAATGCCCGCATGAAATAGCCTTCGGACAATTCAAGCAATCCTGCCATCGCCTGCACACTGAGCTGGCCCTCAAGGCCAGCGTCAATGAACTCATCGAGCAGGCGCATACGGCGGTGGGTGATAGAACCCTGGAGCGGTACCGACAACGCGTCGTGCCCCTTCGCCCGTTCAGCCAGGGCAAGTGCCCAGGCTTCCCAATCGTCATCCACCGAGGCATTCAACAGCGCGCTGCGCATTCGTCGCGCGAGGCTGATGGCCTGCGGATCAATACGATTGTTGAAGGCACGATCGCCCATCCATTCCATACCTTCGGTGTGTATGACCCGCAGGTACTCACCGCCGTTGGATGACTCGGACAACACGTCGCAACCGGCCGGTACGAACGCCAGGCTATTGGGCGTGGCGACGAAGGGGTGCACCCGGTCGCTGCCGATCGCGTGCAGGCCGCGCTGGCTGTCGAAGGCAAAACCAATCGCCGCATGGGTCGCTATATATCGGGCGGTGTAGGCGCAGCCGGGCAACAATTCGATCGCCCAAGGGCCGGCCTCGACACGGCGGATCGGTTCAGAAACGAGCGATGGCTGCTGACGGTTTCGATGGCTCATGAACACCATAGTAGTGAAGAGGGCGCACAAAAGTCAGGTCGGTTTTTTGAAAGCCAGCGCAGTGCACCCCTGCCTAGACTGGGAAAAACCTCAGGGAAGCTGCTTCATGAACAGACTGACTCGCGACGATATCGAACAAGCCGCTCGCCACGTATACCAGGTCATGCCCGCCACCGCCCAGTACCCTTGGCCATTGCTGGCGGAGCGGCTGGGTTGCACGGTGTGGGTCAAACATGAAAACCACACGCCGACGGGCGCTTTCAAGGTGCGCGGCGGCATTACCTTCATGCACTGGCTCAAACGCGAGCACCCGGACGTGAAGGGCATTGTTTCAGCGACCCGCGGCAACCATGGCCAGAGTCTGGCGCTGGCGGCAAGCGCGCTGGGTTTGCGGGCGTTGATCGTCGTGCCGGAAGGCAATTCGCCGGAAAAGAACAATGCCATGCGCGGCTTCGGCGGCGAAGTGGTTGAGTACGGCCGCGATTTCGATGAAGCCCGTGAAGAAGCTGCACGTCTGGCACAAGCGCATGGCCTGTACCTGGTGCCGCCATTCCACACCGAGTTGGTCAAAGGCGTGGCCACGTATGCGCTGGAACTGTTCCAGGCGGCGCCGGACCTGGATACCGTCTACGTACCGATTGGCTGTGGCTCGGGGATTTGCGCGGTGATCGCCGCCCGCGACGCGCTGGGCCTGAACACCCAAGTGGTGGGTGTGGTTTCCACAGAGGCTACGGCTGCAAAGTTATCGTTTGAGGCGGGTGCCCTGTGCGAAACCGCCTCGGCGAACACCTTTGCCGACGGCCTCGCCGTGCGCAAGCCAGTTCCCGAGGCTTTCGCCATCTACGGGGCAGCGGCGGCGCGAATCGTATCCGTCAGCGACAGCCAGATAGCCGAAGCTATGCGCATCTATTACACCGATACCCACAACCTCGCTGAAGGGGCAGGTGCGGCGGCCCTGGCAGCACTTATTCAGGAGCGTGAAACCATGGAGGGCAAAAGGGTCGGGGTGATTCTGTCTGGGGGGAATGTCGACCGAGGGGTGTATGCGAGCGTGATTTCCTCAGGCCTTCATGCGTGAATGGATGCCTGTATCCCACAAATGCGAGGCATCTGTGTCTATCGAGAGTGTCGCTGGATGGCTACGGTCTACAGACACTCTTTGATTGATGAGGCAACCATGGATCTGACGGCTGTTCCCTTTGGTACGACCGATTGGTCGACTGTCGAAGCTGTCCAGCATGCCGGACAAACGGGTACCGCCTGGTGGCGAACCTGCCAGTTTGGATCGACGCGCGTGCGGATGGTTGAATACAGTCCCGGCTATCTGGCCGATCACTGGTGCTGGAGAGGTCATATCCTGTTGTGCCTGGAAGGCGAGTTGCACACGGAACTGGAGGATGGCCGCCAGTTCACGCTCACCGCCGGGATGAGCTATCAAGTGGGTAGCAACGCTGAGGGGCATCGATCGTTCAGCACCACGGGTGCCAGGTTATTCATTGTGGATTGATTCCGGGACTGACCTTTTCGACCCATGGCAGCCTTTTGTGGAAGCCAGGAGCGCACTACTCACAGGCATCAATTACAGCCTTCCTGGCGCGTTTGATTTGCTGCTTGATGTCAGTCGTTATTCGCTGTTTTGTGACTTGCTGTTCGAGAAACAGCTGACTCTCCTGGTTTTTCAACTCTGCATCGGCTGCCGCTTCCTGCGCCTCCAGCTCGGCGGCGTGTGCCTCTATGACGGCTTCCACCTCGGCATTATTTTTTGCCGTATCCAACGCCCTGACCAATTTGCCGACCTCAGTATTCTCGGCCTCTGCCAACGCTTCGACAGACAGCCCGGCAACCATCGCCCGGGCTTGGATTTCCAGGTTTTTCATATGCTCCTGTGCAATCTTGCACACGGTATCCTTCCGCTCGCTCTCGATAGACGTCCAGGCCATAAACTCATGCGTCGTCACACTAATCATCGAGATAATGATGGCGGCTCCAATCAATTCGCCTCTCACGTTTCGCAACCTCAACCGCCAAGGGGAACAGAGTTTTTTTGAGTGATTACCCGAGTCCATTCGAGGAATTTAAAGCGTAGCAGGGCGCAGGGCTCTGAAAAGCATGAGAGGGATACCTTGCCATGGGCCTGTTGTTCGAGGGTGACAGGGTTCGATTCGAGGGTGTGCAACCCGGCAGCGGAATTTGAACTCCCGATCCAGGGGCTGACTCCAGTGTTTTCAAACAGCCTGGACCCGTAGCGGTTATCGAGACTGCGGCCAGTGATCCTCAATGTCATGCCATGGCGCCTTGGACGTCACCTCGACGTGCTTCTGTTTGTCGCTGGTAAAGGGCGTGTCCAGCGTACCGAGGGCTATGGATATCCAACCGGAGTATTCGCCCTGGCTATTTGACCAGAAGAGCGACGAACCGCAGCGAGTGCAAAACTGGCGCTCGACAGATTCAGAGGACGAGTAAGACCGGATCTCATCGTCACCCCGTACCAGAACAAAGTCGCCACGCAACACACTGCCGTAGCTCGCAAATGCGGCGCCATGGCTTTTGCGGCATTGGCTGCAATGGCAGTGCGAAACTGCTTTGGGGCGTGACCGCAGCTGGTATTGGACGGCACCGCAAAGGCAGCTGCCCTGCAACGTATCAGTCATTTTTAGTGGCGATCCACTGATGAGGGGACGGCACTTTAAGCGGTGGGCAGATGCAGTGTCGAGCGACTGCTCAAGGCGATTGTTCCCCGGTGCAAGAGATCGCTTTTGCCCGAAAGCACGCGCCTGACGTTTCCCTGTCTACTATCGCCCCAATTGCTCCACCAACTCAGGCGTCACGTAATGCGGCCCGTCGAACAGGTAGAGCGGGTAACCGTCATAGGCGGCCAACTGCGGTTTGAGCTCGGCGGCGGTGGCGGAACGGAATCCGCCACCGAAGTTGGGGCGGAAGGCTTCGACGATGATCCGCACCCGGTCTTTGCCCAGACGCTGGCGCAAGGCGTCGGCGTAGGTTCGGGCGACGGGTGCGGTGCGGGCGTAGACACCGACGCCATCCTGGAAAAACACGCCAATGTCATTTGGCAGCCACTGCTTGAGCCATTCGGCGGTGGCGGCGGGGCCGATATTGGCGCCGTCGTAAACGCTGATCCACAAGGGTCGCGGCAGCTTGGCGAGCAGGGCAGGCAGTTCTTTGGCGCGTGTCCAGCTGGGGTCGACTTCAGCAGGGAAATACCAGCCGGTGACGTGCAGCGGCGTCGGCAGTTTGGCGATGCGTTCCGAGACTTTAGCCAGTTGCTCGATGTTGTCCCGCGAGCGATTTTCGCTGAAGTAACCCGCCAGGCCGAGGATCACATCTTGCGCCCACGGCGCCTTGGCGATACGCGCCCAGTCGGGCAGCACTGGCACGCTGGGCAGGCCGGTACCGGGAACAAATGCCTGATCGTCGACGACGGTCCATTGCACCAGCAGTTCACGTGCACCGAGTTTTTCCCAGTGGCCTTTGATGCCGACCGTCTTGTTGTCCGGCTGCCAGACGATGCCGACAATCCCCGGGCTCAGGGCCTTGTTAGTCATGTAGAGCATGCTGATTCCTGCGCTGAGGGTGACGGCAAACAACAGCGCTGCCACGGTTGCGCGGCTGGCGGTGTAGCCAAAAATATTCACGGCAGTGCCTTGTTGATGCGTTGATGCCATTGGCTCAGTGAGGTGACGCCCTTGGCGTTCCAGTTGGCAGTCGCATCGGGGCCAAGGTGGAACTGCCCCTCATTGAATTGCCAGACGATCACTTGCGGCTTGTGTTGGGCAAAATCCGCCGACTCCAGGTATTGCAGCAGCGTAGCCCACGGGCCGACATCGCCGGGGTTCCAGGTCAGTGCGACGGGGCGGTCCAGGGCATTGGAGAGCTTCTGGGTAAAACCCAGGTAAGGCTGGACAAAGCTGTTGCCAATGACTTGCACCGGTGCCGGCGCGTCATCGATCAGCAAATCGTTTTCTGCCTGATGGCGAACGGTGTAGATGTCGCGGCCAATCGCCTTGCGTTTGATTGCCGGCAGAAAGTTGCTCGCCAGGTCGCCGAACGCGCGGCGGTCGAACCACTGGCCCAGTGCGGCGCCACTACCGGGTTCGCCTTGTAGCCGGTAGCGTTTGGTAATCAGTTGCGCCGTGGCGTCGGCGGTGTTTTCGGCGCTCCAGGCGGTCCAGTGATAGTCGGCGCGGTAAAACGCGGTTTGTTTGCCTTGCTCGGTGTTTTGCAGGATGGGCTTGATGTTCAGCGTGCTCAGGCCGGCGCGAGAGAGGTCACTTTGCAAGTGGTCGTAACGCTGCATCACCGCCGCGCTGATCGGTTGATCGGCGGGCAGGCGCTGGGCATAGAACGGCGCTTTCATCGGCACCACCAGCACGACCAGCCCGATGTGTTCGCGTTCGAGTTGTTGCTGGAGTTCCTTGACCAGCGCAATGTTGCGGGCAGTGCCGGTGTTGTCGACCTTGCTCAGGCTTTCCCAGGCCGGGAACAGCCACCCGCCGTTGCCCGTGATCACTGCCGATGACGCTTGAACGGCCGTGCCCGAAAGGCTCAGCAGCAGACCCGCAATCACGGTGGAAACCGCCCGGCGAGGGGTAAAGCGATCGTGCTTGAAAGGAGAGGTCATGGCGCGGTCTGGTCCACAAGGCCAATCAATCGTGGCGCCTGGCCGGAGCCGATCAGGAACAGGCTGTAACGGTCGCCGGCCTTGAAGGGTTCCAGCTTCAACGGCAGGCTTTTGTGCTCGTTGCAGCTGGCAACCAGCGTCGCCTGCACCGGGTTGATCGTGCGCTGGGCTTGTCCGTTGAACGGCACCTGACTGAATACCGGTGCGCCATTGGCCAATTGGACGTTGGCCTTTTCGCAACCGCTGCCCAGGTTGTACACGTTGAGTTCGGCGCGCAGGTCTTTACCGCGCTGGGGCGGGTCGATCACCAGGCGTGGTGCACGTGCCGGATCGCTGTCGAGAATCAGCGTGACCCACGCACTTTTGGGTGCGCTCAGGCCCTGTATCTGGCGACCATTGACGGTGACCTGCAACGGCTGCCGCGAGTCGACGACCTGAAAGGGACTGGCCACTGCACTCGGGGCGGCGAGGGTGAGGCTCAGGCCTTGGCCTACCTGTACCTGCATGGCCGTGTCGGATGGATTGACCACCCGCAGCCATGCCGAACCCTCGGGCAATTTTGGCGCGTACAACTGGGCAATTTCGGGAGCGGCCTGGGCCCACGACGGGAACAGGCCTAGGCCCAGCCACAAACAGATTCGAACGTTCATGCAAGTCCTCAATAGGAATAAGTCAGGCGACCGAATACGCCTTGAGCGCGGTCATCGCCCAACACCTTCACGCGGTATTGCAGGGAAAAATCCACGTAGGAGCGGGGGGCGTTGTACGTGTCCTCGCGGAACCAGTAGCGGACGTTATTGCCGACACCCACGCCCCCGGCCTTGCCGGACGATGATTCGGTGCTGCCATCGGCATCGGTCCCGCTGTTCATTTTCGAGTCGTAATCGAACGCGGCCACCACATGGGGGAAACTGACCCAGCGCGAACCCGCGCCGCCAATGGCGTAGCTGCGACCGACCTGCCATTCGCTGTTGAAATAGTCCCGCGAGTCGTTGATGTAATGACCGCCTTCAGCGAAGAACTGCGAGGTCCACCAGCTGGAGGCGTCGACCCGTAGATCGGTGCCCACGCTTGCGCCATAACCCAGGCGCACCAGCCAGTCGCCATCGACGTCCGATGATCCAATCGGGAATGTGCGTTCGACGGCGGCCATCACGTTCAGCGACGTGAACGGTTTGACCCGGGCTCCGACGGCGCCTTGCAGCGCGTCGAAACCGGTATCCGAATCGCCGTTCTTGCTCCACAGCGTGTCGGTGACGCGGCCGTAGAGTTCGACAAAGCGAGCGTTGCGATAACCTAACGGGCGCCAGGACAGTTCGGTGCTGTTTTGCAGACTGTCATTGCTGCTGCTGCCGCTGCTGGGCGCTGAACTCAGGCCACTGCTGGAATTGTTGCCGCGATAGCTGGTGGTGCTGGTCAAGCCGATCCTGCGCGACACATCGCCCACCGCTCGGCGGGTGTCGAACAGCTGCTGCGCAGGCATGTCCAGATCACCGGACGCTTGCGCATCGATGACGCGTTTGAAGTAGGCGACGGCTTGCTCGTCGTCATTGACCCGCATGGCGTTATAGGCCGCGTCCTGCGTGGCTGTCGGCGTGAGTCGGGTGACGGCGTCGGACTTGCGAAATGACGCGTGTGCACCGTCGTCATCGCCGGCCTGGACCGACAAGTAGGCGATCTGCAAATCGCTCATCGACTCCAGTTCGCCGGTGTCCCGCGCTTGTTGCAATCGTTCGCGCGCGGTCCGGCGCTGGCCGATGGCGGCATACAGGCTGGCCTCTTCGTAAGCGGGCAAACTGCCCAGCGCCAAGGCTTGGGTAAAGTCCTGACGTGCACCGGAGTCGTCGCCCGATTGCTGACGCAGGCGACCGCGTTGGGCCAACAGTTGAGCGTCATCGCCGGTGATCTTCAGGCCTTCGCTGGCCGCCGCGATGGCTTCGGGCACACGTTTCTGTTCGCTCAGGGCACTGACCAGCAGACGTCGGTAAGCCGGATTCTGCGGCGCGCGGCGAATGGCTTCAGTCGCCAGTGCACCCGCTGTTGCCGGGTCTTTGCGAGCCAGCGCTGCGTAGGCCTGCCCGGCCATCTCGGTTCCGCCGTCGCGCTGGTTGCCCGGCCAGATATCGCAGACCAGGCCGAACGCGGTTTCCTGACAGTTCAAGGCCGGTGCCGGGAAGCGGGCCACAGCGTTTGAGCCGTTGACTTTCTGTCGCAACGCCATGCGAGCGGCGGTGCGTCGGCGGGCCACTTCACCGTTGTCATCGTCGGCCAGCGGCTGCAGATGATCGAGCGCTTGTTGCGGCTCGCCGTGGGCCAGTGCGGTGTCGGCGGCGAAGAAACGAATGTCGCGGGTTTCTGTTGCCAGCAGGCCATCGATGGCCAGGGCATGATTCAGGTCCGCCTGGGCCGCCTGGGTTTTGCCCTGTCGATCAAGGGCATAACTGCGCAGAATCCACGGAGCGATTTCCCCATCGTCCTGGGCCAACGCGCCTGACGCGGCCAGCTCGGCGCCACGGTAGTCGTTGGCAGCGAGCAGGGCACTGATCAGCAGTTGCTGATTGGCGCCGATTTCCGGCGCCCAGGCCACGGCTTTCCTGGCCTGGTCCACGGCCAACGGCACATGGCCTTGCTCCAGGGCGCGATACCCCGCAACCGCCAGTGGCGCCGCCAGTTGCCGACGAATCGCTTCGCGGCGCATCAGCAACGTATCGTCGTTCGGGAACACGGCCAGGGCCTGGGTGGTAGCCTGATCTGCGTCTTGCAGATGTTGCTGGCGCTGCAAGGACTCGATCAGCAGCAGTCGATAATCCATGCGTTTGGGCGCCTGCGCGATGGCGTTACGTGCCGCTTGAGCCGCCGCGCCGAAGTCATCGCGATCATAGGCCTTGAAGGCTTTTGCCGCGGCACCGAAGCCGGGGGCCTGTCGGGACTGCGGATAGCGCTTGGGATGGTCACGCAATTCCTTGTCGCGCTGGGCCAGCGTAATCAGCGTATTCAGGCGCGTGATGTCGGCGCGCTGACGCAAGGCTTCGCGGGCCTTGGAGATGGCCAGGTCATAGTCTTTACGCTCATAGGCGCTGTACGCCTCGTTGGCGGTGACATAGGCCGGGCCGGTCAATGGCAGCGGCAGTGTTTCGCCGTGCACAAGCGCGGGCAGCAGGCTCAGCCCCGTGGCCATGAGGGTCAACAAGGGGCGGTTCATGCCGGAAGCTCCGCAGGGTAATGGCTGTGCTGACGTGCCACGGCCTTTTCGATGGTGGCGCGAGACAACACGCCGCTGTCGACCAGATAGTCGCCGATGCGTCCGTGACGCTGCGGGCGGTACTGCAGCATGGCGCGGTTGAACTCGTCGCGATCCAGCAGGCCCATTTCTATCAGCAGGTCACCCAGCAGTGGCGCGCGGGCATCCGGCACGGCCTGGCCATCGCGCACGTTCAGTTGACGCAACTGCGCAACGATTTCGCTTTCCCGGGCAATCAGCTGCACCGGTTCGCTACCCAATACCTCGCTGACCTGTTGCAGGCCGGCAGCCGGCAACGGGCTGGCAACGGCAACTTGTGCGCGGCCGTCGGCATTCAAGCCAAGCGACACGACGCGCCAGCGCAGAGCGAATTCATCGTCCAGGGTCAGGGTCGACGACTGCGCCTTGCCGGCCACATCGAACACCCGCGGCAGATCGTTCTGGAAGGCGATGGCTTCCGCCAGTGTCTCGTCATCCAGCCAACCGTTGCTGAGCAAAATCCGCCCCAATGGCATGTGCCGGGTTTTCTGTTCGGTGAGGGCGCTTTGCAGATCGGTTTCGTTGATCGCCTGCCAGGACAGCAACACGCTGCCCAGCTTGCGCGGTGCGGCCGCGACCAGGTCGGTGGACGGGAAGTCGTGCATGGTCTTGTCCCACACCAGTTTGCGGTTCATCACCTTGCCGACGATGAACATGCGCCACGCGCGGGAGGCGGCCATGAAGTTGACGAAGTTGCCCACGACCATGCGCGGGATCGACAGCAAGCCATGCTGCCAGCCGTACAGCACGGTGGTGAAATAGCAGCGGTGGGCGATACGCCAGGCCAACGCAATACCGTTGGCCAGCAGCAGGTATTTGATGAAACCGTTGGTCTCGAACGGCGTCGGGAAACTCACGTCCCACAGCCCGCTCTGGCGCAGGATGATCAGGCCCAGCAGTTGCACCAGAATCACGTAGGCGATGATGCTGACGAACGCGGTCACCACGCCTTTGCGGTCGCGGAACAGCAAATAGCGGTTGGCCAGCGAGCCGTTCCAGCCCATTTGTTCCCAGCCTTGCAGGCCGATGCCCAGCGTCCAGCGAGCTTTCTGGCGAAAAGCGGTGCGAAAGGTATCGGGAAAGAATTCGCGCACGCACAACGGCATCTTCAGGGTCGATTCGTAAGGCTTGCGAAACCAGGATTTGCGCAGCACGCGAAACTGCACCGGGAAACGCACGAAGATCGCGTTCATGCCGACCTTGGCCAGGCGTGCGCCAACGTCGTAGTCCTCGGTGAGGCTGTCGGTGTTGAATGGCTGGTTCTGGGTTTCCCCGGCCAGCACACGCAGGGCGCGATGGGAGAAACAGGTCCCGACCCCGGCGGACGGCACGGTATCGGTCATGCTTTCACGCACCACCAGATCCTTGCCGTGCCATTCGGCGAATTCATCCATGTAGGTGCCGGCCACCCATTCGTACCAGTTGCGCTCCAGTGACACCACGGGCAACTGAATCATGTCCTTGCGCGGCAGCAGGTAGTTGAACAGGCGCAATTCCATCGGGTGCAGCACGTCTTCGCTGTCGTGCAGAACCACGCCGGCGAAGGTCATGCCGTGGGTTTTTTCGTGCAGGAAGATCGCCTGAATCACCCAGTTCAGGCAGTCAGCCTTGCAGGTCGGCCCGGCATGCGGGACTTCCACGCGATGCAGTTGCTTGTAGCGCCGACGCATGCGCTCCACTTCATCGATGGTGCGCTGGTCGTTGATGTAGGTGCCGACGAAGACCACATAGTTCTGGTAATCCAGGGTCGACACCATGTTCTCGATCATCGGCGCGATGACGTCGTATTCGAGCCAGGCCGGGACCATGATTGCCAGCGGCTGTTCGTCCCGGGCCATCAATTGCTCGGCGGTCAGCGGCCGGTATTTTCGGTCCACGGTGAACTTGCGAAACAGACGGCGAGACCAGTACCACAGGTCAATGAACAGATCGTCCAGGCTGGAAATCAGGATCAGTACCGCGACCACGATGGTCGAGATCTCCAGGAAGCTGTAGTAATGGGCCAACCAGTAGGGCCAATAAAGCGACGTCATCGAAGGGTTCCGTTACTGGCGATTGCGACGGGCGTTTCGGCCAGCCAGCAACAGGATGAGAACCAACAGGATGCCACCCGGAATCAGCCACAACAGCGACGGCGTGCGCCAGGCGTCGAGACCCTTGGGTTCATCGTTGTCGATCAATTGGCTGCCGCTCGGGTCCTGGGTGTCGAAGGTGGTCAGTGCACCGTTGTCACCGAGGATCGCCACGTCGCCGCGGGCCAGCAGAATCGGTTTGGCGAAGCGTGGCGAGTCAGTGCCCAGCGGTCGATAGACCAGACCGTGCTGTCCGCCGGCATTGACCACTTGCAACGAGGCCAGGTGGTTGAGGGGATGCACGTCCAGCAGCACCTGATCCTTGTGATTGATGCGCAGGCGACCCTGCTCATCCGCTTTTACCGATTCCTTGCTGTCCATGATCGGCAGCTCGAAGGCGAGGAAGGCTTTGTCCGGCGTGACCGATATCTTTGGATCGGCACTGACTTTCAGTTGTGCCCGCAGTGGCGAGACCCCGGCGCCGTCGGCCACCGAAATCACTTGCGGCAAGCTGCTTGCCGGGTGGTCGAGGTAGGCCTGGGGTACGAGGATTTGCGTGTCCATGGCAAAGCGCGCGGCCATGCCGGAGAAGTCATCACCCAGGGCCGTTTTATCCAGCACGATGTGGCTGGTCGGCAGCACCGAGACCGGGAAGGCTTGTGGCGTTTCCAGGCAGCGGTCACTCACTGGCTGGCGCTGGAACGACACGCGCAAGACGTTCGTTGCACCCACCGCATATCGCGGGATACGCGCTTCGATACGTTGCATTTCACCGTTGGCCACGAGCTGTTGCGCGCCAATCAGATAGTCGTTGAGAAACAGCGAGGCCACCGGCGCGGTGTCTGAGGCGCCGGGCGCGGCAGACACATCGATCACAGCCTTGACTGGCAAGCGGCCGTCATAGGCCACGCTGCCCAGAGGGAATGAAGTGCTCCAGTCGGATTTGGCCAGCACGTCGATAGCGCCAGGATTACCGCCCAGGCGCGACAAGGCCACACGGCCGTCGGCGCTCAATGGCAACTGAGCTTCGCTGACCGTCAATTGGCGGCTGCGTGCCAGTGTGTTCCAGGCGGAACTGAACAAGGCCAAGGCCTTGCCGGTGGCTTGCGGCGCGATCATCAGCACCGGGCGTGTGCCCAGTAGCGCCAGGCGCACGTTGTCAGTACCGGTGGCGGCCAGACCTGCGTTGATATGCCGCTCACGCCACTGTGTCAGCGCGTTGGCTGCCGTGGCGTCAAGACCTTGAATCTGGCTCTGCAGCGCGTCCAGAGATGCATTGACGGCCTTGAGCAGTTGCGGGTCGTTGATGGCCAGGTCCGCCTGGACGTTCGGCGTCTGGCCCAGCATCAGCAGGGCGCCGATTTGTGCAGCGTCTGCCAGCGTGTGCGAGCCTTTGCCGTTGAGGCTGGCGAATGCCGGAATGCTCAGCAACTCAGCCGGAATACGCAGGCCGCTGAGGTCAACGCTGTCTTGAATGGCAGGGAAGGGCAGGATGCGGCTGTGCTTGCCGATCCGCTCCAGCGCCACCCCGAGGCGCCACGCCGCATCGTAGCTTTCGGCGGACAAGGTGCCGGACGCGACCATGATGCCCGGTTTGCCCGGCAATGCCGTCCACGCGGCGCCAACGTCCTGCAACTGGCTGGCGTCGTAGCTGTAGGTGAGGCGCGTGTCCGGTTCGATACGCAACACGTTGTCGATGGCGCGTTCGTCTTCGCACAACACGCGGGACACGATGGACGACCAGGCAATGCCCAGGCGCAACGAGCCGCTGTCCCGCGGTTTCTTGTCTACGCCCAGCGTGGTGCTGGCGTCGCCCTGAGGTTCGCTGAGCCCTTCGGCGCGCACCGGATAACCGTCCAGCGACAGCAGCAGCGTGTTGCGGCCGCCTTCACCATTGAGATAGCTGGCGTTGAAATTCAGGGTGGCCTCCGTCAGCGGCACACCCGCCGGCACCGGCAGATACAGCTCGCGACGGGCATCGGTGGAGCCGAGGATGATCGGCGCGTCGATCCCCAGATCGCTCAAACGCACCACACGCTCCTGGCGAGTGTCGGCGTTGAGCCGGTTGATCGCCTGGGTGAGCGGGCTGTCCGCGGCCAAGGCAAAGGTCGGCATGAGCGCGAGCAGGCTCACGCCACAGGCAAGGGCGCTGAGCGCGCCCGTATGGATGGCAACGGAAGACTTCATTCAGGTAGATCTCGAGCTGATAAGGGGAGGAGCGGTTCGGTTTAAAGAGAGGTGTTGGCCTAATGTCGATCTGTAGGGGCGAGCTTGCTGGCGATGGTCGTTAACGATGGCGCATATCTACTGGCTGAACGCGGCGTTCTCGAGTCCATCGCGAGCAAGCTCGCTCCTACAGTTCCCAGGGATCCGGGCAGCGCAGGGACCACGATGAAATCATCGACCGGGCGCCCCATCAGGGCGTCGACGATGCGCGCACTGGCCTTGCCATCGCCGTAAGGGTTGGCTGCCAGAGAGCATCGCCGCCACAGCAGATCGTCATCGAACAGCGCGTTGACGCCGGCGATGATCGAGTCCGGCGAGGTGCCAACCAGGCGAACCGTGCCCGCCGCTACCGCTTCCGGGCGTTCCGTTACGTCACGCATGACCAGCACCGGTTTGCCCAGTGACGGCGCTTCTTCCTGCACGCCACCGGAGTCAGTGAGGATCACGTGGGCGCGTTGCATCAGGCGCACGAAGGCCAGGTAATCCAGCGGCTTGATCAGGTGCACGTTGGGCAGGTCGCCCAGTTGCTCGGTGACCGGGCCGATGACATTGGGGTTCAAATGCACCGGATAGACGATCTGGATATCCGCACGCCGGGCCAGATGACTCAGGGCCTTGCAGATATCCAGGAAGCCTTCGCCGAAGTTTTCCCGACGATGCCCTGTGACCAGCAAGACTTTGCGGCCGCTCTGCAGGTACGAAAACTGCTGGTCCAGACTGGCACGCAAGTCGGCGTCCTGCTCAATGCGTTGCGCAGTCATCTGCAACGCGTCGATCACCGTATTGCCGGTCACGAAGGTGCGACCCTGCAGGCGTTCGTCGAGCAGGTTCTGGCGCGACTCGAGGGTCGGCGCGAACAACATGTCTGCACCCAGGTCGATGCAGCGACGGTTCATTTCTTCCGGCCACGGGCTGTAGATGTCCCCGGTTCGCAGCCCGGCCTCCACGTGGCCGACCGGAATGCGTCGATGAAATGCCGCCATCGCGGCGACCATGGCCGAGGTGGTGTCGCCATGCACCAGCACCCGGTCCGGGCGGACCCGTTCCAGCACTGGGTCAATCGCTGCGTATAACGCCGCGGTCAGCGAGTTGAGCGTCTGGTGCGGCGTCATCACATCAAGGGTGCAATCAGCCTTGAGGTCGAACAGATCCAGCACCTGTTTCAGCATGCTTTGATGCTGGCCGGTGACGCAGATCTGCGAATCAATGCCCGGCTCCGCGGCAAGGGCTTTGACTAACGGCGCCATCTTGATGGCTTCCGGACGGGTCCCGAAGATCGAAAGGATTTTAATCTTTTGGCGAGCGATGATGCCTTCCTCGCGCAGTTTTAGTGCGCAACACAACAGCGGCCCAGTTTTATTGGAACTTGAGCAAGCTAGCGGTAATTGGATTTAATTAAGGTCGGGTCATCGGCGTGCGAAGTGAATTGATGTTCACTTCAGGTGAGAGAGTGCGTTGCCTGGAGCCCGGATCGCCGAATTATTAGCATCGAAGAACAGTATTTAAAAGTGTTATATATATTTTTTTATTAAATTCAAAAGTTTGAAACTTTTGAAATTGTGGTCGGTCTTTTATAGTTTTTCGATATTTCAGTACAGTTATTGTTGATTGTTTTAGTAAGTGTAAGTTGCTGATTTAAAAGTATTTATTTAAAATGGTAGTCCGTTCGTCGGAGCGTATGAATTATTCCGACTGTATAAGGGTCCGGGCCGTGCTGTAAGTCAGCGGCCTTCTGGAGTATAGCGGGTAATAGTCACTTAAGTGACGCCTGTATATTGTCATAGCGTAATAATTTTTATGGATGATTCGTAAGTGTTTTATAAATGTCCTGCTTCAATTGGCAGGGTAAGTGTTTTGGTCGCCGGAATAAAACCTGGGTAATTACTTCGCTTTCCAGTGACCGCCGCCCGACTCGCAATCGATCTTCACCTGGCTCAAGTGCTCGGCGTCGTAGTAATACGTCGTCACTTGGGCATTGTCGGGAATGTTGAGCGACTTGGCATTCTTGTCCTTACTGGTGGAATGAGGGTTGGCCAGCGACTCCTGAGTCAAGGTCGCAATACAGGTGGCTTGATAATGCTCGTCGCACTGGTCGACCTTTTTCCTGGTGCTGGTCGTCATTTCCTTGCTTTCATTGCTGCAGGACCAATCGATGGAATTTACCGGCATGCCTTCGTACTCATAACAGCTATGGGATTCGACCACAGGCACGGAAGGGCTTTGGGAGCGGGTCAGTACGTCGCAGCCTTCAGCGAAAACCAAGGTAGGGCCGAGGCTGGCGATCAGAAGCAGAACTCTACTGTTCATCGGGATTTCCTCTCCAGTGGCGCCTTGCCGGATCAGGGGGCAGCGCTGATAAAGTTTCGAAAACACGATGGCGCGAGGGGTTCAATTCGTTTTTGATCGGCGACAGGCTGTCACTGCAAAAAGTCTCGAATCGCTTGAATGGTCTGCGTGGGCGCTTCTTCCATCAGCCAATGTCCTGCTCCCGGAATCACTACTTCCGTGACCTTGTCCGCCGCGTTGCGCATGACGATGGCTTCGTTGTTGCCAAAGGATTTTTCCCCACCGATCGCCAGCACCGGCATGGTCAAGCGCGTCTTCATCGACGCTTCGTTGTCCAGCGCGTCCTGACGAATGCTGCGGAACTGCGCGAACGCCGCATGCATCGCGCCGGGTCGTGCGTAGAGTCTGGCGTAGTGCTGACGGGTTGCCTCGTCGACCTTGGTGGGGTCGCCGGCAAACTCGTTCCAGAAGCGATCCAGGTAGACGCGCTCACGCCCGGCCACCAGGCGCTCGGCATCCGGGCCACCGAAGTCGAAGTGCCACAGCATCGGTGACCGCACGATATCGTTCCACGGCGGGATGCCCGGCACGGGCGCATCCATCACCACCAGGCGATCGGTTTGCTGCGGATAACGCGAGGCGTAGGCGAAGGCGACCATGGTGCCGATGTCGTGGCCGATGACCACCGAGTGTTCGATACCCAACGAGGCCAACACCGCACGCACATCACCCGCTTGCGTCTTCTTGTCGTAACCGCTTTCCGGGATCGACGACAAACCCATGCCGCGCAGGTCCGGCACCACGACGGTGTGATCCCTGGACAGGTCGGCAGCCAGTGGCGCCCACATGTCGCCAGTGTCGCCGAAGCCGTGCAACAGCACCACAGCGGGACCCTTGCCGCCGATGCGGACATGGATTTTCGCGCCTTCTACCGGAATGTCCTGAGTGCGGAAGGAAGTGGGGAAGGGAGGCACGCCGGCATGGGATGGAAGGCTTAGCGCAAGAAGCAGGGTAGCCGTCAGCATGGTGCGAATCATGGCGCTGTCTCCAGATGAACCGATTGGAGGAGCGTAGCCCGTTTTGCGATATCCTGAGGTACCAGAGTCCCTGTCCGTTAACGCAACCGAGTGCCACACACCTTGATCGAACGACGCCAATTCAGCGGAGGCATGAAGGGGAAGAATCTTCGCTATCTGAACGATAACCCCGGCGAGCCTGTTCAAATGACACGGACAGGCTTTTTGCTGCTCGAACATTTCTCGCTGCCTGCTTTTACCCAGGCGCTGGATACGATCGTCACCGCGAATCTGCTACGACCCAAACTGTTTTCGTCCCGCACGTTCGGCTTGAACGACGGGGAAGTCGTCAGCGATCTGGGGCTGGTCATTCGCCCGGATGCGCGCATCGATTGTTCGGTGATTCACGACCTCGATCTGCTGGTCATTTGCGGTGGCTACCGAACCGAGTTGAAAGCGACTGATGAGTTGATCAGCCTGTTGAGAGCGGCCGCCGACCAAGGTGTCAGCCTGGCTGGATTGTGGAATGGTGCATGGTTCCTCGGGATCGCCGGTTTGCTCGACGGTTACCGTTGCGCGATTCACCCCGAACATCGCCCCGCGCTCGCGGAAATTGCCAAGGCCACGCACGTCACCAGCGAGCCTTTTGTCATCGACCGGGACCGGCTCACGGCGTCCAGTCCGTCAGGGGCTTTCCACATGGCGCTGGACTGGATCAAGGGCTTGCACGACAAGGCGCTCGTCGAGGGTATTGAAGACATCCTCGCGTTCGAAGAGTCCCGCTACCGGCGCATCAAACCGACGGAAAATGTCTGTGTGAGCGCTCCCTTGCGCGAGGTGGTGAAGCTGATGGACGCCAACCTCGAAGAGCCGCTGGAGCTGGAACAACTGGCGGTCTATGCAGGGCGTTCTCGTCGACAGCTGGAGCGTTTGTTCAAGGAGCAACTCGGTACCACGCCACAGCGCTATTACATGGAGCTGCGGATTACCGAGGCGCGTCGACTGCTCCAGCACACGGAGCTGTCCCAGGTGGATGTGCTGGTGGCGTGTGGCTTTGTGTCGCCGAGTCATTTCAGCAAGTGCTATAGCTCGTATTTCGGGTACAGGCCGTCGAAGGAAACGCGGCTGGTCAAGTAAGCCTGTAGGAGCGAGCTTGCTCGCGATGGATTTCAGAGCACCGCGTTTAGTCAGATAACGCGCGTTTTCGTTAACGACCATCGCGAGCAAGCTCGCTCCTACATAGGCCTATATCGTTGCGACATGCGTTGTCGTACGACTATATGATTCCCTAAATGCCCACTGACACACACCGACGGCTGAATGCTGTCAGGCACCGTAGTCTGCGCCGTTTGGCGAAAATTTCATTTTCAGCGGCGCGCAATGTCGAGACGAACAGCAATTTTCCAGATTGACAGCCGGGTAGGGGACTCGCTATAAAAGGCGCAGTTGTACGATGACATACGATGTTACATCCCTAAAAACAAAAACCGGTTCCCATCATGAATTCAATCCGCTTTCTCGCCTCCCTGCATGGCGCTTCTTATGGGCCGGTCCTGACTGCCTGTCCGTGCGCATTGTCTGTGACAGCTGCGCCAACCCCCTGATTACACGTGCTAATCGTCTGACGCGAGCCGCTGAGCGGCGTGCTGCGTGTAAGAAGTGATCTCGCTTGAAACCGAGAGATCATCACCATAATCCAATAATAAAGTGATGCCATGAATCTGAACGAGCCTATCAATGCGCAACGTGTCGGCCAGGCCGTCGGTAAATACCGCTGGACGATCTGCGCACTGTTGTTTTTTGCCACCACCGTCAACTACCTGGACCGTCAGGTGCTCAGTCTGTTGGCGCCGGATCTGTCGACGCAATTTGGCTGGAGCAACAGCGACTACGCCAACATCGCGTCCGTGTTCCAGTTTGTGTACGCGATTTCCATGCTGTTTGCGGGCCGTTTCGTCGACAAGATCGGCACGAAGAAGGCCTACATCATCGCGATCAGTATCTGGTCGACCGGCGCCATGATGCATGCTTTTTCAGTGCCGATGGGCGAGGGCATCGCAGCGGTGTGTGGCGCGTTCGGACTGGCCGTCATCCCGGTGTCGATCGCAGGCTTCATGCTGTCGCGCGCCGTGCTGGCGATCGGCGAAGCGGGTAACTTTCCGATCGCGATCAAGGCCACTGCCGAATACTTCCCGAAGAAGGAGCGCTCCTTCGCCACCGGCATCTTCAACTCTGGCGCCAACGTCGGTGCGATCCTGGCGCCGATCTGCGTACCGCTGATTGCTGGCCTGTGGGGTTGGGAAGCGGCATTCATCGTGATCGGCATGCTGGGCTTCGTCTGGGTGACCGTGTGGATTGCGCTGTACGAGAAACCAGAAAAGCAAAAACGTCTCTCGGCGCAGGAACTGGCCTACATCCGCAGTGATGCTCAAGTGGTCGTCACCCCGAAACCGGACGTCGCTGATAAAAAAGTATCGTGGTTCAAGTTGCTGACCTACCGTCAGACTTGGGCTTTTGCCTTCGGCAAATTCATGACTGACGGCGTGTGGTGGTTCTTCCTGTTCTGGCTTCCGACGTATCTTTCGGCGCAATACGGCATGAAAGGCCAGGCCATCGTGTGGCCGCTGGCCGTGTTGTACAGCATGACCATGGTGGGCAGCATTGGCGGTGGCTGGTTTCCCAGCTATTTCATGGCGCGTGGCGACGCGCCGTATGACGGTCGTATGAAAGCCATGCTGGTGATCGCTTTCTTCCCGCTGCTGGTACTGCTGGCGCAACCTTTCGGTTACATCAGTTTCTGGGTGCCGGTGCTGTTGATCGGCATAGGCGCGTCGGCGCATCAGGCGTGGTCGTGCAACATCTTCACCACCGTGTCCGACATGTTCCCGCAAAAATCCATCGCTTCGGTGGTCGGTATTGGCGGCCTGGCCGGCGGTATGGGCGGTGTAGCGATGACCAAAGTGGGCGGCTGGGTGTTCGACTACTACAAATCGATCAACGACATTCACACCGGCTACATGATCATGTTCGCCATCTGTGCGGTGGCTTATCTGGTGGCGTGGAGCGTGATGAAACTGCTGGTGCCACGCCATAAGGAAATCACCGACCTGTAAACGGTGGGCCCGACGAGGTTGAACCGGCACGCAACGTGGGTGGTTGCGGTCAGCGGTTCAATGTCGTCGGGCTTCGGCAATCAATGTACCGGGGCGTGTAAGCAAGTCATCAGCGGTTTGTCTGACTGTCGGTGCACGTTTTTTTGCCGTTCCCAGGCCAGTTTGATTGCGTCAATGCTCGGCACAAATCGGGACATGTGCCGAATCCCCACGACCGGAATCTTGCGGCTGCCAATGGTTGCAGTGAAGCCATAAGTCGCTCGGTACGAAGACGAGTCAACGTGATCCAGTGCTTTCCCATTCCCGAATCTCTCCCACAAAATCTTCGCCGCCGAGGGGCTTCCCAGGCCGTTGCTGTAAGCAATGATCAACTCGGGCTCCGCGAGCGACACTGTCACCCGCTCGAAAAAATCCATTGATTTGCGTGTCAGCGATTCCAGACTCGCCGCGGACGATTGCCGCGCAACTTTTTGTATGGACGCTGCATCAGCCGAGCACAGCAGCAACGCATTGGTATAGAGGGTGTCGCGCCAGTCAAAACCAAGCTTGGCAGGCAACTCGGTCAATCGCCGGGGCAGGGGCGTCGAACCCCAGCCGCCTTTCAGGCCATGGGCGACATTGGAAAACTCGGGTTGCTCGTAGCCTGCGTGTACCGCGCCGGCATTGGTGTGGATGTCGTCGGCGAGGGAGCCGTTGAAGCCGATCACGATCAGACGCTTGCGGCTGGGCGGTGCGGCGAGCAATTCGAAGGCGCAGTCGAAGGGACGGCCTGCGAAACCACCGATGCCGAGGTCCTCGAGGACTTCAAGCATATAGTTGCGGGTTTTTAACGGCACAGGTCAGTCCGGTTGGGGATAGCAGCAAAAGGAATCGGCACCCGAGAAAAGCCCAGGTTTTTTGCAGTGGGTCGCAAACTACCGGCCATGCGCAACCGCCGCCAGTTGCTCGGTATCGACGCGCACAAAAATGGAGTCCCCGACAGCCGTGAGCACATCCCCCGCGTAGACCTCGCAGATGACGCGGGTTTTGCGTCCGACTTCACCTTCGACTTTCGCACGCAGGGTCAACGGGACGCCCATTGGCGTCGGCTTGATGAACTTGATGCCCAGGTTGCCAGTGACGCAGTTGATGCGCGGGAGGCTGGCGACTTCGCGGTTTTCCATGCGGTAGTGATAGGCCATCGCCGTCCAGTTCGAATGGCAGTCAACCAGCATCGCGATCAAACCGCCGTAAACCAGATCCGGCCAACCACAATACTTGGCTTCCGGCATGTGCTCGGCGATGACATGCTCGCCGTCCTCATGCCAGAAGCTCTTGATCTGCAGCCCGTGCGGATTGCTGCCGCCGCAGCCGTAACAAACGCCGTCAGGCGCGGCGGTGTCTTGCAGGGAAGTGTCGAGCGTAGGCATACCTGGGTCATCCTCAAGAATGTGAACCGGACCGGGCGGATTTTAACGCTGAACCGATAACGATGGGGGCTGTCATTGCCTCTCCGGCTCGGGCGTCAGATCATTCCCCGGTGAACGCTCTTCATGGCTGGATCGTGTGGGGGGCAGAACCATAGGCTTTAATAGACAGTGGCTCTTCATGTAATGCCCCGGCTCATCGTTCTGCAAAAGTAGCCGATAGCAGTGTATGCAAAGTACTTTTTTCAACGACAGGCGGGAATCCATGCCGAACAGTTTCGCCTCCAATAACCCTTCTTCCTCCCGTCGTTCCAGCGTGGTCCTGGCTCGCGCCTCGCTCTTCAAGTTTGTGGGTCTATTGGCAGGCGTGTTTTTACTGGCCAGCTATTCACTCGTTTACCTTGCACATGATCTAGACCGGGCCGAAGAGGCTGAAAGCGCGTTCTACACGGAGAAGGCCGTCCAGTCGCTGGAAAAATCGCTGCGCTCAACCGTCAAGGATTACGCATTCTGGGGCGATGCCTATAGGCACCTGCATGCCAAAGTGGACCCTGACTGGGCCTTCGTACGACAGAACGTCGGAGCAACGCTTTACGCGGATTTCGGGATCCAGGGGCTGTTTGTCGTCAACGACCTCGATCGCACCGTTTACTCTGTGGTCAAGGGTGAGCTGAAATCCGTAGAAGTCACTGAGTGGCTCAAGCAGTCCATCGCCGGGGTTCTTGATAAGGCGCGTGCAGGAGCGGAAACAGAGACACCGACAACAGCCTTCATCAATGTGGGAGGAGTGCCCGCCCTCGTCGCGGCAGCAGCCATCACGCCGGGAACCGATCCGACAGTGGTGCCTGATGACCGGCCACCTTCAGTGCTGGTTTTCGTCGATGTATTGAACAGCGCCAAGCTGCAGATGATCGGCGACGATTTCGGGGTCGATCGCCTGCACCTCGCCACCTCTAGTGAAATGGACACTGCGTCGCTCCTTCCTCTGGGCGATGACGGTTCGGCCGGCAGCCTGCAGTGGAGTCCGCAAAGACCAGGCCTGCGGTTGTTGGGGATAGGGTTGCCCTTGATCGGCGTTGCTGCGCTGTTGGTGTGCCTGATGACGTGGGGCATTTTGCGTCGTACGACGGCGGGGGCGCGGGCACTTGACGCCAGCTACGCATCACTGCAAGGCAGTCAGGATGCCCTTGCCACCAGCGAAGCACGCTTTCGCGACGTCGTTGAAGCCAGCTCGGACTGGGTATGGGAAATCGATCCCGAATGGCATTTCACCTATTTGTCAGAACGATTCGAAGACGTGACGGGGCTCTCCAGAGAGGCCTGGATTGGTGCGGTGATCGATGATCTGCTGAGCACCGAACTGGGCACGCTGGCTCAGTGGCTCAGCATCCCGAACCGTCGTCCGGATATCAGTATTCAGTGCCGATACGTCGATACCGAAGGCCAGGATCGAATCACTCGTCTTTCGGCTCGAAAAATGGCGGGGGGAGGGTTCCGGGGGACTGCGACGGATGTGACAGAGGAAGTCGAAGCCCGTCGGCGTATCGAATTCCTCTCACAGCATGACGCCTTGACCGGACTACCGAACAGAACCCGTCTTCAAGAGTTTCTCGACGGCAAACTCAAGGCATTGCCGACGATAGACCAGCCGCTGGTGATGCTCAGCCTGGACCTGGATCGTTTCAAACCGGTGAATGACTTGCTCGGGCATGCTGCAGGTGATGTGGTCCTTAATGAAGTATCGGGGCGCCTGGCAGACTGCGTGCGCCATGGCGACCTGGTTGCTCGGGTCGGCGGGGATGAGTTTGTATTGATCCTGACCGACGTGAGCTCCCAGGACGAAGTCGAGACACTCTGTCGCCGCTTGATCGAGTCCGTCGAGCAGCCAATAACGATCGATGAGCAGGAGGTGTTCATCAGCGCCAGTGTTGGCATCGCGATGGCACCTCATGACGCCTGCGAGGCGACCGAACTGCTTCGCTATGCGGATATCGCACTGTACGAAGCCAAGGCCGGAGGGCGCAACACCTGGCGCTTTTATGCCGGTGACATGAACGCCAGGATCATCGAGCGCCGTCGACTGGAAAGTGACCTGCGCTTTGCGATCAAACATGGAGAGCTGCGGCTGCATTTCCAGCCACGCTATCGTATCGCTGACGGTCAGATGGTGGGGGCCGAAGCGCTGGTCCGGTGGCAACATCCTGAGCGCGGTTTGATACCACCCGACACGTTCATTCCGATTGCCGAGGAATCCGGACTGATACTTTCCCTGAGCAACTGGGTTCTCGATACCGCGTGCCGCTGCGCCGCACGGTGGCCGGAAAATTTGTTCGTATCCGTCAACCTGTCACCGACCGAATTCAAACAAGGCAATCTGGTCGAGCGCATTCAGAAAACACTCGCCGACTCGGGTATCAACCCTGCCCGTGTAGAGCTGGAGATTACCGAAAGCGTCATGCTTGAAGACGCCACCGGTGCAGTTGAGGTGATGCGTACGCTCAAACGCCTTGGCGTTCGGATATCAATGGACGACTTTGGAACGGGGTATTCATCGCTGAGCTACCTTCGTGCATTCCCGTTCGACGGCTTGAAAATTGACCGCAGCTTTTTGAACCGGCTGGCCGATAGCGAGGATGACAAGGCGATCATCCGGGCTATCGTTGGCCTGGGACGTGCGTTATCGCTGACCGTCACTGCTGAGGGCATTGAAACGGCCGACCACCTGAAATTGCTGAAGGCGGTATCGTGCGATGAAGGTCAAGGCTATTTCCTGAGCCGGCCGCTGGATATTGTGGCTTTCAATGAGTTGGTAGGCCTCGTCGAAGAAGTTCGTTAGAGGCCGGCTACCCACCCTGAACAACGGTCGTTCATCCCTGGACGGTTTCCGCAAGTCTGGCGATCACCTTGATCTCGAACTGGAAACCATACAGCCACGTAACGCCAATCCCGGTCAGCGTCGGGTGCGGCGCGTTGCCCCAGAACTCCGGCACGATCTTCCAGATCGTTTCGAACGTCGATTCGGGATCGACGACGAAGACGGTGACATCAATCACGTCGTCGAAGGTACAACCGGCCGCGACCAGGATCGCGTTAAGGTTGGTGAAGGCGAGCCGGACCTGATTCTCCAGGTCTGGCTCGGGCGATCCATCCTCCCTGCTGCCGACTTGCCCGGACACGAACAGAAAGCCATTGGAGCGAATTGCCGGCGAGTAGCGATTTCGCTCGTAAAGTGCCTGGCGTCCGCTCGGAAAAACCACATCACGCGTTGTCATAAAAGACCTCCATCAAAGGGCCAAAGCCGACCCGAACCTAACGTTGAAGGGACTGTAAGGACTTGCGCCGGGGCGATAAACGAGCAACCTTGGTGATCACTGTTTGGGAAACCCAAACAATCTGATCGACACAAGGGGCGGCGATGGACCGTTTTGATGCGATGCAGGCCTTCGCGCGGGTGGTGGAGGCGGGCAGCTTCACCAAGGCTGCAGAAACCCTGCACATGAGCAAAACCACCGTGACTCAACTGGTGCAGCAACTGGAAGCGCGATTGCGCGTCAAGTTGCTCAACCGCACGACCCGCAAAGTCAACGTCACCGCCGATGGCGCCGTTTATTACGAGCGGGTGATCAAACTGCTGGCCGACATCGACGACGCGGAAACCAGTCTGTCCGGCGCCTCGGCATTGCCCCGGGGCCGGCTGCGAGTCGATGTGCCGAGCCCGCTGGCGAGCATGATTCTGATGCCGGCATTGCCCGCGTTTTACGCGCGATATCCGGACATCCAGATCGACATGGGCGTGAGTGATCGCATCGTCGACATGATCGACGAGAACGTCGATTGCGTGGTGCGCGGTGGTGAACTCACGGATCAGTCGCTGATGGCCCGGCGCGTCGCTGACCTGCCGCTCGGCGTATTTGCAGCACCGAGCTATCTGGCTCGGGTCGGCACGCCCTCGCATCCGCGTGAGCTGGAAGAGTCGGATCACCGAATCGTCGGTTTCCTGTGGGCGCGCACCGGCAAACCGCTGCCCTATGCGATGCACAATCACAGTGAAAGTGTGCAGGTCAAAGGTCGCTATGTGTTGGCTGTCGACGATGGCAATGCCTACCTTGCGGCCGGTCTGGCCGGGCTGGGCGTACTCTGGTTGCCGAAGTACATGTCCAAAACCTTTGAGGCGAGCGGCCAGTTGGTGCCGCTGTTCGAAGACTGGCACCTCGATACGATGCCGCTTTACGTGGCGTTTCCGCCGAACCGGCATATCAGCCTCAAGTTGCGCGTGTTCATCGATTGGGTCGTGGAGGTGATGGCACACCATGCGCCGGTGGGCGAGCGAAATGCCTTCGAATCAAAGGCCTGATACGCCACTGAAGGCGCGCGCGGTGTCAGCCGGCGCGCCCGTCAGTCATTTGCTGGCGTCGAGCACGACGCGGTAACGTGCCTTGCCGCTGCGCAGATGCTCGATGGCTTCGTTGACCCGGCTCATGGGGAAGTGCTCGACCTGCGGCAGGATCTGATGCCGTGCGCAGAATTCCAGCATGGTCGCCGTAGTAGCGGGCGAACCGACCGGCGAGGCGGACAGGCTCTTCTGTTGGGGGATCAGGTTGAACACGTGCACGGGAATCGCGCCGGGCACGATGCCGACAAAATGCAGGCGACCCTTGCCGCGCAGGGTGCCGAGCATGGCCGGCCAGTCGAGGTCGGCGTTGGCGGTGATCAGGAGAAAATCCAGGGTTCCAGCGATGGCTTTCAGCGCAGCGCTGTCGGTCGAGGCGACGACGTTGTGTGCGCCCAGACGCTTGGCTTCGTCCTGCTTGCCCAGTGACGAAGTGAAGGCCGTGACTTCGCAGCCCCACGCATTGAGAAAGCGCAATGCCAAGTGGCCTAGACCGCCGATGCCCACCACACCGACCCGGTCAGTCGGCTTGACGTCAAATTCCATCAGCGGGTTGAACACCGTCGAGCCGGCGCAGAACAGAGGGCCGGCCATGGCGGGATCAAGGCCGTCCGGTATTGCCAGCGCCCAGGCCCAGTGCGAACGCACGCGGTCGGCAAAGCCGCCGTTGCTGCCAATGATGGTGGGTTGGGCCGTGCCACACAGGTGATGGGAACCGCCGATACACGAAGAGCAATGCATGCAACTGCCCTTGTACCAGCCGATGCCCACCCGTTGCCCCGTTTCGAGACCGCGTACCTGTGCACCCATTCGCACGATACGGCCGACCACTTCATGGCCCGGGATAAACGGGTATTGGCTGATGCCCCAATCGTTATCGATCAGCGACTGGTCGGAGTGGCAGACGCCGCAATATTCCACGGCCACTTCCACTTCCTCTTCTCCCAATGGGCCGGGATCGTAGCTGTAGCGCTCCAGCGGCGCGCCGGCCGCCGTTGCGGCCCAGCCAGTGAAGGACGTGAGTTCGGTGTCATCGCTCATGGGAAACCTCCAGGTCAGGAGACAGGGATTTGGCTACTTGGCTGTCGCGGCGCAGACAGGAAAGTGTAGCGTAACGCTGACCGTCGTCTCGTCTGCCGACAGAGTGCCAACCTCGATGTGGCGGGCCTGACGACGCAGGCGATTCATGAAGGCATTCGGATGCTTTTGCTGATGATCGCCGAACATTGATGACACCGAGCAGAGCATCACCGCCCTTCAAAATTATCGGCGCCGCCGGCCAACCTGCACTAACGTTCATGCAGTCGTCGCGAACTGGAACTACGCTGCATGTTTTGCTCGGCCACCGATGAATTCCGCGCCATCTCATTGAGGATTTTCGGGGCACGATGTAAAGCTCGTCTAGATCCTGCGGAGCATACGGATAATGCACGATCTTCGCCCAGACCCAACGCTCAGTCTGAAGTACTCTGCCGAACGCCCGATATTCCTGGACTTCCTGCAGCAGGCGAAGCGTTCGCCTGATGCAATCGCCGTCATCGCTCAAGACGCGACGTGCAGCTATCGACAACTTGAAGCGATAAGCCGGGGCATTGCGTCTTCCCTGGTCAGAGAGGGCGCTAAACTATCCGACCGGGTTGTTATTGTTTCGAGTCGTTGTGCGGGGCTGGTCTATTCAATGCTCGGAGCGTCGCGTGCCGGATTGATGTTCACGGTGGCCGACGTCGCCTACCCGCCAGCGCGTATAGGGCAAATCATTCGGGCGCTCGAGCCTTCCTTCGTGCTGGTGTGCGGCGAGGCGACTGTCGAACTCGAGCGTGAACGCCTTGCGTCAAATCCGCGGGTCGTTCAAATACCGGAACGTCCCGCCGATGTCCTGCAGGCATTCGCCTGTGATCAAACGAGCTTGCCTGAAGTCGACCCGGCCGATCCGGCCTATGTCACCTTCACCTCCGGCAGCACGGGTGAGCCGAAGGGGATTGTGACCCATCACGCGCCTTTGGTTCACTTCATTGAATGGCATACCGAGTGCCATAAGTTATCGCAAGACGATCGCTTTTCCTTGCTGTCCGGTCTGGGCCACGACCCGGTATACCGTGATGTGTTTACGCCGCTGTCCATTGGCGCGAAAGTTGTTGTTCCGGCCCAGTCAATCGTCATTGACCCTTTTGCTCTGGCTGCATGGATACAAGAGAACGAAATATCCATTATTCATCTGACCCCTCCGCTGGGGAAACTCATTGAGACAGGAGCCAAACCTCGCAGAATTGAATTAGGCACCCTGAGATATCTGTTCTGGGGCGGAGAAGCATTAAGTCATACGCTGTACAAACAAATACGCGTTGTTGCGCCAAATGCCGTGAGCGTGAATTTCTACGGCACGACGGAAACGCCACAGGCGATGGCGTACCATCCTGTCGATCCTGAAGCCGATAACGGAAAAATTCCGCTGGGCAAGGGGATTGAAGGCGCACAACTGCTGGTCGTGAATAAATCAAATCAGCTGGTCAGTGTGGGGGAAGCCGGAGAAATACTGATACGCAGCCCTTATTTGTCGTTGGGTTACTGGAATGACACATCGCAAACCCGAGAAAAGTTTGTGGTGAACCCGTTTACGAATGCCGAGCACGATATTTGTTATAAAACCGGTGACCTTGGCACTTATCTTATCGATGGCAGTGTCAGCTTCCTGGGGCGAGGTGACAGTCAGGTCAAGATTCGCGGCCATCGAATCGAACTGACTGAAATCGAAGGCGCACTGTCACGGCATCCCCGAATCGCGCAGTGCATGGTGCTCGCCAACCATGCCACGTCGCTCGCCAGGCTGGTTGCCTACTGCGTTGCGACAACGCCGGTTTCATCAAGTGAATTGCGTGACCATGTCGGCAAGGAACTCCCCGACTATATGGTCCCGGCGTTGTTCGTCTTCCTGGATGCCATTCCACTCACACCGAACGGAAAAATAGACAGGCGCGCGTTACCCTCGGTTGATAAGGACGCGTCGATGAGTTCGAGCCAGGACCTGTCACCGCTGGCGGCCGCATGGTCGGAAATACTCGAAGTCCCGCGTATAGATTCAAATTTGTCGTTCGTAGAGCTGGGAGGGGATTCACTCTCGTTTGTACAAGCTTCCATGGCACTTGAAGCGCTGATTGGCCATCTCCCGGATCAGTGGGAAATGATACCGGTACGCCAATTGTGTGAGCTGAGCCATAAAACCCGGCCTTCCCGGTTTTCACTTCGGGCAATGGAAGTTCCTGTTCTTCTTCGCGTCATGTCCATTTTGCTCATTGTTATCGGGCATCTTGATCTTTTTTCAAAATTTCTGATTGCCGGCGAGACCAAGGTGTTGTTTGTCGTGTCCGGCATCAGCCTCGCAAGGTTTCAACTTCAGGCCATCAATGAGCGCGGTAACGCGCGTACACTTTTAAAGTCCATTCTCAGTATCGCGATACCCACAATCCTGTATGCCATGTTAGTCCAGATGGTCTTCGACAGGGTTCACTGGCAAACGGTGCTGCTGGTTTCGAACTGGTTTCCAGAAAGTGTCGTAGGCAACTTTACCTATTGGTATGTCGAAGTTCTTCTGCAAATGATCCTGATCATTGGATTCGCCCTGTCGTTCGAGCGAATCAGAAAATGGATCATGTCAAATCCGTTTCAACATCTGGTCATGGCCGCCTGCGTATTGGCAGTGGCGGATATTCTGATTGATGCCTATCTGTTTGATGCTGAGGCACTCTATGAAAGAGTGCCGCAGCACTATCTTGCGATCATGGTGCTCGGAATGGCCATTCACTACGCCAATTCGACCTTCCAGAAATGGGTCGTCAGTGCGGTGACCGTCATTGTGCTGGGTGGGCAGGACCTTCTGGTGGTCTATGGACCGCACGAACTGGACATCAGAGGATATACCGATATCGCCGTGCCTGCCGTTCTCGCGGTGATCTGGATCAAATCCGTTCTGGTGCCTGGCATGATCGCGCGAGGGCTCGCCTCGATAGCCTCGTCAACGCTGTATATCTATCTGACGCATTTCCAGTTTCAGTCCCTGGCCCGTCACATCGTTGATGTGCCGGCGCTCGCGGTGGTCATTGCCATAGTCGGTGGTGTCGGGGTTGCTTATGCCTGGAACAAGTTCGTTCGAATTGTCTTGATGCGCTGGTACAGGGGAAAGAAGAAAACCAGTGCGGATACGGTCGAGCGAGTGGCGTGAATGTACCTGGAATTCGATATTCCATGCATTCAGGTGCCGATTGATTTGCAACGCAACGATGATTGAACGTCACTCGGTTTGTTCGGGTTCTTTTGCAAAAACAGTTTTTTGGTACGCGTTGTAAGAAAGCAATCTATTTTTAATGGTATTGAATTCATTGCCAAGAACGGATTGAGGTGATTTTTCTTGCGGATCGTCTTCGAGATTATATTTTGTCATGATGTCAGGGCTGTATTCATATATGTATTTGTGGGGATGCTCAACGAGTGCTGATGACAACTCGTCAAAAAAAGTCGACATGAAAAATACTCGCTTCCCTTGTTCTCTCAACAAACTGACGCCTTGTATGTTGAGAGAGGAATCAGTCACTCCAAAAAAGTCAGCGATTGTTGGTGCGATGTCAGTCTGGTGGCTTGTCGTTGATGTGTTCTTGGATAATACCTTGCCATTTGCCCAGAATATTAAAGGCACCGCGACTTCCTCTTCGTGCATGGAAGAGTTGTGAATAAACAGCCCGTGCTCCCCAAAAGATTCTCCATGATCACCAACAAACACAAATAACGTTGAGTTCAAGATGCCTGATGTGTCGAATTTATCCAGCATTTCACCTATCAGGGTGTCTGTTTTCATTATGCATTCTTCGTATTTTTCTATCGTTGTTTGTGAGGTTGAATGGGGCGTGCAGTTGTAGGGGTAATGCGCTGCGAATGGAAAATACAGCGCAATGAATCCTTTGCCTTTATGGGTGATGTCTTTCAGGTGCGAAACACTTGACGAGAATAGATGTTCATCACTTTCTCCGAAGCTGCTTTGGTGGTGATTTTTAACTGGGCTGATATCAGAAACTACATACGCGTTCGGTACGCCTACAGATTTTAAAAAACCATCCATATTTTCAAACTGTAGGAATAATGAGCTGAATGCGACGGCTTCCATGTTTTTTTTATTTTTTAATTCATGAATTATGCTGGGCTGATGCAGTTTCATCGCCTCTTTTATTTCGATATCCGGGTATGCATGCAGTCCGGTAAGTATTGAGTAATAACCTTTGGACGAATGTGGGACGGACACATACGATTTGGAAAGCATTCCTTCCCGGGAAAGTTTTGCAAATACGGGGTATTTTTCACCAGTGTTTACACCGGCACCAAAAATACTGTTCCATCGGACCGATTCCAGGACAATCACTACCAGGTTGTTAAAGTCTGGAGTGGGCTGGGGGTTTAGCTTTTGAATCTCGTTGATTGCTGATAGAGGGTAAGCTGGTTGTTCGAATTCCAGTTGGGTTACAGCTTGAGTGGAATTTAAAGAGATGATGCTTTTAAAAGCAGCAATCAAAGGGTTTGTGAAAATATTTGTATTCAGGTCGTAGCGAGCGTCTTTCGTAAAAATTGACCACAAAAACAGGGTTGCCAGGAATGATATAAACAGTGTCCTGTGTTTGGTGTTCTCTTCTATGATTGTTTTTTGATGTTTGTGTGTTTTATAGGTGGCCAATCCAACTAGAAGCCAGGTTGTCAGGTAAGCAAGGAAGAGGATAAATACAATGAATCGAAAGGTTAATCCAAAGCCAGAGATCTGGTTGAAAAATATTTCTGCTCCTGAGATTAAATCACTGGCATTTTGCAAGCTGTAATTTATTAGTGAAAAATCCAAAGGCTTGAGCCATAGTTCTCGAACTCTCATATCCAATAGAAGGCATAACAAGATAACCCCTGAGGCAATACTCAGCACGTAAAAATAGAATTTATTCTTGCTTAGTGTGCTTGTTATTATCAGGTATATGATCGCGCAAAGGATCAGGTCTTGTAACAGAAACAAAAAAATACTGGACACCCCGGTATCAATCCATCTCTTGGAAAAAAATTCTATCAAAATAATTTTTGGTACAAGAAAAAGAGAAACAGCGAGAAGAGCGGTTATGTTTAGTAAATAGGCTCTTTTCCACATATCGTTCTGCCCCTGAGTTCGTAGAACACGTGCAACGTCGAAACGAGGGGCAGGCAGGAAGTCAGTACCGGCAGGTTCCTCATGACATCAACTTAAGCACCCAGTCTTTGTTTGGGCAAGAAAACCCGGAATTTGAGTGAGCAGTGGTATCGGGGCTCGCATCGGCCCTTACGAAGGGCTTGGGCCCGAGCCAGATTTTTTCGCCTTTTGCGTCGAGACGCATCATGAGGGGGCTCGTGCAACCATTCGTTTAATCAATAACCACCATCAATAAACGCAAGTTCTGTTTTTCCGGCAACGGAGGAGGATAGCCACATACCGAATTCGCCTCCGAAGGAACCTGCGCGATGAGAATCTCTACCTTGCTGGCCCTTGTCGCCGTATTGACTGGCAGCGCTGCCGCCACCGTACCGGCCTACGCCGCTGACCAGACCTGCCACTTCTTGCCGGTCGCCGACAGCGCAGCCAGCCTGAAGCCAGCCCAAACGGTGGGCGTGCTGTACAGCGAAAACACCCTAAACACCCTCGAATACCTTGAGCAGTACCACTCGGTTGCGCTGAACGGCGCGAAGAACCCGGCGCTGGATTCACGCATCAGCAACGCTTTCGTAAAAAGCTCCGATCCAAAACTGGCAATCAACTGGCTGATGGGGTCGTTGCACAAGGAATTTGCCTCGGTGACCGTCTACGACAACCTCGATGCCGTAGTGCAAGCGCACCCGGACGTGGTGGTGATGCTGGACACCTACAGCCGTCTGGTGTCGAAGCGCAACAACCAGGTTGAAGCGCGGTTCATGGCGAAATTCTACGACTCGAACCTGCAATACATCGGCAAGGCCGAAGGCGCCCGCGCACAACAACTGTCTTCGGTGTGGGTGCATGGCAAGGCAGCGCCGGAAATCGCCGCGCAGATCGACCAGCAAACCGAGCTGCAAGTGAACGCGTTGAAACAGTTCGACGCCTCGCTGAAGGCGCTGGTGACTTCGGGCACTGTGGCGCAAGTCGCGAGCAACTGACGGTTGTCCATCGCCGCGCCGATTGTGTTTGCGCCTGGGTTTGGCTAATCTCGCACAAACCCGCAAATTCAGGCGCAAACATGCATGATCATTCGGCGGCCGAGCTTCCTCAATTGCGCCGGCAAAAAATCCTCCTGATCCTCGAGCGTGACGGCAAGGTCATGGCTTCCGAGTTGAGCCAGCATTTCGCAGTCTCCGAAGACACCATCCGCCGCGATCTGTCGGAACTGGCCACGGCCGGTCTGGTGCAGCGCGTACACGGCGGGGCGCTGCCTCGGCCCAAGGATACGGGCAAGGACTACTTTACCCGGGTCAGCGAAACCGATGAGGTGAAAACCCGCTTGGCGCAGCTCGCGGCAGGCCGGGTGGAGAATGGCCAGATCGTGATGTTCGATTCCGGCAGCACCACGCTGCAGATCGCGCGTTCGTTGCCGTCGGACATTTCCATCACGGCGATCACGACCTCGCCAATGACCGCAATTACCCTCGCCGAATACAAAGGCATCAAAGTGATTCTGGCGGGTGGGCAACTCAACCTGGCGACGATGTCGGTCAGCGGTCACGAGACCGTGCGCCTGCTGCAGGGCATCAAGGCCGACGTGCTGTTCACCGGGGTCTGCGCGATTCACCCGGAAGTCGGCATCAGCTCACTGCATTTCGACGAGGTGCCCGTGAAACAGGCGCTGATAGACAGTGCTTCGCAAGTGATCGCCGTCACCACAGCGGACAAACTGGGCGCGGTGGAGCCGTTCGTGGTCGCGCCGTGCAACCGCATTCATACACTGATCACTGAGCGTCATGTGGCGTCGGGCGATGTCGGGGATTATCGGAAACTGGGGATTGAGGTGGTTCAGGCGGACACCTGATGACGACACAACGCCACCATTCTCAGCCGCCAGTGACCGGTGGGAAAAAGGCGATCTCGTCAAAGTCTTCGACGGCCTGATCCAGTCGGCACAAGTCCTGGTTCACCGCACACATCAGGTTGATCTCACTGAAAATGTCTGCCCAGACACCGCCGCGCGCGATCAGCCGTTGGCGGATGTCATCGACAGTGTTGAGCGAAGCATCCAGCAGCAGTTTTTCACCGCCAAGGTTCAACTGCTCGCGATAGCGTGCGAAGTAACTGACAAGAATCATTGCGCGTCCTCCAGATTGAATTGCCCTGACCGGCCGCCCTGTTTGCTGAGCAAACGGATGTCGCCAATGACCATGCCGCGGTCGACGGCTTTGCACATGTCGTAGATGGTCAGCGCGGCGACGCTGGCGGCGGTCAGCGCTTCAAGCTCTACGCCTGTCTGGCCTTCGAGGCGGCAGGTGCTGACGATTTTCACGCTGTCGGGCTCGCAGACCTTGAGTTCGATTTGAATCGAACTGAGCAACAAGGCATGGCATAGCGGAATCAGTTCATGGGTTTTTTTCGCCGCCATGATGCCGGCGATGCGGGCGACAGCGAACACATCCCCCTTGGGGTGCCCATCCGTCTGAATCAGCTTCAAGGTCTCCGGACGCATGCGCACCCACGCCTGAGCCTTGGCTTCGCGTTGGGTCAGCGACTTGTCACTGACGTCGACCATGTTCGCGCGGCCCTGGTTGTCGATATGCGTCAATCGGTCGGGTGGGGTATTCAGAAGGTCTGTCATGAGCGACACACCTGATCGAAATGCGGTTGCGGCACGGGTGTGTTTTCGTCCGTTAGTTCAGTGGTTTGTTCAACTTTGCACAACATGATTAAAACCCGCAGCACTGGATTAAGTTCAGGCTACGGATATTCAATTATGGCGTCCAATCGCTTGTTCTGATCCCGTGATTGGTGCTGTCGATCAACGCGTGCGCAAGTTGTTTATCAGGCTACTCATGAACATCAATTAGTTACGTTGAATAACAACCGGGCTTCGGCAAAACATTTCTCGGCGATGGCCGAGCGCGGTTCGGTTTTGCGCATGACCAGGCCCAGCGGCGCGAGAACGCTGGCATCTGGCAGGTCGATGAACGCCAGGTTTTCGATCGGCTCTTCCAGCCCGCTGTGCAGCGGCATGATCGAGCAGCAGAAGCCTTCGTGAATCGCCTGGAGCAACTGGTAGGTCGAGTCGCTTTCCAGGATCGGCTGCGGGTTAAGTCCACGACTGCGGAAGCTCAGGTCGATGGATTTGCGGTAGTGCATGCCATTGCTGATCATCCCCAGCGGCAGTTCGGCGGCGTCCTCCCAACTCATTTCAGTGCCTTCGAAATGGAAGTGACGCGTGTCGTATAGCAGGCCGACGCGTGTCTCGCCGATTTCGAAAAACTCGAAATAATTGGGATTCACGTGATCCAGGTAGCAGACGCCCAAGTCCAGTTGGTTGTTGCCAAGGCCTTCGATGATCTGGTCCGAGCTCATCGAGGACAGGCTGAACTTGAGCTCGGGAAAGCTGTGGGAAAGGCCCTTGATGTAGCTGACCGGATTGAAACTGCTGAGCGGCACCAGGCCCATTCGCAGGTTGCCGACCAGTTGGCCACGGCAGGCGGCCGCTTCGGCGAACAGCCCGTCATGGGCCGCCAGCAGCGTCCTGGCCCACGCCAGCACGCGCTCGCCAGCCTCGGTAAAACCTTCAAAACGCTGGCCGCGTTTGACCAGCACCAGGTCCAGTTCATCCTCCAGATTACGCAGACGCATGGACAGGGTGGGCTGGGTGATGTGGCAACGCGCGGCGGCTTGCCCGAAGTGACGGGTCTGCTCCAGTGCAATCAGAAACTTGAGTTGTTTGATGTCCACGATGGCACCTGCCGAGAGGGAATGGGGTGTAAGTAGTAGCGTAGGTGCGAAGGGCGCACAGGCTTGGCAGTTAACGTTATGAGCAGACGATCTCACCGTCTCTGTGTTCAGTCCAATCAGTAATGTTTAATGAGTCATCGGCGGGCTCTATCAATGAAGTAAACAATAGTCGAAATGCGTGATAGAGGCGCTCGATAAGTTGGTTGGTTAGAGTGATTAGACAGTGGTTGTATAAGCACTTTAGTCTCTGAAGGTTATTTAATTAATGCCTGCCGGAGAACCTTATGAGTGTGAAATCGGATGCACTGTTTGTCCCTTTGAATATTGCCGTGCTGACCGTCAGCGATACCCGGGAATATGCCAACGACACGTCCGGGCAATTGCTGGTCAGTCGTTTGCTGGAAGCCGGCCACACCCTCAGCGAGCGCAATCTGTTGAAGGACGACCTGTACAAGATTCGCGCCCAGGTGGCGACCTGGATCGCCGATGAAGGGATTCAAGTGGTGCTGATTACCGGCGGCACCGGCTTCACGGGCCGCGACAGTACGCCCGAGGCAGTTGCGTGTTTGCTGGACAAACAGATTGACGGTTTTGGTGAGTTGTTCCGGGCAATCTCCATTCTCGACATCGGCACGTCCACAGTACAGAGTCGGGCATTGGCCGGGCTGGCCAACGGGACGCTGGTGTGCTGCCTGCCGGGGTCGACCGGTGCCTGCCGAACCGCGTGGGAAGGCATCCTTGCCGAGCAGCTGGACGCACGTCACAGGCCATGCAACTTCGTACCGCACCTCAAACCGGTGCAGGCGTGCGGGCCTCGGGGATGACTTCATCAGCGCTGATGCCCGTGGAGGAAGCCATTGCCAGACTGCTGGCGATGGCCGAGGCGCAACGACTGCATGACAGCGAGCCGGTCCAGCTGAATGCGGCCCGGCACCGCGTGCTGGCCAATGATCTGGTGGCTGATCTGGACCTTCCGCCGTGGCCCAATAGCGCCATGGATGGTTATGCGTTGAATGTTCACGGCTGGAGCGGGCAACCTTTAGCCGTGTCGCAACAGATTTTTGCCGGCCGCGCCCCCGACGCCTTGTTGCCGGGAACCTGCGCTCGAACCTTCACCGGTGCGCCTGTGCCGGAGGGCGCCAACTGCGTTGAGATGCAAGAGAACGTCGAGGTTCTGGCGGACGGTCAGATACGCTTCAAGCAGCCGTTGACGGCGGGCCAGAATATTCGACCGCAAGGCCAGGAGAATCGGGCGGGCCAGGTTTTGTTGCTGGCGGGTACACGGTTGGGACCGTTCGAACTGGCGGTGGCCGCGGCTCAGGGCATGACCCATGTCGATGTGGTGCGACGGCCACGGGTCGCGCTGCTTTCCACCGGCGATGAACTGGTGGAACCAGGCACGCCGCTGAAGCCCGGCGGCATTTACAACAGCAACCGGACGTTGTTGAGCCACTGGCTGGAAGCACTGGGCTGCGAGGTCATTGATGCCGGGATTCTCCCTGACCAGTCACGGCAGACCCGGCTCAAGCTTGAACAGTTGCAGCACGCCGCCGATTTGATTCTGACGACTGGCGGCGTGTCCGCCGGTGATGCCGACTGCCTTGGGCAAGTGTTGCGCGAATGCGGCCGGCCGCTGTTGTGGAAGCTGTCGATCAAACCGGGCAAACCACTGACCGTCGGCCATTTTGGCACGGTGCCGGTGATCGGCCTGCCAGGCAACCCGACTTCGGCGCTGGTGACCTTCGGGTTATTGGCCCGGGCCTACCTGCTGCGGATTCAGGGTGTGGAAGACGTCACGCCATTGAGCTTTGCGGTGAGCGCCGGGTTCGACTGGCCGAAGGCCGGAAGCCGGCAGGAGTACCTGCGGGTCAAACTGGAAGCAGGCCGTACCGTGCTCTATCCGAACCAGAGTTCAGGCGTGTTGCTGGGCGCGTCATGGGCGGATGGACTGGCTGAGATTGCGCAAGGTTGCACGCTGAAGGTCGGTGATCCGGTGCGGTTCATCCCCTTCAGCGAATTGTTCTAGAGCGAGTCGCCCCCCCCTCACCGCTGGGTGAGGGGAGCGTCTCGATCACTCAAGCACGAAATCAACGGGCTCCAGCACCGGAGGAAGCTGCGTCACCCCAAGCGCCGACAGGACATCACGTTCGATGATGCGCACCAAGGCATCGGTGGGCAGGTCATTTTCGTCACGACCGAACGGGTCTTCCAGCTCATCGCCGATCGCATCCAGACCGAAAAACGTGTAGCTGACAATGGCCGTGAAAATCGGTGTCAGCCAGCCCAACGGTTCGGCCATGGCAAAGGGTAGCAGGATGCAGAAAAGGTAGATGGTCCTGTGCAGCAACAGCGTGTAGGGAAACGGCAGTGGTGTGTGTTTGATCCGTTCGCAAACGGCCTGGGCCTGGGTCAGGCGGGTCAAATGACTGGCCATGAGCGTATAGCGCCATTCACTGATTGCGCCCGATTCGCTGAGCGTCGAACACTGCTGAGCGACTTGAAGCAAAATTTGCCCACTCAAGTCGGCGGCATTGTTCCTGGGTATCGGGTCGAGCCAGTCACCGCTGGCCGCCAGTTCGTTCTCCGAGCGCAGTTTCGCGTTGAGCGCATGGGCGAAGCCGCACAGGTTGCTGAGGATTTTGTGCCGTTCGCCGGCGTCCTTGACGATCTGGGTTTCGCGAATCATCGAACGAATGTCGACGATCACATCCCCCCACGCCTTGCGTGCTTCATACCAGCGGTCATAGCAGGCGTTGTTGCGAAAGCTCATGAAGATCGACAGCGACAAACCCAACAGGGTGAATGGCGTTGCACTGACCTTGGAGAAATAAGTGGGGTGCAGGGTTTCGATCAGCACGATGGCCGAGGCGAGCAACGTCACCATCAGGCTGCGCCAGGCAATGCGTTTGGCGATCGAACCCTTGAGTGAAGTCAGGACGCCGATCAGGTTGGGTTTGGGCCTCACGATCATGGTTTTCAGCCGCCCGTCATGTTCATGAAGCGAACCACCTGGACGTCATCGTTCACTTCGAAATTGTGCCGATAAGGCTTGAGCTTCATCGCCTCGATAATGGCTTTTTCCAGGCGTTCGGGCTGGCCGGGATGGGCGCGCAACACCGCCTTGAGATCGACGGAATGCTCGTTGCCCAGGCACAGCAGCAGTCGACCTTCCACGGTCAGCCGCACTCGGTTGCAGGTGCCGCAAAAGTTGTGGCTATGGGGGGAAATGAACCCCAGGCGAATCTGCGGTGCCTCGGCCAGACGCCAGTAGCGGGAAGGGCCTTGGGTCGACTCGGCGGAGTCAATCAAAGTGTAGCGCTCGGCAATCCGTTCACGTACCTGGGCGCTGGAATAAAACGATTCCGCGCGGCTGTGCTCATGGATGGTGCCCAAGGGCATTTCTTCGATGAATGAAATGTCGAGCTGGCGGTCGATGGCGAAGCTCACCAGATCGTTGATCTCGTGATCGTTGCGGCCCTTCATGACCACGCAGTTGAGTTTGGTGTTGCGAAACCCGGCTGCGTTGGCGGCGTCGATGCCTTTGATGACCTGCGCCAGGTCGCCGGTGCGCGTCAGCTCGCGAAAGCGCTGCGGGTCCAGGCAGTCGAGGCTGATGTTCAGTCGCTTGACCCCGGCGTCGAACAACGGCTTGGCCAGTTTGCTCAACTGCGAACCATTGGTGGTCATGCACAATTCGCGCAGGCCGGGCAGGGCAGCGATTCGTTGGCACAGTTGCACCACGCCCGGACGAATCAGCGGTTCGCCGCCGGTCAGGCGGATTTTGCGCGTTCCCAGCGCCACGAAGCTTTCGGCTACCTCGTAGATTTCTTCCAGGGTCAGGATCCGTTGGCGGGGCAGAAACTGCATGTCTTCGGCCATGCAGTACACGCAACGGAAATCACAACGATCGGTGACGGACATCCGTAGATAGTCCACACGCCGGGAGAACCCATCGATCAAGACTCGCTCTGACATGACAGCCTCGCTTGGCGGTTTCGGTGGTAATGACCCGCGCACTTTGTGATGGAAATTCCGTCGTCATGCGGAATGGATTGCGGTCTCGCTATTCTGTAGGAGCCGGCTTGCTGGCGATGGCGTCAGTGAAATCGCCATCGCCAGCAAGCCGGCTCCTACAAATTCGTCACAGTCCCGTTATTGGTCCGTTAATTTGCGACATGGACGGAGGTGTGAAGCGCAGGCTAAGAGCAACTTGATAAGGCGTCCAATCACTATTAATGACCGGGTGATCGATGGGCTCTATGACGAACTTTCTTAAACCGTTAAAGTTGCGGGTCAAATACTCAAGCTATTGATATTTAATGAATAAATCCCGTGATAGATGTCTTCGATAATGTGGTCATTAATAGCGATTAGACAATATTTCAACCCCGTTCATATTCTTGCTCCGTACTTTGAAAAGCCTGTGTGCATTGTCACGGAGAAGCATCATGTCTCAAGTCGACCGTTACAAACCTTACAAGGGCGCCGCTGCCGGTTGGGGGGCGCTGATCGCCGTCACCAAAAACTGGCTCGGCAGTGAGAACGCCCTGAAAAACATCCGCGCCATGCTCAAGACCAACCAGAACGGTGGCTTTGACTGCCCGGGTTGCGCCTGGGGGGAGTCGCCGGAAAACGGCATGGTCAAGTTCTGCGAAAACGGCGCCAAGGCAGTCAATTGGGAAGCGACCGGTCGCCTGGTGAACCCGGCTTTTTTCAACAAATACACCGTGTCGACGCTTTCCGAGCAAAGCGATTACTGGCTCGAGTATCAAGGTCGGCTCACCCACCCGATGCGCTACGACGTACAGTCGGACCGTTACGTGGAAACCACCTGGGACGAGGCGTTTGCCCTGATTGCCCGACACCTTAATGCGCTGGAGTCGCCGGATCAGGCCGAGTTCTACACCTCGGGCCGGGCCAGTAACGAGGCAGCTTTTCTGTACCAGTTGTTCGTACGGGCCTACGGCACCAACAATTTCCCGGACTGCTCCAACATGTGCCATGAAGCCAGCGCGGTCAGCATGATCGAAAGCCTGGGCGTGGGCAAAGGCACCGTGGTGTTCGATGACCTGGAGCATGCCGACGCGATTTTCGTCATCGGCCAGAACCCCGGCACCAACCATCCGCGGATGCTTGAACCGCTGCGCGAAGCGGTGAAGCGCGGGGCGCAGGTGATTTGCATCAACCCGCTCAAAGAGCGCGGACTGGAGCGCTTCCAACATCCGCAGCACCCGATCGAGATGTTGCTGAACGGCTCCGAGCCGACCAACACCGCCTACTTCCGCCCGGCACTCGGCGGAGACATGGCGGTGATGCGCGGCATGGTCAAATTCCTCCTGCAGTGGGAGCGCGAAGCCCAGGCCAGCGGTGGTGAACCGGTGTTTGACCACGCCTTCATCGCTGAACATACCTCGGGGTTGGATACTTACCTGGCCGAAGTCGATGCCACCAACTGGGCGCACATCGAGGAACAGTCCGGCATGAGCCTGGCGGATATCGAACTCGCCGCGCGCATGTACGCCAAAGCCAACGCCGTGATCATGTGCTGGGCGATGGGCCTGACCCAGCACACGCACTCGGTGCCGATGCTGCAGGAAGTCATCAACCTGATGCTGCTGCGCGGCAACGTGGGCCGTCCCGGTGCCGGCCTGTCGCCGGTGCGCGGTCACAGTAACGTGCAAGGCGACCGAACCATGGGCATCAACGAACTGGCGCCGGTCGAGCTGCTGGATGCACTGGAAAAACGCTTTTCGTTCAAGCCGCCGCGCGAACACGGCCACAACACCGTGATGGCGATCTCGGCGATGGAGCAGGGCCGTTCGAAAGTGTTTATTGCCCTGGGCGGCAACTTCGCTCAAGCCACGCCGGACACCCCGCGCACTCACGATGCTCTGCGCAAATGCGACCTCACCGTGCACATCGCCACCAAACTCAACCGCAGCCATTTGGTGACCGGACAGGAAGCGCTGATTTTGCCGTGCCTGGGTCGCACCGACATCGACCTGCAGGCCGAGGGACCGCAAGGCGTCACCGTGGAAGACACCTTCAGCATGATCCACATCTCCCATGGCCAATTGAAACCCAAGTCGGCGCACCTGCGTTCGGAGCCGGCGATCATTGCCGGGATCGCTGCCGCCACGTTGGGCAAGCATCCGATCGACTGGAACTGGGCCATCGGTGACTACGGTCGCATCCGCAACATGATTGCCGACACCATCCCGGGCTTCGAAGACTTCAATCGACGGTTGCTGCACCCGGGCGGTTTCCACATGCCGAACACCGCTTCGAATCGTGTCTGGAAAACCGCGACCGGCAAAGCGCAGTTCACCCCGAGTGCGTTGCCGGCGCATTTGATCAGCGAAGGTGTGCGCAACCTGGCAGAGAAACCGGATCTGATCCTGCAAACCATGCGCTCCCACGATCAATACAACACCACGCTGTACGGTCTGGATGATCGCTATCGCGGGGTTTACGGCATGCGCGACGTGGTGTTCGTCAACGAGCAGGACATCCGCAAACTCGGTTTCGAGCCGGGGCAGAAGGTCGATCTGGTGTCGCTCTGGGACGACGACCGCGAGCGTCGTGTCAGCGGCTTTACCCTGATCGCTTACGACATTCCGCCGGGGCAAGCCGCGGCTTACTACCCGGAAACCAATCCATTGGTTCCGCTGGAAAGCTACGGTGACCGTACGTTCACGCCGACCTCCAAGTTCGTCGCCATCCGGCTCGAACAGGCAGGCGCCAGCAACGTGATCATGTCTTCCATCGCGTAGTTCAAACCGGAGCGGCGCTCCGGTTTCACCCTTTCGACATTAGTTGGCTGTGGGCCGCAAGGCCCGACGGTGGCCCGGCTGTGTGCCGTTTTTAACCCAGCCTCGATGAGGATATTCATCATGTTCAACCTGGAGGCACTGGACCTGGCGCGAATTCAATTCGCGTTCACGGTTTCGTTCCATATCATCTTTCCTGCCATCACCATTGGCCTGGCGAGTTTTCTCGCCGTGCTCGAAGGGCTTTGGCTCAAGACCCACAACGACACCTATCGCGACCTCTACCATTTCTGGTCGAAGATCTTTGCCGTCAACTTCGGCATGGGCGTGGTGTCCGGCCTGGTCATGGCGTATGAGTTCGGCACCAACTGGAGTCGCTTTTCCGACTTCGCCGGCAGCATCACCGGTCCGTTGCTGACCTATGAGGTGCTCACGGCGTTCTTCCTTGAGGCTGGCTTCCTCGGGGTCATGCTGTTCGGCTGGAACCGGGTAGGGCGCGGGCTGCACTTTTTTGCCACGGTGATGGTGGCGATCGGCACATTGATTTCGACCTTCTGGATTCTGGCGTCGAACAGCTGGATGCAAACGCCGCAAGGTTTCCAGATCATCGATGGTCGGGTGATGCCGATGGATTGGCTGGCGATTGTGTTCAATCCGTCGTTCCCGTACCGGTTGGCGCACATGGCGATTGCCGCGTTCGTCGCTACCGCGTTTTTCGTCGGCTCGTCGGCGGCGTGGCATTTGCTGCGCGGCAATGACACCCGCCAGGTGCGCAAAATGCTCTCGATGGCGCTGTGGATGGCGTTGATCGTGGCGCCGATTCAGGCGGTGGTGGGTGATGCTCACGGCTTGAACACGCTGGAGCATCAACCGGCGAAAATCGCCGCGATTGAAGGGCACTGGGAGAACGCCGACAACGGGCCAACGCCGTTGGTGCTGTTCGGCCTGCCGGACATGCAGGCCGAAAAAACCCGCTACGCCTTGGAAATCCCCTACCTGGGCAGCCTGATCCTGACCCACAGCCTGGACAAACAGATTCCGGCGCTCAAAAGCTTTGCGAAAGAGGACCGCCCCAACGCGACGATTATCTTCTGGAGTTTTCGCGTGATGGCGGGCCTTGGCATGTTGATGATTCTGGCCGGTTTGCTCGGGCTCGCGTTGCGTCGCAGCGGTGGCCTCTATCGGCATCGCGGCTTCCTGCGATTTGTGATGTGGATGGGGCCAAGCGGCCTGGTCGCGATGCTCGCCGGGTGGATCACCACCGAAGTGGGCCGCCAGCCATGGGTGGTGTACGGATTGTTGCGCACGGCCGACGCGGCTTCTCACCATTCGGTGGCGCAGATGAGCGTCTCGTTGGCGCTGTTCGTGGTCATCTACTTTTCGGTGTTCACGGTGGGCATCGGCTACATGATGAAACTGGTGCGCAAAGGGCCGCAGCCGCATCACGAGCATGCCGCGGGGAACACTTTCGGTCAGGTCGTCACGCCACGTCGACCGCTGTCCGCCGACGCCGAAAACCTCGACACCGACGCCCGCGTCAATTGAAGAAGAGGAATTGAGTCATGGGTATTCAAGGTATCGATCTCTCGCTGATCTGGGGCGTGATCATCGCCTTCGGCGTGATGATGTACGTGATCATGGACGGTTTCGATCTGGGGTTGGGCATCCTGTTCCCGTTGATCCCGGATGAACGGGAGCGCGATGTGATGATGAACACCGTGGCACCGGTCTGGGATGGCAACGAGACCTGGCTGGTGCTGGGTGGCGCGGCGCTGTACGGCGCGTTTCCGCTGGCGTATTCGGTGATTCTGGAGGCGCTGTACCTGCCGCTGATATTGATGCTGTGCGGGCTGATTTTTCGCGGTGTCGCGTTTGAGTTTCGCTTCAAGGCCAGCCCGCAAAAGCGTCACATCTGGGACCTGGCGTTTATCGGTGGCTCGCTGTTGGCGACGTTCGCCCAAGGCGTGGTGATCGGTGCTTACATCGCCGGCATCCCGGTGGTTGATCGGCAGTTCGCCGGTGGCACGCTGGACTGGCTGGCACCGTTCCCGTTGTTCTGCGGGGTGGGGTTGATCGTCGCTTATGCGCTGCTGGGCAGCACCTGGTTGCTGGTCAAGACCGAAGGCATGCTCGAATCGCGGATGCGCCTGTTCACGCGTCCGTTGGCCTGGTTGCTGTTGGCGGTGATCGGCGTGATCTGTATCTGGACACCGATCCTGCACCCGGACATCGCGACGCGCTGGTTTGCCCACGCTCACCTGGTCTTGTTCGGGGGCCTGGCGCTATTGGCCGCGCTCGCGTTCTTCGGCTTGCTCAGCACCTTGCGCCGGCGCCACACCCACTGGCCTTTTGTTTTTACGCTGGCGCTGGTGTTCCTGGGGTACATCGGTCTGGCGTTCAGTATCTGGCCGAACATCGTGCCGCCCTCCATCAGCTTGTGGGCCGCGGCTTCGCCACCCACCAGTCAGTTGTTCATCCTGATCGGGGCCTTGTTCATTCTGCCGATCATCCTGATGTACACCGTCTGGAGTTACTACGTGTTCCGCGGCAAAGTGAGGATCGGCGATGGCTACCATTAAACCGCGACAATCAGAACCCGCGCGCTGGTATCGGCGCCTCGGCTGGCTGGTGCTGATCTGGCTGGGCAGTGTGCTGGCGTTGGGCGTCGTGGCGGGGGCCTTGCGATTGTTCATGCATGCGGCGGGGATGAACTCGCACTGACCCTTTAAAGAAACAACCCGGATCGCCGTCATGGCGGTCCGGGTTTTTTGCTGTTGCCGGCGCGCGTTTACGGCGTACCGAACATCGCCGTCCAGTAAATCCCCGAATCACTCTTCGGGTCCACCGCATATGCCGCGCCCAACTCCTGGTATTGCGGGTTCATCAGGTTGGCGCAGTGACCGGGGCTGGCGACCCAGCCATCGACCACCTTGCGCACGGTGTCTTGCCCGGCCGCGATGTTCTCACCGATCTGCTGGCCGCCGTAACCCGCCAGTTCTGCCCGATCACCCGGCGTGCGGCCATCGCGATCCTTGTGGTCGAAATAGTTGTTGTTGGCCATCGACCGCGAATGGGTCTCGGCGGCCGTCGCCAATAGGGCGTTCCAGGTCAGCGGCGTGGCGGCGGCGAAGGATTGCGTGCCGCACTGGCGCGGCCGACCACGTGCGACATTGAGCTCGGCCAGCAGTTTCTGGCCTTCGGCCTGCCAGTCGCCCAGGCGTGCACTCAACAGTGGACGGGCCAGCACAATGCGCCATTCACGGTCCTGGCGGCTGACTCCAATGTCGACGAATTGCGGGTCCAGCACGATCTGGCAAAAGCTCTCCTGGATCGCTTTCATCGCCGAAGCCGCATCACGCGGCCCGGACAGGCTGATCGCCTGCACATTCTTCATCGGATAATTCGCGGCGACCATGGCCTGTTGCAGATTGACCATGCTGGTGGCGGACAACGCCAGCCGCGGATCAACTGCCAGCGGCGGCAGTTCCGCCGATACCTCACCCGCGCAACGCTGCACCTGGCTGCGGTAGTCGTTGATCGAATCGATCAGTTGTTTCTCGTCAGCCGCCAGCGCCTTCGCGGCGAACAGCAAGCCCAATGACAACGTGGCAAGACGCAAAACGGTTGACAGTACACGCATGGAAATCTCCCTTGATCTGACTGCGCCCATGATGCGCGATGACACCCCCGTGAGCGCAATGCCTTTTCGCGCCGAAATACAGGTTGTTGGCCGTCTGTCGGAATGAATTCTGGCAACTACAATCAAGCCATGTCGCCCGAAAGACGTGCTGTGCGTCGACATTTTGTTGCTTGAATCCAGTCCACTCAGAAGGGTCGATCATGCGATTAATCCGGATAGCAATCTGCTGTGCAATCACGCTACTCGGCGGCCAGGCATTGGCGACTGAACAGGAACAAAAAAAGGAAGTGGCCGAAAACAAGGCCGAAGTGCTGGAACAGAAAGCGGCGGAGAAGGGCACCGATCTGCCGGTGCCCAAGTCCGAAGCGATTACCACCTCCGAAGTGCAGGCCGTCGATCCGGCCGGTGCGTCACCGCTGGATGATGCAATCACTTGCCTGGCGCGCTCGATCTACTGGGAAGCCAAAGGCAAATCGTCCGCCGACATGGAAGCCGTCGCCAGCGTGGTCATGAATCGCCTGGGTCATGAGGGTTTTCCTGACACGGTGTGCGCGGTGGTCAAACAGGGGTCTGAAACGAAGAACTGCCAGTTTTCCTGGTGGTGTGACGGGCGTTCCGATCAGGTCCAGGAAGAAACCCAGTACGCGATCGCCAAGGAGATCGCGCGCAAGGCGCTCAACAAGCAGCTCAATGATCGAACCAACGGCGCGATGTATTTTCACGACCGCAATGTGAAACCCGATTGGGCCACGAAGTACATCAAGACCACTGAGACCAGCATGTTTCTTTTCTATAAACCCAAGGGTGGAGAGGCTCACTGACGGGTGTCATCTGGATGTCATCGAGCCCATGTAAACATTCCTGCAAACCGTCTTGAACGTTCAGCGGACCTGCGTCGGCTGACAGATGAATTTTGCAAGGAAGACTTCAATGAAAGGAGACGCCTCCCTGTTTGCAGCCATTGACCTGGGCTCCAACGCGTTTCGCATGCTGATCGGCCAGTCGGTCAAGCGGAACCAGCAACTGGTGATCCAGGAAGTGAAGACCCTGCGTGAGCCGGTTCGGTTGGCGGAGGGGTTACAGGGCGGCGCGCTGGACGAAATGGCGCTGGATCGCGGATGGCAGGCACTCGCGCGATTTGGCAAAAAGCTGCGTGGCTTCGAGCCCGGTCGTGTGCGGGCGGTGGCCACCAGTGCGGTGCGCGAAGCTGACAATGCCCAGCTGTTTCTGGCCAGCGCCGAACGGCACCTGGGTTTTCGCATTGATGTGATTTCCGGGCATGAAGAAGCCCGATTGGTATACGCCGGCGTGGCCCATACGGTGCCCGGCATCGAGCGCAAGCGACTGGTTATCGACATCGGCGGCGGCTCCACGGAATTGATTCTGGGGCAGGGCGCTCAACCGCTGTTGACCGAGAGCATCGCCATCGGCAGCGGCACCTTTGGTGCGCGCTACTTTCAAGGCGGCCGCATCACCGCACCGGCGCTGCTGGAGGCCGAGCGTGTCGCCACTCTGCAGTTCGAACGCGTGGCACGCCGTTATCGCACGCTGGGCTGGCAGCAGGTCATCGGTTCTTCAGGCACCGCACGCATGCTGGCCAAAGTCCTCAAGGCCAATGACTTGAACGACGATGGCCACAGCGGTATCACCTACAGCGGCCTGCTGCGCCTGTCGTTGCGCCTGCTGGAAGTGGGGCACGTCAAACAGCTCAGGCTGGCCGGTCTGCAGAGTCATCGCCTGAGCATCCTGCCGGGCGGACTGGTGCTGATGCTGGCGGCGTTCAAGGTCTTTGGCGTTTAGCACATGACACCGTCCGAGCCCGGCTTGCGGTTCGGCGTGTTGCACGGGTTGATGACCAGGCACTAGCGCCTGCAGGATGCCTGAACGTCCGTTCGACATTGGCCGAAACCTACCACTTATTGTCTCGTGAGCCCGTGCGCTTCAATTCCAGCCCGCGGCACACTCCTTGCCAGGCACAGGATCCCTCCTGTGCATTCAGGGAGAAACCCGATGCCCCACAAAGGAAGCTGCCTCTGCGGACAGATCACCTATGAGATCCGCGGTGAATTGACCGATATCCTCAACTGCCACTGCTCGATGTGCCGCAAACTTCACGCCTCGGCTTTCCGTACCCGTGCAAAGGTGCTGACGAAGGATTGGGTGACGTTGAGCGGGGCTGGACTGCTGACGTTTTACGAGTCGTCGCCCGGTGAGAGAAAAGGCTTTTGCTCGGTCTGTGGATCGAGTCTCTACACGAAGTTCGATGCCAATCCGCAGGTGCTGGGTTTTCCGCTGGGTACGCTGGACAGCGACCCCGGCGCGGCGGCGACGCGTCATGTGTTTGTCGCGAGCAAGGCGCCATGGTTCGAGATCACGGATGAGTTGCCACAGCTCGCCGAGTATTGATCTGACTGACGTTTCGTCGGCTCGCGGATACATTTGCGAGGTATTTTCAGACCGGGTGGAGGTGACAGGCGTACAGTGCAAGCTCGGCTGACCGGAAACCTGTCATGCCACCTTAAAGGTCAAGGGAGGCTGCCACCCGTGCACCAGATCGGTCTCATCGTTTATCCCGAATTTCAGGTATTGGGCCTGGCCATGTGTGCGGCTTTCGAAATGGCCAACGGTGCCGTCGACACGCCGATGTACAACATTACTTTGCTGTCCGAGCACGGCGGCACCGTGCCGACCTCTGCGGGTTTCGGCGTGGAGACCACGGCGTTCGACCCTCGTCCCTTCGACACGCTGCTGGTGATGGGCGACAACCTGATCCGTCCCGTCTCGCCCGGCATGGTGGAGTTTTTGCGCAGCGCCAGTCGGACCACTCGACGCCTGGGTTCCATTTGCACCGGTGCCATCGCGCTGGCCGAAGCCGGTTTGCTGGATGGCCGGCGGGCGACCACGCACTGGTGTCATGCGCCGGCATTGCAGCGGGCATACCCGAAAGTGAAGGTGGAAGAAGACCGGATCTTCATCAACGACGGTAACGTCTGGACCGCGGCGGGCATGAGCGCGTGCGTCGATCTCGCGCTGGCGCTGGTTGAAAATGATCTGGGCGCAGACGTAGCGCGGCGTGTGGCCCGGCAATTGGTGGTTTACCACCGACGTACGGGCGGGCAGTCGCAATTTTCGGTGATGCTCGAACTGGAGCCCAAGACTGACCGCATCCAGTCTGCGCTGATCTATGCCAAGCAGAACCTGAAGTCCGAGCTGTCGGTGGAGGCGCTGGCCAGCGCGGCCAACCTCAGCCCGCGACAGTTCAGTCGTGTGTTCCATGCCGAAACGGGTCAATCACCCGCCAAGGCTATCGAGAACCTGCGAGTGGAGGCCGCGCGTCTGATGATGGAAACCGGCCGGCATGCCATTGATGTGGTGGCGACAGAGACCGGTTTTGGTGATCGGGAACGTATGCGCAGAGCGTTCATTCGCGCCTTCGGCCAACCGCCGCAAGTCATTCAGCGCGCCAATAGGAACTGAACTGTAGGAGCTGGCTTGCTAGCGATGGCGATTTCACGTGCGACATCGTCGGAACGCCGAAAGCCGGCTCCTACCAGGTATCTGCATGGCTTAAAAGGTGGTGTATTCGACATTTAAGTCAGAATATTATTGCCGTAATTTGTATCTCGTAGAAACCCATTCCCCAACGAGATTACCGCCATGACCATCGTCAAAGCCGCCGCCGTCCAGATCGCTCCTGTGCTCTACAGCCGTGAAGGCACTGTAGAAAAGGTCGTCGACAAAATCCGTGAACTCGGCGAGAAGGGCGTGCAGTTCGCCGTTTTCCCGGAAACCATTGTGCCGTACTACCCGTACTTTTCCTTTGTGCAGGCCCCGTTCAAAATGGGCGCCGAGCATTACAAGTTGCTGGACCAGGCCGTTGTAGTGCCTTCCGCAACCACCGATGCGATCGGTAAAGCCGCGAAGGAAGCCAATATGGTGGTGTCCATCGGCGTCAACGAACGCGATGGCAGCACCCTCTACAACACTCAGTTGCTGTTCGATGCGGACGGCACCCTGATTCAGGCACGGCGCAAGATTTCGCCGACCTATCACGAACGCATGATCTGGGGCATGGGCGACGGTTCCGGCCTGCGCGCCACCGACAGCGCCGTTGGCCGAATCGGCCAACTGGCCTGCTGGGAACATTACAACCCGCTGGCGCGTTACGCCTTGATCGAAGACGGTGAACAGATTCACGCCTCAATGTACCCGGGGTCATTTGCCGGCCCGCTGTTCACCCGCCAGATGGAAGTCAGCATCCGCATGCACGCGCTGGAGTCGGCGTGCTTCGTGGTGAACTCGACGGCCTGGTTGTACCCGGAACAGCAGGCGCAAATCATGGCCGACACCGGCTGCGAGATCGGTCCTATCTCCGGCGGTTGCTACACCGCGATCATCGATCCGCAAGGTGAGGTCGTCGGTGCACTGACCGAAGGTGAAGGCGAAGTCATTGCTGACATCGACTTGTTTCAGATCGAAATGCGCAAGCGCCAGATGGATGGCCGCGGTCACTACAGCCGCCCGGAAATCCTGAGCCTCAACATCGACCGCACGCCCCATCGCCATGTGCATGAACGCAACGCTCAACCGACGCTGGCCGGCACTTCACAAGCTGAAGAAGTGTGATCACGGCTTGCCGGCGAAGGCGTCGTTGAAACCGTCTTCGCTGGCAAGCCATGCTCCTACGGTTCGGGGAGGTGGATCGAGATCGAGGGCAGACGCCAATCCTGTAGGAACACGGCTTGCCGGCGAAGGCGTCGTTGAAAACGCCTTCGCTGGCAAGCCATGCTCCTACGAAAAGCGGTCAGGTCTTACAGTTCCATACCCAGGAAGATCAACGTATTGCCATGGGCCTCGGCCGCTGCACGCTGGTTGTAGCTGTCGCGATGCGAGCAATTGAAGCCATGTTCGGCTTCCGGGTATACGACGATTTCCACGTTATCGTTGTTGTCGAAGCGCTCGGCGATTTTCTCGACGGCTTCCAGCGGAATGTGGCTGTCCTGTTCACCGAAATGCATCAGCAGCGGCACTTCGATCTCATCGGCACGGTCGAGTTGGTTCTGGATGCCGCCGCCGTAATAGGCGATGGCCACGTCCACCAGGCCGTTGGCGGCGGTGTGGTACGAGAGCAGGCCGCCAAAGCAGTAACCGATGGAAGCGATCCCGCCGTCCAGGCCCGGGTGGGCTTTCAGGGCGTCGATGGCCAGCTCGATGTCCTTTTGCGCCTTGCCGACATCGGTGGCGTTCATCAACTCGACTGCGCGTTTCCAGCCGGCTTCGTCGTAGGTCAGTTCGATACGGTGGCCGCTGCGCCAGAACAGGTCCGGCGCGATCACCAGGTAACCGTCGGCGGCGTATTGCTCGGCGACGGAGCGGATGTGTTCGTTGACGCCGAAGATCTCCTGGATCAGCACGATACCCGGGCCTTTCCGAGTATGCGGAATGGCCAGGTAAGCGCCGAATTTACCTTCGGCGCTGTCGATCTCGATCCATTGGGTGGTCACGCTCATGGTGGCTCCTGTCTACGCAAGTGAGGTGGGAGGTGCAGCATGCCACATTAACATTTCAGCGATTGTTGCGACGCCAGAAGAATCGGGCCAGCAACGTATCGAGGCTGAGCTTGCCGGCACCCGAGAGCAACAGCGGCATCAGGGCGGCGAGGTAGATCAACGGCAGTTTGAAATTGCCGACCCCCTTGTTGCTGATGGCATAGCCCTGGGCAAGCTCACTCAATGTAGACCAATCGGCCGGCCAGTGAACGGCTGCGGTCGCCACGATAGTCACCACGATCAGCACGACGGCGGAAATCCGTGTGCCCAGTCCGACGAAAATGGCGAGGGCGCAGATCAGTTCGGCCCACATCGACAGCTCCCAGTTCAGCGCGGCCGGCACGTGATCGAAGGGAAACGGGAAGCGGTCCTGGATGTCGGCGAACCAGTTTTCGCCATTCCACTTTTCAAGGCCCGACTCGAAAAACTCCCAGGCGATGAACAACCGCAAGGTCAGAGGGGCGAGCCAGCTACCGGCACGATCAAGGTTCAGGTGCAGGCCTTTCACGGCCGACGAGATTGCAGCGTTCATGGACTTGGTCTCCGTTCAGTCAGGGATGCGGGGCTCGCGGCCCCGCGCAGGGGTTACTCGCTGGCGCCGCACTTGCCTTCGCCGCATTTGCCTTCAGCCGGTTTTTCAGCGGTGTCCGCGTGGGCCTGGCTGTAGCCGTGGGTCAGTTGTTTCATGCTGAACGCTTCGGACTCGGAAGCCGACGCGACGTTGGACAGGGCCAGGCCACCCGCAATGATCAGGCCGAGGGTCAGGGAAGCAGTCGAGAGCTTGAACATGGTGATACTCCGTAGCATTGAGTGAGTTGAGCGCTTTGATCGGCTGAGCCAATCGACAGGCACATTTCATCAATCGGGTGTATCTGCGATGTGTCGCGGGTGCGGGGTTTTATGGGCGGGGTGTGTCAAAAACGGGGCTGTATACATGCTGATACACAGACAACACAGATCCCTGTGGGAGC
>Ga0255334_1000219_pt1 | contig 57863 bp, 41 predicted proteins | sample EtOH5_35cm_T3_12_FD_202080 | JGI IMG/M metagenome (GOLD analysis project Ga0255334, IMG submission 202080) | Sandy soil microbial communities from University of British Columbia, Vancouver, Canada - EtOH5_35cm_T3_129 | ecosystem: Engineered > Artificial ecosystem > Sand microcosm > Unclassified ...
CCCGCGTTTCCACAGCCAGGCGGTTACCGAGCGGGTGGACGCCGACGATCTCCGGCGCCGTCCGGTCCAGCGAGATCCGCTGGTATTCCTGGTCGTAGGCGGGGGCCGGCACGGACGTGGTTGCACCCGAGACGGTCTTAAATGCGACTTCCAGCGGGCTCGTCCGCAGCTTCCAGTAATACGTGCCGTCCGGAATGAGCTTGCCATCCGCGTCCTTGCCTGTCCACGCGAGCTGGTTCAGCCCGCTATGGTCCGTTTGGTCGCTGGCCAGCGTGTAGATTTGACCGGACTGGACTTCCTTGAGCTCGACGGTCACCGTATATCCGGTAGGTGGATTGACCGGTGTCCCCGCCTGCGCTTGAATCCACGTCGCCAAGGTATCGGTCCACGACAGGTTCAAAGTTCCGGCTTTGACCGGGAACAGCTCGGGGGTATCTTCCATCCGCAGATAGGTACCGCCGCCGCCGAGCCGATCCTCGACCGGGTCGGGGCGCTCTTCCAGCACCTGATCCCCGGTGAAGGTATAGAACTGCGGCGTCTGGGTCCGATCCGTCTCCTCGGTCCAGGGCTCCGGCGGCGCAGTTTGGTCCGCGCTGGCGAGCGACGCGCTGGTGGCGAGCGACGCTCCGACGGCGGCGACGGCGGTTCCCGAACCGCCCAAGCTGCTTGAACCGACTTCCGCCCACGCGGCGGGAGGCGTCAGCTCCATAATCAGCGATGCGATGACGACGATACCGAATCCCTTGAATCCTCTCTTTTTCCCCATGGCCGGCCTCTTCTCTCCTATGCCCGAAAAGACAAAAAGCCGCAACGCCAGCAAGCGTTCGGCTTCAACAGGGGAAGCCCCAACAAGCTTTTCGGCGGTCTGGCGATCCGACGTGGGACCCATGACTTTGCGTCCCCACCTTGCGATGGGTTTGCCTTTTCGGTTACATGATGGGACTTTTTCCAGAAAAAACATGAGACTTTTGCAGCCCATTATAGCATATTTTGGAGATTTGAGAAGAAGTTTAGTAGATTTTGTCTATGAAATTGTGACTATTCTGCAAAGAAACTATCATAAACTACGGAATGGCCGTTTAATGTGATGATTATTTGGGAACTGGGAGGAATTGCCCTGCTTACAAAAGATCAATATTAATATTGTGTAAATATGCTATTTTTTTACATTTCGGGTTGTATACTTAGGACGAATTGATGTCCGTGTTTTGGTACACGGGAAATCCGAAGGAGGCTGAAAGGAGAATGAAAGAGGCAGTACGCAAGTCATTAAGCGGGATCTTGGCAGTGGGGGTTCTGGGATTCGGCGCTTCGCAGGCTTACGCTGCAACCGCGCATTTTTCGGATGCGACGACCGGCGACAACTGGTCCGAATTCAGCACGGAATGGGCAGCGAGCATCAGCCGCAATTACGAGCAGGTATCGCTGACGCCGGGATCGACGCAATCCGAGCTCAACTTCGCCTGGTACTCCAAAGCGGACGCGGCCGCTACCCCGATCATCAAGCTCGCGACCAAAGCCGACATGAGCGATGCCAAGGTCTTCAAGGGAACGTCCGCGGCCGCCATCGCCGGATACAACACCAACAAGGTGACGGTTACCGGCCTGAAAGAGAACACTACATACTACTACACCTACGTAAACAACGGGAAAGAGAGCACTCCGACCAAGTATTCCACCAAAAGCTTTTCCAACTTCAAAATCCTGTTCGTCGGCGACCCGCAGATCGGCGCTTCCAAAGGTCAGACCGTTTCCACCGGGGACAAGCTCGAAAACGCCTCGGATTTGAACACGGCGGCGAGAAACGATGCGTTCAACTGGAATCATACGCTTGAAGTGGCCACGAAGGCCAATTCCGATATCGGCTTCGTCATTTCGGCCGGCGACCAGATCAACAAGAATGTGACCGGCATCGACCCCGGGAATGAGATCGAATATGCCGGATTTTTGTATTCACCGATTTTAAAATCAATTCCGCTCGCCGCAACCATCGGCAATCACGATGCGACCAACAAGAGCTATTCGTTCCACTTCAACAACCCCAACCCATTTACCGCGGAAAAAAGCCCATCGGCAGCCGGGAACGGTTATTACTACACGTACGGCAATGCGCTGTTCATCGTGCTCAACACCAACAACTTCAACGCCGCCGACCATGAAGCGCTCATCCGGAAGGCCGTCACGGAACATCCCGACACTCGCTGGAGAGTCGTCACCTTCCACCAGGACATCTATGGAAGCGGATTGGACCACTCCGAATCCGACGGGATGGTGCTGAGAACGCAGCTCACCCCCATGATGGACAAGTACGACGTGGACGTTGTGCTGCAAGGCCATGACCACAGCTATTCCCGCAGCTACCTGCTGCAAAGCGACGGGAAGACCCACGCCACTTTTAATGCGAATAAAGACGCCCAGGGCAACTTCGATTGGAACAACGTGATCAACAAGGCGACCGGAGCCGTTTATCCCTTTTACCCGAAGGAAGGGGACACCGCCGCGCAAGCCGCCAATGCCGTATTCGTTGCGGAAAACAATGCCTATACCCTGACGAATACGAAAGACTCCCAAGTGACGAATCCGCAGGGAACCTTGTACATGACCGCCAACTCCTCCACCGGCAGCAAATTCTACGAGCTGCTCCCGCAGCAGCAAAGCTTCGTCGCTTACCGCAATCAGAACTGGAGTCCCAGCTATTCGGTCATTTCTCTTACCGACAAAAGCTTTACCATCAAGACCTACAGCATCATTGACGGCAAGCCGAGCCAGATCGACAGCACCTTCACCATCAACAAGACCGTCAACCGGACGCCGCTGGCGACGGCATCGGATTCTTCCGCCGCCGGAAGCAAGGCGGAGCAAACAGCGACGGCCGCAAGCCCGGCTCCGGCGACCGCCGGAAGCAAGGCGGGACAATCGGTAACCGCTGCAAGTCCGGCTCCGACGACCGCTGCGAGCGCATCGGCTGCGGCTGAAAGCCAAGCGAGCGCGACAAAGGCCCCCAAAACCGGCGATGCCGCGAACCTGTCGGGCACGATCGCGCTAACCATCCTCGCCCTGCTGGGACTCGGAGCCATCGGCTTCTCCAGCCTGCGGTCCAGAAAAGCGAAGGCCGTGAAGTAAAGATCAAGGCCTAGTCTATTCTGCGTCCTTATGACGCCGGGCGTCTGCCGGTGAAATTCGAACAAATCCCGGCACAGACTGCTTCGGGTATGGCGAAGATCCGGCGCCTGACCGAAAGAGCGGCCGGGATTTCACAGCGATTCCCCTGATGAATATAAGGGGAAAAATTACCGCTATTTCGGACTATCCTCTATATCCTTCGAAATAGCAGGAAAAATTACCGCTATTCTTGAAAATTTTTCCCTTTAGGGTGATTTTCGAGAATTTGCAGGAAAAATTACCGCTATTTCCCGCCTTAGTGGGTAGTGATAGAAAACAGCGGGCATAATTACCGCTATTCTCTGCCCCCCTTCTCGATTTAATTTAGCGAGAAAACCGGGAAACGTTATTGAGGCGCAGCTCCTAAATCCTTAAGCAGAGGAAAATGGACACATGCTCAGAAAGGCACTTGCAGGACGCACCAAATGGTACTCACTGCTGGCAATCGCGCTGATCGCGGGATTTATCTTCTCCCTCTACTATTTGAATCGCGTGGACAAACCCGAGCTTGTCACCACCGTCGGCCGCACCTTTGAGCGCGCGAAGGTGCTAGAGGTCTTGAAAGATAACGTGCAGGAAGACGGCCGTCGCTACGGCGAGCAGAAAGTGCGGCTGCTGATGCTCAGCGGGCCGAAAAAGGGCCAAACGGTCGATGCGACCAGCTCGGCTGGCTACCTGTTTGGCGCGGGCTGCAAACCCGGCATGAAGGTGATTGCCATTCAGAGCGTTTCGGGGGATATAACCGTCACCTCCGTTTACAGCGCCAACCGGGAAATGGTCATCTACGGGTTTGTGTTCCTGTTCTTCCTTCTTCACTGGATCATCGGCGGCTGGCGGGGGGTCAAGGCCTTTATGGGCCTTGTGTTCACCTTCATCTGCATCCTGTTTCTCTATATCCCTTTGGTCTTTCGGGGCTTCTCCCCGTTCTGGGCCGCGGTTCTCGTGGCGGTCGTCACCACGTTTGTCTCGATGTATCTGATCGGAGGAATGACAAAGAAGTCGGCGAGCGCCATTGTCGGAGCGATCTTCGGAGTGATTATCGCCGGAGCGGCGGCAACCGGCTTCGGCTACTTTGCCGGAATTTCCGGCTACAATGTATCGGATATTGAAAGCTTGCTGTTCCTGGAGGAGAATACCCGCCTGCAGGTAGGCGGCCTGCTGTTCTCCGGGCTGCTGATCGCCTCGCTCGGAGCCGTCATGGATATGGCCATGTCCGTTTCCTCCACCATCGAGGAAGTTCACGAGAAACGGCCCACCCTCAGCCGGCTGGAGCTGTTCAAATCCGGGATGCGCGTAGGGCGCGACACGATGGGCACCATGTCCAACACTCTGATCCTCGCTTTTGCCGGCGGCTCGCTCAGCATGCTGGTCACGAATTACGCCTACAATCTGCCGTATATTCAAATCATCAATTCCTATGAGATCGGAATTCAGATCATGCAGGGGATTTCCGGAAGCATGGGGGTCATCCTCACGGTACCCATCGTATCGGCCGTTGCGGCCTTTTTCATGGGGCCGGCCCATGCGGGAGAGTCAAGCGAAGACGCCGCGGAAGGCGAACCGGTGCCGCCGCCGGTGCCGCTTGCCGGTAATCTTGCTGGTAATCTTGCCGGTAATTTTGCCGGTGATTCAGCTGGCGCTGCAAAGGAGTGGGCGATTAACAAGGCTGCGCAGTTGGGTAAATTCGCCGGTGATTCAGCTGGCGCTGCAAAGCTTGCGGCAATCGGCAGAGCGAGCCTGGATAAGGTCTTCCGGCAGCGCTGGAAATTGTGGCTGGCGCTTGTGTGCATCGTCATCTTGATCATATGCGGGATTCGCTTTTATTCGGTCTTTTCCGCGTATGCCAAAGGTGACGCGGAGTACAGGACGGTGGCGCATGCCGTCACGGCCCTCGTCCCCTCCGCGCCGGGCGAGTCGGGCACAGCGAATGCGGCGAATGCGGCGGAAGTGGCGGGTGCGGCAGATGTGGCGGATTTGGCGGATTTGGCGGATCGACTCCCGGATGCCGCTTCCGTACTGGCCGCAGGCCGCGGGAACGGGGAACAGAACGGCGAAGCGGAGCTCTTTCGTTTTGACTACGACAAGCTGTCTGAGCAGAACGGCGAGGCGGAGCCCTTTCGTTTTGATTACGACAAACTGTCTGAGCAGAACGGCGAGGCGGTCGGCTGGCTGCGTTTGCCGGGAACCCGGATCAGTTACCCTGTCGTGCAGGGCAAGGACAATAGCTACTACTTGACCCATACGTTCTTGAAAGCCGAGAACGGCGTGGGCGCGATTTTTCTGGACAGCCGCATAAAGGATGGGCTTGCTTCGCGCAATTCCATCCTTTACGGCCACAATATGCGGGACGGCTCCATGTTCGCTCTTCTCTGCCGGTTTCGGGAGAAAGCCTTTTATCAGGAGCACCCTTCCTTTGAACTCTATACGCCGGACGGGATGAAGAAATATACGGTTTTCTCCGTCTATGAAGCCGCGCCCGACAGTGACGCTTATTCGTACCATTTTGCAAGCAAACAAGCCTACAAGGCCTATCTGGATAAAGCAACCCGGAGTTCCCTCTACAACACCGGAATAGCCGTCACAGCCGACGACTCGATTCTGACCCTCTCCACCTGCGTTGAAGATAATCGCGACATGCGTTTTGTCGTACAAGCCAAAGCCGAGGGGTAATTCCTTCGAACGAGGACTGTCGGACCAGACTCCCGGCTTACGGCATCGCGTCTCCCCGGGCGCTGATATATAGCTTGCACCACTCTTCCCGCGGCATGCGCTCCGCCATCTTCACGGAGTCCCGGCAGGCGACGATTCTCTCCGGCATGCGGCATCGCGTCTCCCCGGGCGCTGATATAAAGCTTGTGCCTCTCTTCCCGCATCATGCGCTCCGCCACCTTCACGGAGTCCCGGCAGGCGACGATTCTCTCCGGCTTGGTCGACCCCAGGATCGGCTGAATCTTCGCCGGATACCTCATCAGCCAGCCGAGGACGATCGAATCCGGCATCATCCCCATCTGCTCGGCAAGCTCGCCGAGCAGCCGGACCGTGCGCACCGTCACTTCATCCTTGGGATTCATCGAACGGCCGGTATATTTGCCCTGCCCGAGCGGCCCCTAGGCCTGAAGCTGGATGCCAGACCGAACCCGAGCCGGGCGGCCGCATTCGATAACAGGCGGGCAGGATGCTGCTTTTTCCCTGAGAACCTGCAGGAACTGAAGGATCAAACGAGTTCCTGATGAAAAGGGATAGTATCCAAAAGAATGCAAAGGATGGTTATATCCTCAGCCCCACCGCTCCCGATATCACCGCCCATCTCATCAATACTTCGGCGCTACCCGCAGCCGAGCCAACTTCAATGCTCACCATTTCACCTGCGGACTGCAGGGAAGCTGCAGTGGGCCTACAGACCAAATACCTACACGCGCGCGCCAGCAGATGAGGGTCGGACTGTCAGTAGACCGGGCATCCCGGACTCGGCAGCGCCAGCTCCATTCCGTTCTGCTCGAGAACCGGAAACCGCTGGGCGGTATGGGTGCTGCTTATTCCCAGGGCAGCCGATCTGCCCGGTCGTCGTCCCGGTTCGCAGACGCCTGGGACGAACCAACGGCGGTCTGCGCGGAACTGCCCGCATCGGCCCCTTGACCGGTACGCCCGCCTCCGCCAACTCCCGCTCCTCCATTCGCATTCGCCGCTTCCGCCGCCCCAGCAGCTCCAGCAGCCCCAGTAGCTCCAGCAGCTTCGCGGGTGAGCCGCTCCTCCCGCTCGCGCTGGCGTTCTTCCCTCGCCTCAATCGTCCGCCGGTCCGCCTCTTCGGCCAAGCGGGCGACCACCTCCCCAAACGGCTCGGGCGCCAGCAGCTCGACCGGCGAGATGCCCTTGTCGAAGCGGAAGGCGTCGCCTTCGATCAGCACCACATACCGGCCGTTCAACCGGGCGATGTGAACGCTCTTGCCGTACTCCTCCATCTTCGCGCGGACGGTTACTGCATCCAGCTTGAAGTTCATCTCATAGTCCGGCTGCGTCTCTGCGATCCGCTGGGCGGCTTCCGCCACCTGCTCGTGGCTCCAGCGCTCCTGCAGCTCGCGCTTCTCGCCCGCCGCCCAAATCTCCAGCCGCTCTTCCTCCCGCCGCCGCGCGTGAGCGGCAACTGCCGCGGGACGCGCCGGAAGTCCGGCGGCCGCTGCGGCTTCGCTCCCGGCTGCTTCCGGGCCGCTCATCGCCGCGGCCCGCAGCGCAGCGTCGCCCGCTGCGCCGGAGGCTTCGTCCCACGGCGGCGCATCCGCTGCCGCGCTGCCCCTCGCATCCGCCGCCTCGTGCGCCGCCGTACCGTTCGCTTCCGCTCCGCCGTCTTTTTCCGCTTCGGTTCCATCAAATCCGGTTCCGCCTGCACCGCCCCCGTCAAATCCGGCTCCGCCCGCACCGCCCCCGCCAAATCCGGCTCCGACCGCTCCCGCTCCGTCAACTCCGGTTCGGTCCGCTCCCGCCCAGTCCGTTCCGGTCCCGTCCGCTCCGCGCTCCGCGCTGTCGCTCCCCTGCCACTTCGCGTCCATATACTCCTGAACCATCCCGAGCATCTGCTCGGTGACGATGGCGGGCTTGGACTTTTCGTAGGTGACATACTTCAGGAAATCTTCGAAATACCGGGCATGGGACGCCTGGTGAATCTTCAACTCCCAATCCTCCAACATTCCCGGCTCCGGCATGTACGGGTACTGGATCGACTTGATGCTGCGGGCGCTGATCGCCATCTCGACCTGGGAGACCAAGCTCTTTTCGTCGGCGATGCGGGCGATCTTCGGCTCGAAATCGCATTTCAGCACGAAGACGAACGGATCGTCATAATACTTCGGCAGCTTCGCCGCCGCCACGATGAACGCCCCGCCGCGCACGGCGCTCGTGTTCAGATAGGTGCGGATGAGGTCGTCGCTCACCGTCTGAAAGTCCTCCCGGGTCGACGTCTCCCTAAGCCTCCGGAACAGGTTGTAATTGGGATTCGAGGTCAATTCATATCCCGGCTCGACCTGAAACCGGCCGATCTTCGTCGGCGCCTGCTCCGTCTTCGGGTTGCGCTCCGCCTTGCGCTTCAGAATGCGCTCCAGCTCCCCGTGCAGGAACTCCTTCAGCTCGCTCGATTCATAGCTTTCCCGGTGCAGCGTCTGATAATGGCGGTACGTCTTCGCCGCCTCCGGGTCCTCGCCTTCGCTCTGGATTACAAAAAAGGACAGGTACTGCATGACAATGTCCATGAAATTCTCCTTCTGACCGCGGGTCATTTTGCCAAATTGGGCAATGCTACGAAAATAACTTTCCCCCCCTCGCGGGCAGACTGTCAAAGACAAGCAGGAAAGGAGACCGGAGGGTGGAAAAGACAGCGGAGAAAAAGACGGAAAAGCGCCAAGCGGCCGGACTCCGGACAGGCGGGGCGGGGAAACGGCAGCAGACGGAGAAGAAGCTGCGGGCGGACGCGGGAAGCGTCGATGAAGAAAAGCTGCTGCTCGTCATGCGCTTCACGCTCATGATCTCCGTCCTGAACGGCTCCGTCTTCAACCTGGTGCTGCCCGAGATCGCCCGCGAGTATCGACTTCCGCCCTCACAGGTGAGCTGGGTGGCGGGCGGCTACATGCTGTTCTATGCCATCGGCTCGGCCGTCTACGGCAAGCTCGCGGACCGTTACCGGCTGAAGGGGCTGCTCACCTTCGGCCTGCTCTTCTTCGCCGCCGGCTCCTCGCTCGGCGCCTTTGCCCGCGGCTTCGGCATGGTCGTCACCGCCCGCGTGCTGCAGGCGGCGGGCTCGTCCGTGGTGCCGGCCGCGGCCATGCTCATCCCGGTCCGCTGGTTCCCGCCGGAGCGGCGCGGGCGGGCGCTCGCCTCCAACGCGGTCGGCATCGCCCTCGGCAACGCGGCCGGCCCGGTCGCAGCCGCCTTCATCGCCGGATTCGCCGGCTGGCGCTTCCTCTTCCTGCTCGCGCTGCTCGCGCTCGCGGCGCTGCCGTTCCTCCGGCGGCTGCTCGCCCACGAGCCGCCCATCCGCGGCCCGCGCACGGATTGGCTGGGCGCGGCGCTGCTCACCGGCGCCGCCGCCTGCCTCCTCGTCGCGGTCACCCGCTCCGCCTGGCCGCTCGCCGCCCTCGGGGCCGCCCTCCTCGGGCTGTTCGTCCGGCGCATCCGCACCGCCGCGGCGCCGTTCATCCAGCCGGCGCTGTTCGCGAACCGCCGCTATTCGCTCGGGCTCGCCATCGCCATCGCCGCCAACGCCGTCGGCTTCTCGCTGCCCTACCTCATGCCGCAGCTGCTCGCGCGCCTGAACGGGCTGTCCTCCGCCCGTGTCGGCTGGGTGATGCTGCCCGGCGCGCTCGCCTCCGTGCTGCTCGGCCGCCGCGGCGGCCGCTACGCCGACCGGCGCGGCAATCCCGCGCTGCTGCGGCTCGCCGCCACCCTGCAGGCCGCTTGCTGCCTGCTCTTGTCCACCTTCGCCGGAGCCTCGCCGCTCTGGACCGGCGCGATCTACGTCATCGGCTACCTCGGCCAGACGCTCATGCTCGTGGCGCTGTCCGGCACCGTCGCTTCCGCGCTCGCGCCGGAGCAGGCGGGAGTCGGCATGGGACTGTTCTCCATGCTGAATTTCATCTCCTCGGCCGCCACCGCCACGCTGATCGGCAAGCTGCTCGATTATCATCCCGCCCGCGCGCTCAACCCGCTTCAGGGGAATCCGGCGGCATACGGGTTCAGCAATATTTTTGCCGGGGAGGTGGCGCTGATCGCCGCGATCGTCATCGCCTACCGTTTCCTGCCCAAGCGAGCCTGACGGACCAGGGTCGCGCCTGACGGCCCACCGCGCAATCATGCAGCAAATGCCGCGAACCTCAGCAGCTCGCGGCGCCGGCTAAGCCAGGATGGAACGGACATTTCGCAGAATGGATCGCATGACTTCAGACTCCGCATCAAGACAGCCGACAACCTGAATTCGTCGTTTTCCAACGTCGAGGCTCTTAAATTGATCCGTAAGGACAACCCCGGTAAAGGGTAACCCATCCGGCAGAGAAACCTCAAACGGATAGCCCTTGAGCTGGTTCGTAATCGGACATACGACGGCAAACTCGGTCAGCTCATTAAATTGCGCTTCCGAAAGGACGATAGCCGGCCTTCGTCCTGCCTGCTCATGTCCTGCTTGCGGATCGAAATCAAGCCAAACCAAGTCGCCTCGCTCGGGGACCGTCAAATCAGCTCATCCCCTTCGATTCCGAGGTCAACTTCTTCGTGTCTGGCATTCGGCTTTATTTGCGACAGCAGTTGTTGCAAATGAGCGTGCAATTCGGCATTTGAGCCTTGCGCCTGGTGCACAGGGCGAAGCAAAAGCTCCCGATCCGGTGTTACGATCATCTCGATTTCCGCCCCCTCCTCCAAATTCAGCTGCTTAAGAATCTGGCTCGGAATGCGGATCGCGCAACTATTCCCCCACTTGTTGATCATACCCGTCGACACGACGCTCGCTTCCTTTCCTTCTGATTGAGTTCATGATATCATGCTTCCCTTTTAATGTATATACATTAGATATACATTTATTCAACTGCTGCTTTCTGGTATCTTTTCGAGAACCGGTTGCTATCGCCGGACTGCAACCCTAATCTTGATACCATTTTGCCATCATCCAACTACCCCTCGCCCCGCATCGCCGCCGCGTGCTTGTTGAACTGGCTCTGGTACAGATCGCAATAGAACCCGCGCTTCGCCAATAGCTCGCGGTGAGTGCCTTCCTCGACCAGCTTGCCCTCGTTCAGCACGAGGATGCGGTCGGCATTCTGGATCGTGCCCAGGCGGTGGGCGATGACGATGCTCGTGCGGCCCGCCATCAGGCGGCCGAGCGCCTCCTGGATGCGCACCTCGGTCACGGTGTCGATGCTGCTCGTCGCCTCGTCGAGAATGAGCAGGGCCGGATCGGCGAGAATGGCGCGGGCGATCGACAAGAGCTGCTTCTGCCCCTGGCTGATGCCGCTGCCGTCCGCGCTCAGCACCGTGTCGTAGCCCTGCGGCAGCCGGACGATGAAGCCGTGCGCGTTCGCCGTCTGCGCCGCCCGCTCGACCTCCTCATCGGTCGCGGCGAGCTTGCCGTAGCGGATGTTCTCCCGCACCGTCCCCTGGAACAGAAAAGCATCCTGCAGCACGAAGCCCATGCTCTGCCGCAGGCTCCTCCGCTTCACCGTGCGGGTATCCCGCCCGTCGATCGAGATCACGCCGCCGCTCGGGTCATAGAACCGCGACAGCAGCTGGACGACCGTCGTCTTGCCCGCTCCGGTCGGCCCGACGAGGGCGACGGTCTCTCCCGGTTCCACCGCAAACGAGATAGCTTCGAGCGTCGTCCGCCCCGATTCATAGGAGAACGAGACATCGGCGAAGCGGATCTCGCCGCGCACCCCGGCAAGCTCCCCCGCTTCCCGTTCGTCCTCCTCTTCCTCCGGCTCCTCCAGCACCTCGAATACCCGCTCTGCCCCGGCCACTGCCGAGAGGAAGGTGTTGAACTGGTTCGCCAGGTCATTGAGCGGCCGGGTGAACTGGCGGGCATACTCGGCGAAGGTGAGAATGACCCCGATCGTGATCGAACCCCTCAGAACGAGCAGACCGCCCACCCCGGCGATGAGCGCGAAGCTACCGTTGTTCAGCACGTTCATCAGCTTGGGAATGAAGCCCGAATACGTCTGCGCATAGTAGGCCGCGCTCCGCAGCCGCTCGTTCTTGACCGCAAAATCCGCGAGAACGCGCGCTTCGCGCCCGAAAGTCTTGACGATGCGCTGGCCGGACAGCGTCTCCTCGACAAAGCCGTTCAAGTCTCCGATGCTTTTCTGCTGTTCCTTGAACAGAGGTCCTGTCCGCGCCGTGATCCACTTCATCCCGAAGAACATAATCGGCACAATCGTCAGCGTCACCAGCGTGAGCAGCGGGCTCAGCCACAGCATCAGCACGAGCATCCCGATGAAGGTCAATAGGCTGGAAACAATCTGGATAAAAGAGCTCCCGAGCGTCTGGCTGACATTCTCGATGTCGTTCGTCAGCCGGCTCATCAGCTCCCCATGCCGGCGTTTGGCGAAATAAGAAATCGGCAGTTGGTGCAGCTTGGCGAACAGATCGCGGCGCAACGAGAACACCGTCTCTTGCGAGATGCCGATCATCCAGTAGCTCTGCAGCCAGCCCGAAGCGAGCTGAAGCACATAGACGCCAAGCAGCGCGGCAAGGAGCCGGATCAGCACGGTCTGGCTCTTCCCGGCGGTAAAATGGTCGACGGTCCGCCCGAGCAGATACGGAGCGTACAGGCTCGCCGCCGAGTTCACCAGCACAAGCAACAGGATGACGATCAAGAGCCGGCGGTGGACCGCCAGATAAGCCCAGATTTTGCGGAGCACGGCGGCGCCGTCCGCCGGCCGCTGCTTCGGCCTGCCTCCGGAGCTGCGCGATCCGCCCGTTCTAATCGAGGTGCTCATGGCCGGCACCCTCCTTCCCGCCGAATTGCGACTCGACGATCTTCCGGTACAAGGACGAAGACGCCAGCAGCGAATCGTGATCGCCCTGCGCGAGCAGCCGGCCGTCCTCCAGTATGAGGATCCGGTCCGCTTCCATCGCCGTGCTGATCTTCTGCGTGATGAGCAGAGTCGTGCAGCGATAGCCCCCCAGCGCCGCGAGCAGGCGCGCTTCCGTCTTCAGGTCGAGAGCGCTTGTGCTGTCGTCGAGCAGGAGCAGCCGCGGCTTGCGGATCAAAGCGCGGGCGATCGACAGCCGCTGCTTCTGCCCGCCCGACAGGTTCACCCCGTTCTGCCCGAGCATCGTCTCGTATTGCTCCGGCAGGCGCATGATCGTCGCGTGAATCTGCGCATCCCTGGCCGCGGCCGCCAGCTCCTCCGCCGACGCCTCCGGCCGGCCCCATTGCAGATTCTCGCGGATCGTGCCGGAGAACAGCTGCACCTCCTGCGGCACATAGCCGATCTGCGCCAGCAATTCCTCCGCCGGCAGCGCGGCGCTGTCGATGCCGTCGAACAGGATGCGGCCCTCCCCCGGCTCATAGAGCCGGGGAATGAGCTGCATGAGCGTCGTCTTGCCCGAGCCGGTAGCCCCGAGGATAGCCACCGTCTGGCCCGGCTCCACCGAGAACGTGATGCCGGAGAGCGCCGGTTCGGCCTTGCCGGGATAGGTGAAGGAGACGCTCTCGAAGGCGAGGCCGACGGCGCCTTCCGCCCGGCGGTCGCTTCCGCCTCGGCTGCCGGCGACCGCGCCCGGCGACGTTTCCCGCGCGCCGGCATGCCCGCCCACGGACGCTCCTTGCGGGATCGCCAGCACCTCCCGGATGCGGCCCCAGGAAGCCCGCGCCCGCGAGGCGCTGGACAGAACCCAGGACAGCATGCCGAAGGCGCCGGTGATCCGGGTGGCATAGTTGACGACGGCGACGATGTCCCCGACGCTCGCCCGGTTCGCCCCGACCTCGCGGCTGCCAAACCAGAGGATGAAGATGATGCAGAGGTTCATCACGAACAGCAGCACCGGAATGGTCAGCTCCATCCAGCGGCCCGCGGTGACGGTCACCGCCATCAGCTCGCCGCTCGCGAACGTGAACCGGTCGACCTCATGCCGCGACCGGACGAGCGCGCGAATCCAGCGCATCCCGGCCAGATTCTCGCGCATGACGCCGTTCGTCCGGTCGAGCCGCTCCTGCACGCTGCGGAAGAGACCGAACCCTTTGCGGATGACGAAGAACAGCGCCAGCACGAGCAGCGGGGTGACCAGAATGAGCGCAAACGAGACGCGGAACTCCAGCGCAAGCGCGAGCGTCAGCCCGCCGATCATCATCAGCGGAGCCCGCAGCATGACGCGCAGGGACATGAAGACGATATTTTGCACCTGAGAGACGTCGCTCGTGATGCGCGTGATCAGCGTCGCGGCGGGAAAACGGCCGAAATCGGCGTAAGAGGCCCTTTCCAGCCGCTCGAACAGGCTCCCTCTCAGATCCGCCCCCACCCCTTGACTGACCTGCGCGGCATAGAACGAATTGGTGATTCCCGAAGCGAACCCGATGAGCGAGATGCCCAGCATCAGCGCCCCATACCGCAGCACGGCATCCATCTCGCGGGGGACGATACCCTTGTTGATGATGCGGCCCATGAGCATCGGCGACCACAATTCCACAGCCAGCTCCGCCAACATCAGCGCGAGCGCGATGGCGGCCGCTTTGCGGTAAGGCTTTACAAACGATAGCAGCGTGCGCAACTCCTCGACCTCCACTTCGATAAAATAACTCAAATCTCTCCGAATCCTCCGATGGGAGCTATTATAGCACAGCAATTAGTTGCATGAGCAACCAAATATCCACAGTTCGAAAATTTATGGTTGATGAGGCGTCACTGCCATGGAATAATATAGAAAATCCGCTTCCGTCCACATCCTGGAAAGCATCGGCCGACCTCTATCATGGCGTTTTCACGCCGCTCGCCAGGAAGCGTGCGAGTGCGATGGGCAATAGGCAATAGGCAATAGGCATACCCCCGAAAGGAGCAGCAAACGGATGAGTCATCATTTTATCGAACGCGGAGAAGGGTTTTCTACGCATTACCTCGCCTGGGAGCCGCAAGCTCCTTCCGGCAAGCTGCCGGTGGTATGCGTACACGGCAATCTGTCCAATGCGAGATGGTTCACTTGGATCGGCGAGGAACTCTCCTCCGGGCAAAACGGTCCAACCCGGCAAGTGATCGCTCCCGACCTGAGAGGACGCGGGGACAGCGGCCTCCCCGAGCAGGGCTTTTCCGTCGCGCACATGGCAGCGGACATCGAAGCGGTGATGGAGCATCTGCAGCTCAAGGCTGCGCATTTCCTCGCTTATTCCAAGGGAGTTGCGTACGCGCTGGAATACGCCCGGCACCACCTCGCGTGCGGGCTCTCGTCCTCGGAGATTACCCGCCGGTCCATGGCAAGCCGCCCGCGGACTGGGCGGCGCGGGTCGAAGCAGCATACGCCGACTTCACCTCCTGGGAGGAAGTCTATGCCGCCGACTCCGATCTCTACGCCTCGCGGGAAGATTTCGAAATGGGGAAGGAGCGCGCATACAGCATGACCGGGGACGGCAGCATCATCCGCAAGCGGTATGCGAAGGAGCTCCCGCGAAAACTTCAGCGGGAAGCCGAAGAGATTGACCTTGCACCCGCGCTCGCCGCCGTTGCCGGCCCCGTGTTGATCCTGAAAGGCGAAGACGAGCTCGGCTCCGCCCTGCGGGAGGAAGAACTGGCGGCCTATGCTCCTTGTCGGCCGAACGTGGTGCGTGTCCGCGGCGCCGGGCACAATGTGGTCGATCCGCTGCCGCGGGTTCGGGAGGCATTGACGGCCTTTTTCGCCGGACTCGCTTAACGCCTCCTCGGTCCGCCGCCGCTCCGCGTCCGCGCCAAAGGCCTCCGAATTCCGCGCGTGCTCGCTGCGGTGGCGGAAGCCCTCAGGCGGCCGGGCCACCCATGCGAAAAAGGCCTCCGACTTCCACGCGTGAGCGCGGGACCGGAGGCCTTTTTGCCAGCTTAACCGTCGCATTTGTTCATACCCTTCTCAGTCAGGAACCACTAATCCCCGTGGCTCTTTGCCCTTAATTCTCCGGGTCAACCTGCCTTTCCGTTCCTCCGATACCCCAAACCGCGCGGATAAAACGGCTATACCGATACCGTCCCTACCGGAGCGGCACGGCAAGGCGCAAGCTGAACGCGGGATAAGCCAAGTCAGCCATCTTCCACGCGGAGCGACCTCGGTTGCTCCGTTTTTGCGTATAGGAATGTTTACCGAGTAATATCCCGCGCAGACGGGCCTCCGACAAGGAGAAGATCCGGCGCTTGGGCGAGAGAACGACCGGTCGGCAATTCGGGTAGTAAGGATGACTCCTTGCGGTTCCCATCATGAAAACAAGGGGAAGAATTCCCCTTATTTCTGGCCCACTCTCCACATTGCTTAAAATTGCGGGCAAAATTACCGTTATTCCCCACAGATTCTCCTCATGAGGGTGATTTTCGAGAAATAGCGGGCAAAACTCCCCTTATTTCCGCCCTTGCGGTCTTCGGCCGAAAATAGCGGGAAAATTTACCGTTACTCTCCATTTGCCTCCACGATATAATGAAATTTTCGCGGGCCTCTATTTTCCATCGCTGTGCAAATAGAATACATCCTTCAGTTCCCGGCTCACCGGGCTCTCGTCCTCGTTGGTTTCCATAATGTCCTTCATATAAGTCCACCACTTGCGGCATACGGGTGTGTCGGCCGATCGCGCCCAAAGCTCTTCGTCTTCGATTTCCAGGTAGGCGAACAGCAGATCGCTAGCTTCGTCGAGAAAAATGGAATAACTAAGCACGCCGTGCGCCAACAGCATCTCTTTCATTTCCGGCCACAGCTCGTCGTGCCGCCGGCGATACTCCTCATGGCATCCCTTGAAAACTTTCATGACCGAGGCTTTTCGAATCATGAGGCTGCTCCTCCCGCATTCAGTCCAATTTAACAAGCAGTTCTTTTCCCTGATGGGAAACGATTCGAACTTCCCGTTCACCGATGGTCACGTTCAGGCGTTCCTCGGGCTTAGGAATCGGATCGGCGGCCGCCACCGGATCTCCGAATACGGCCGCCGCAAGCCAATGGACTCCCGGCGCAAACGAGGAACGCAAGGTGGGAATTACGGTGCGAGGACGCAGCAGGTTCGTATTCGCGTTCGGCCGGATCAACTCGGCCTTAGCGTATCCCAGCAGACCTTTGATGCCGCTTGTCCCATAAGCATTGCTCGCCATCAGACTCAGACCTGCCGGATCAGCCCGTTCCGACAGCTCACCTTCCAACCCGAGCGCGAATCCGCCTTCCGCAGCATCGAGCGGCCTTGCGGTCTCGACCCGGTGAATGCGAATATGCCACGGGAGTCCGGCAACTACCCAGGTGCGCACCTCGACATCCGCCCAAGGCTTCCAGCTGGAATAGAGGATGTTGTCCTCTATCCTGAACTCCGCATTGCGCCGCCTTACCCGGTACAGGTTGTCGCCGGCTTCGCTCAGCGCCAGCATGGAATCAAAGGCGCCCTGGGACAGGCCCCATTCCGACCGCGGCACGCTGAAGCCGAAGCCGGTCGAATACACGAACTTTTCGTATTTGGCGGAGGTATGGGTATGCTCATTCGTAGATAAATGTCCGCTGTTGAATGCCGCCACGTGCCCGGACGAAGGCTCCCGCACCAGCACCAGATGCGGCGGCTTCTGAACGGATACGGTTGGAATCTCCGGCAGAGGAAGCTCCTCTTCCCGCCAGAACGGATGATCTGCGGGCAGCGCCAGCGGCAGGAAAGCCTTAAGCGCCCAATAGGGCGAGCCCGGCGCATTGTAATTCTCGGCCATCACCAGATTGGGATAGGCGTAACCGATGGTCAGGACACCTTGTGCATCAAAGATCGGCTGGCTGAACCACCAGCGCAGGTTGCGCAGCACAAGCCCCTTAATCACTCCGGCGGGCAGAGTGTCCACATCGGCAAAGGCAAGCGCGCCCCAGAACGCGGATTGGGCGAAGCGGTAGGTCAGGCTGCGGCCGTAAGGCAGGGCCGAACCGTCGGGAGAGAACCAGGCCAGGAACTCTCCGGCAAACGCCCGCGCCCGATCCTTGAATTTGCCGGCCCGTTCCGGATCTTCCTGTCCCATCACTTTGGCGTACAGCAATCCGTAATAGTGAATGGCGAACGGCACATAGTAGTCGCTGTGCCCGCCTACCCCGTCGCTGTACCAGCCGTCCGTCAAGTAGAAGTCGTCGATCCGCTTCAAGTTTCGCTCCAGCTGCTCCGCATCGTAGGAAAGCCCTGCCTTGCTGAAACCTACATTGACCAGCACGTTGAAGAACAGCCAATTGCAATCGTAGCAAGGATGGGAGTTGATCTGATTGAGCCACCGGTGCAAATTCTCCCGTTCTCCGGGAGACAGCGGCACCCAGATCCTGTCGGGAATAATCGATAAAGCGAATCCGAAGACCGCCATCTCAACCAGCCGCTGGTCGTAATCCGCCACGTCTCCCCAATATTCTTCATGGGACGGATCGGTGCCGTGACGGATGCCGTCCAGCACCCTATCCCATAAATCGCTGCACCCACCTCCGGCAAGCAGCGGCACAAGCCCCCAGAGCACCCGGGAGAACCCTTCCATCTCCGCTGTGGAGGCGGAATAGCTTGCTCCGGTCTTTCCGACCTTCAGCCGAGCTGCTCCCTTGCTGTACAGAGGGCGAAGCGGGTCGACAAGCTGCTGCAGGGCGAGAACCATATCTTCCCGAGTCTTAAGCGGGTTGTTCGCAATCGGCGAATCTATGGCGTTCCGTGTATTCAATGAATCCACGCTCCTTACTCCCAGTAGAATGGGCCGTTTCCTCTCAGCCGCGCCAATCCTTCGACGAAGAAGAAATCGCCGTAAATCAGCGGAACATCGATATTTTTGTTCTCGGGATAGTTGCTCGTCCCATGCATAATTAACCCCTCTTCGCTCAAGTCGTCCCAAGCCCCGTAATTCCGGTAGAGGGATTCGAGCATCTTCTCGGCGTTCTCCCGGTACACGCGGGATTCCGAATCATCCACCAAACCGGCCAGCAGCAACAGTCCGCTCGCTGCGCACGCGCCGGCGGAAGAATCGCGAATGGCTCCGATTTCGCCGGGAGCGCGGAAGTCCCAATGCGGGACATAATCCGCAGGCAGCCGGGTCAGGAAGAAATGGGCGACCTTTTGCGACGCGAACAAATAATCTCGCTTGCCCGTATGATGGTAAGCGAGCGCCAGCCCATATATGGCCCAGGCAGCGCCCCGCGACCAGGCCGATTCGGGCGCATAGCCCTGCCCTCCGCGCCGCTCAACCACTTCTCCGGTCTCGGCATCAAAGTTTACGATATGGTAAACCGAACCATCCGGGCGGATAAAATGCTCCAGCACCGTATCCATATGCGCCTCCGCGATATGGCGATAGCGCGGGTCGCCGGTAACGGTAGAGGCCCAGAACAGCAGGTTGGTATTCATGCAGCAATCGATGATGGCGACGCCGCTGTTATTCTCACCTTCCCGCCAGGGGTTCCACGCCCGGATATACCGTCCCTTCAGATTGAACCGGGCCGCAAGATAATTGGCCGCCTTCAAGGCTCTGACCCGCGAAGCTTCATTGTCCAGCAGCTTATAAGAAGCGACGCTGGTCAATATCCACATGAAGCCCAGATCGTGATCCAGCTTCACGTAAGCGTTCAGCACATCATCCAGCCGATCTTCGCAGCGCTCCGCGATTTCCTTCAGACTCTCGTCCCCGCTTCCGCTGTACAGCTGCCAGAGGATTCCCGGCCAGAAGCCGGCGGTCCACCAGGACGGCTCTTCCAGCACATACTTGCCGCTTGGGCTCGCGTGGGGAAACTCCGCTCCGATTCTCAAGCTGTTCCGCCGCGTTTTCTCCAGCGCCTTGCTCCACGCTTCTTCGACCCAGGCTTTGCTTGTCACAACATTCACAAAGAACACCTGCCTATTCGCTTTATCCTCGATACTCGTTCGGCGTAACGCCTACATGCGATTTGAAGGTCTTGATAAAATAACTTTGATTGTCGTAGCCCAATTGCTCGCAGATTTCACCCACCGTCAGCCTTGTTCCGTCCAGCAGTTCTTTGGCCAGCTCCATCTTCTGGCGGGTCACATAAACGATAAAGTTGATGCCCGTCTCTTTCTTGAACAACCGGCTGAAATAGCTTGCGTTAAGATGGAGATGGTCGGCGACCTCATCCAGTGTGATTCGCGAATTCAACCGCAAAGATACATATTTGCAGGCCTCGGCTACCTCCGGGCGTTTGCCCCAGGCTGCCTCGGTGCTTTTCGAAACGGTCATCGCCTTCAGGTGCTGCAACAGCCAATCTCCCAGCTCGGACAGTGAACCGATCTCCACGATTTCCTTGTGCAAGGTATCCGCCGAATACGCAGACGAGACCGATTGCATAGTGTGGAGCTTAAGCTTCAGGTCCAGCAGCAGCTTCAGCACCCAATTCTTTACAGTCTCGGACGGATAGCGTTCCCGGCGAATCAACGAGATCCATTTCTCCACAACGGCTGCTTCGCTATCCGAAGGTTTTCCGAGAAGAACTTCCTTCAGCTCCGTGCTCGCTTGGTTGTACAATTGGAATAAATTTTGCTCACCGCTGCGCTTTTCCTGTTTTTGCATCTTGGCAATCCCGCCGGGCTCCAGATAGAACAGCTGCTCTTCGCTCTCCAACAGCTCACTCAGACGGCGCTTCAAGCCTCCGGGATTCGTTTCGGATTCTCCAATCAGAAAGGACATGTGGATTTTGAGCACACTTTCCATTGTGGCCCGAACGCTATGGAGACTCGCCGATGCCTCAGCGTAGATGTTGGTTTTCAAATCCGGCTTGTAGCTAAAGAGCAGGAACGAGATCCTCGCCTGATAACCGACATAAAGCACGCGCTGTCTCATGCCGCGCAGCATCTCGTTCATGACATTGCTGAGCGCAAAGCGCAGCGTCTGCTCGGAGAAGAATCGGCAGTTCACCTGTCGGTAATTCTCGACAATGCACAAGACCGGGAGGCAGGCTTCCCCTTCCGCCAGCAGCCCGTATTCCTCCGCTTCGCTCCGCCATTGATCCCGCGAAAGAAGAGGTTGGTGAATCAGATTTTTCAAGCTCTGCTCCTTGCGAAGTTCCCGCGTCTCGCCGATCAGATGCTTCATCCGATTGTTCTCCCAGCCCGTCTGCTTCTCCTCATCCATCGACTGCTTGAATTTCTTCAGAAGCTCGACCATATTTTCCGGGTCCAAGGTATCCTTTAGAAGATAGTCCTGGACATTCAGACGCATGGCCTGTTGCGCATATTGAAACTCGTTGTGGCAGGACAGAATGGCGACTCTCACATCGGGCTTCAGTTCCTTGATCAGCGCCGTCAGCTCAAGGCCGTCCATCTTGGGCATGCCGATATCGGTAATCAGCACATCCGGAGCCTCGCGCTGCGCTTGCTCCCACGCACTTTGACCATTCTCATGCGTTCCCATCAGCCGAAATCCCAATCCGTCCCAGTCAATGGCTTCCGACAGCAATTCGATTACGGGATAATCATCATCGGCCAGCATCACGTTATACATTGGAATTTTCCTCCCTGCGAGGAACTTGCATTTCGATCTTGGTTCCCATTCCGACATCGCTCAAGATATGAATGTGAAAATCTTCTCCGTACAGCATTCTCATCCGTTCGACGACATTCAGCAGGCCGATGCCGGAGAATGCACCTGTGGTTTTTTCTTCCAAGGGCAGAGAAGCTTCATCATTCAGCTTGTGATTCAGCTGCTCCAGGCTGGTAGCATCCATACCGCGACCGTTGTCCGCGACCGACAAAGTGACGGTGTCTCCAGTTACCTCGGCATCGATGCGAATAACTCCTGCCTGTTGATTCAGACCGTGAATGAGCGCATTCTCGACCAGCGGTTGAAGGAAAAGTCTTGGAACCTTGATGAACAGCGCCTCCGGTTCGATATTCATCCTCAGCTCCACCTCCTCCTTCTGTCTGAGGTTCATGAGGCTCATATAATGAGAAACCAGCTCCAACTCATCATGCAGAGTAATTTCATCTTCCTCCCGGCTGATCGTCATCCTCAGGAGTGCGGACAGGGAGCCGATCATCTTGGCGCTTTCGCTGTCACCCCGTCGCAAGACTTTCATGCGGATAGAGTTCAGCACATTGAATAAGAAATGCGGGTTGATCTGCGCCTGGAGCATTCGCAGCTCCGCTATTCTTTTTCTCGTCTGGGTATCCGATACTTCCGCGATCATTTCGTTCACCCGGTCCAGCATCTGGTCGAACAGAACGCCGAATCTGCCGATTTCGTCGTTTCCGCTAACGCCGGATCGGATCTGAAGATTGCCTCTCTGCACGGCCGAAGTCGCCTTTCCCAAGCGGACGAGAGGATTGGTAAACGCCCTTACAAGTGCGATGAGCAGCAGCAGGAATACGGTGAAGGAGAGCAACTGAATGACCAAAACCCGGTTGAAAATCGAACTTAAATTAACGATTGAACTGCTGTACGGCTGAAGCAGCACCAGCTTCCAGCCCGTGAACGATATCGGCTGCTGGGCCACCAAATATTTCGTTCCCCCCAACGAAACGACGGATGAAGCTTGCTCGGCATTAATGACCTTCTCATAGTTATGGACAGTCCCGACCAAATTCGTGTTCTCGGCCGATATAATCTTGCCCGCACCGTTCATCAGGATCATTTGCTGATTGGCGGACAGATCTCGAAACAAATTGGACAACCGGTCCTCCATGACGGTAACGATCACATAGCCGTAAACTTTGGATGAGGGCGAGCGAAGCGTTCGGGCCAGCGAGATTTGGTACGGATGATCGAATTTTTCAAGGTCGAACTTCGTCTTCTCCGGATCGGACCAATAGGAATCGTAATTGGACATATGCTCGAGCTGACCGAACCATGGCTCCTTCTTTATATTCATGGGGTCGAAATAGCTGACGGAGTAATTGGTAAAATAGGAGTCATTCGTCAACAATACGGTAACCTTGTAGTTGTCGCCGAGAACGGTCAGGCCGTCCAGCTTTTCTCTAACTCTGTTCGCATCCACAAAGCTTTGATACACGTCTTTGGATTCATTTCCGGAAATCGCCATCTTAAAATAGGAATTCATCTCCGAGTCGTTCTGGACGTAATTGGCAATGTTCAGCATGCCCTTCAACGTGCTGACGACGGAACTGTTCACAAGCTGGAGAGAATCCTCGGCATTGGAGATGGCCTGGTGCCTGACCGCCTGCTGAGTCAGGGAGTTGTAGATCATCAAATTGAGCGCGGCGGGGACGATAATGCAAAGAACCGAAGAGATGATAAGCTTATGGCGAATCGATCTTGTCATGGCCCTCATGATGTGCCTGAACATAATCTCCCTCCGAAATGAAAAAAAGAAGGGGCGAGCTCTCGCCCCCGCATGGGTCCATTATAACAAATTATCACTTATTCGAGTCGATGATTTTTTGTACCTGGTCTTGAGAGTTCTTCAAGGTGGTATCAAGATCCTGGCCGTTCAGAATCATCTTCTCATATTCCTTGTTGATCACTTTATAGACCTCGTTCTGATAAGAGAGCGGAGCGACGAATCCGGAAGCCTTCGAGTTAACGAGTGTATTCACGAGCGACTGTTTGTCGACCAAATTCGGGCTCTTCTGTCCGGCAAGAATCGTGTCGATAATGCTTCCGACTTGATCGCTTGTTACCTTGTTCCATGCCGGAACGTTCTTCCCTTGGACCATTTGGCCTTCAGTCGTATACCAGCGAACGAATTTGTAAGCTTCTTCTTTATGCTTGGACTTGGCGGCAACGGCAACATAGTCTGTCGTTACCGGAGCCAAGCCGTCCGGATCGCTTACGTTGTTCTTCGGGAACGGGGCGACGACGACGTGGAAGTTTAACGGTACTTTTTCCGTCCCGCCAATTTCCGTATTCATCCAGCTGCCGATCAGGAGCATGCTGGCCTTTTGGTTGAAGAATTGCGGCCGATACATCATCTTTTGCGAAATGATATCCGAATAGGGAACCGAGGATTTATCCACTTTTTCCATTTGGTATCTCAGGTCGAGCGTTGCCTTGAAGTTCGGGTCGGCCAGATTCGAGCTGCCATCGGCTTTGAGGAATTCGGTGTTCTGCGGTTGGTTTTCCATCTTCAGCTTGAGGAATTCCATCCAGCCGCCGCCTTGAGGACCGTGGAAATAGGTGCCGTAACGCTTGTTGGCTCCTTCGCCTTTCGTCAGCTTCTTGGCATAATCCCGGAAGTCGTCCCAAGTCCAGCTGGTGGGAACTTTCAGGCCCGCTTCATCCAAATGATCCTTGTTCAGCAGAACGTACCAGGGATTGAATTTGCCGGGAAGGGCATAGACTTTGCCGTTCAGATGGGTATCGACCTTGTAATCCTGTTCTTCCTTATAGCCTCCGTCTTTGGCGATATAGCTGTCCAACGGTTCCGCCATGCCGAGCGCAACGCGCTGGGCATAACCGGCAGGGTCGCTGAACATCAGGATATCCATTTCCGCCGACGATGCGGCTTCAAGGTCCATCTTCTTAAGACCTTCCTGGGTATCGCCCTTTTCACTGAGCTGTACCAGTTCAATCTTAACGTTGGGGTTCGCCTTTTCATAAGCTGCAAGCGTTTTTGTCCAATTGTAATTGGCTTCCGTGCCATACGTATAAAAACGAAGATTGACTTTGCCGCCGCCCGTATCGCTCGCACCGCTTGTGGCTTGCGGTGAAGCGCTGTTTGCGGCACCATTGTTGCCGCTGCATCCTGCGAGCAGACTGAGCGCCAAGACACCCACACCGACCCCTGAATAAAATTTCTTGCTTTTCATCTCTTGTTATCCCTCCAATTGAATGTCACTGTCTGACAAATCAAATTATAGAATACGCTTTCAACCGGCGCATGAAACAATATTTACTTTTAGTGAATTATTTTTACTTCTTTGATCATCCTTTAACACCGCCGAGCGCGATTCCTTCGATGACACTCTTCTGCCCGATAATAAAGACAATGACTAGCGGCAAAATGGAAGAAACGGCAGCGGCCATAATGAGGGAGTAAAACTCGCCGCTCATGGACGTAAACTTCTGCATGGCCAGCGGCAGCGTAAAGAGCTTGTCGCTTCTCAGAAAGATAAGCGGGCTTTGATAATCATTCCAGGTCCAGATAAATCTCAGGATGGCATAAGTCGCTACAGCCGGTTTCACCAGCGGCAGAGCAATCGAGAAGAAAATCCGGGGATGGTTCGCGCCGTCAATCTTGCCCGATTCAATAAACTCCTGATGAATGCCCATGAAGAACTGTCTCAGCATAAATGTCCCTAATACACTGAAGGCTCCGAGCAGGATCAAGCCCAAATGCTTGTCGAATAGGCCGATGTTGCGGTACAGAATGAATTGGGGAACCAGGATCGCTTGCGCCGGAATCATGTACGTAATTAGGATAACCAAAAAGATGGCTTCGCTGCCGGCAAATTTAATTTTGGAAAAACCGTATGCGGCCAATGCCGACACCAGACAAGATAAAACTGTGGTGATGACAGCCACCTTAATCGAGTTCCAGTAGTACAGGTAAAAATTATAGTCGCCCGCCCATACTTCCCTGTAGTTCTCAATCGCATTCCAATGCTTGGGAATCCACTGAATCGGATAAGTAAATACTTCCGATTCCACTTTAAACGACGTAACCAGCATCCACAAGAAGGGAAGCAGGAAGATAACGCTTATGATGAACATGATGAAGGTGGTAATCGCCTTGCGCCATTGGAAGCCTGCGGTCTCTTCCATACAATATCTCTCCTTTTTGCAAGCAAATTAATAATTGACCCATTTCTTCTGCGCGATCCATTGTACTAACGTGATCAACATGACGAACAGGAACAGCACGGTGGCGATGGATGAAGCGTAACCCACCTTCAGATTGATAAAAGCGGTATCGTAGAAGTAATAAACCATCATATTGGTGGAGCCCATCGGCCCGCCCTGGGTCATAACGGCAACAATGTCGAATATCTTGAAAGTCGAAATGATGCCGGTTACGAGCAGGAAGAACGATGTCGGCGAAAGCATCGGGAACGTTATGTTGCGAAATTTGTTCCACCCGTTGGCTCCGTCGATATCGGCCGCTTCATACAAATCCCGCGGAATGGACTGGAGACCGGCAATGTAGATAATCATGTTGAAGCCAATGGAAATCCACACGGAAATCATCATGATGGAGACAAGCGCATAATGCGGATCGGCGATCCATCCAGGCGGATTGGCAATGCCGATGGACTTCAGGAATTCATTGATCGGTCCATAGGAGGGTTGGAACAGCACCATCCATACGACGGCTACCGCCACAATCATGGAGATGTAAGGCATAAAATAGGCTACTTTAAAATAAGCCTTGAAATAGACATGCCGGTCGATCAAAATAGCTAGGATCATGGAAATCAGCATGTAAATCGGTACGGTCAGCAAAAAAACAATATTATTGCGAACCGATTGCAAAAAATCGCTGTCTTTCAGCAGTCTGCTGAAGTTGCCAAAGCCAACCCATTTAATGCCGTTCCACCCTTGGACGAAGTTCCAATCCGCAAAGCTTAAAACTAATGTGGCAATAATCGGAATAAGAACCAGAATACATACGCCGATCAGCATCGGGCTGATAAATACATATCCCCACATGTTCTCTTCTCGCTGAAGAGTGTTTTTTTTGCGTTTGGGCTTCGATTCAGCAGATGAACGCTGTCCTAGCGTCTGCACATTCTGCGCCATCGTCTAACACCTCAATCGTTTCAAAATGTATTTGTGATCTGTCTTTATTATAAAAAATGAAGCGCCGGTTCTTTGCCGCTATTTTGATCAGATTCGCTCTTATTTATACTTTTTGATTAGGAGTCAATGGAAAAAGGGACGGCATCTTTGCCATCCCTTTTTCCTGTCTATTCTGTTCGCGCATGATCCATTAATCCGCATATAGATAATATCGTTTGATGAACGGGATACGGCGGATAACCCGCTTCAGCCGCGGATAGACGTAGTAATCCAACCCGAAGGTGCTGCCCGAGCCGCCGATCAGGGCGATTGCCGCTGCCACGTACAAGAGAATTTCCTTCGGGGCCATGCCGGATGCCCATAGCACAATGCCCATGACGAAGGTGGCGATAGCGGCCGGAGCCGTGAACAGCCCGAGGATCAGTAAAGTACCGCAGATCAGCTCCGCGCAGGCCATACCGTACCCGGTATCACCCGCCACATTGTTCAAATTATCCCAGCCTTGGCTGAACCACATGCAGCCGGCAATAATCCGCAGCGGAACGAGCCAGAAGTTCGGCGAGCGCTTGGAAAAGTGTCCGCCCACGAAGCTTCTGCGGTGCTTGACGTGGAAAATCTCGTGCAAAAGGTAGGAATAAACCTTGTTGAAGCCGAGCACCTGCGACAGATACAGCAAGTTGATCGCGTGCTTGGAGAACACCGCCAGAAAGCCGCTCAGCTTGAACATCATGTTCGGCAGGCCGACATTCGCGACGCCGTAGCGGCTGCCGATGCTGACCACCATGCCGTGGAAAACCGGCTTGTAGGATTTCTTCTCCTTGCCGAGGAATTCCGCAGCGATGTTGTAGGCGATCAGCGCTGCCGCATTCTCGGCATTCTCGACCATCTGCGGAACGGGAGCGGTTGAGCCCTCCGGGATGTAGAAGATGTTATCCCCGACCACATACACTTCCGGATGCTCCGGAATTTGCAGCTTTTCGTTGGCCAGGATGCGCTTGCGTCCCTTCTGCTCGACGTCGAGGCTGCCGGCGAGCTCGGAGCCCTCCACTCCGGTGGTCCAAATGACCGTCTTCGAGGCGATTTCGCGGTTGCCGAGCTGAACTCCGCTCTCGGTAACCCCGGTGATCTTCGAGCCGGTGATGATCGTTACACCCAGTTTCCCCAGGCGCTCTTCGGCCTTCTTGATCAGGGATTCCGGAAGAATCGGCAAGATTTTATTCACCATATCGACGACGTAGAGGTCGACGTCTGAGCGTTCGATATGATGCTCGCGGCAGAGATCCTGGACATATTCCGCCAGCTCGCCGATCATTTCCACGCCGGTGAAGCCGGCGCCCACCACGACGAAGGTCAGCATATCCTTGCGCTTCGCCTCGTCCCGTTCTTTTACCGCCCCGCGGAACATGTTCAGGATCTGTTCCTTCAGGTTGACGGCGTCCTCGAAGGACCAGATGGAGAACGCATGCTCCTCCGCTCCCGGGATCCCGAAGTAAGTCGGCTTGCTGCCCGTCCCGATCACGAGATTATCGTATGGATAGGCTTTGGCTTCTCCATGAAGCTTGCGGGAATCGAAATCGATATGGGCGATTTCGTCTTGCACGACATCGACATTCTTGAAACCGGCAAAAACCTTCTTAAGATCGACCTTGATGGCGTCCTCATCCGTCCGGCCGGCGGCAACTTCGTGGAGCTCGGTCAGAAGGGTGTGGTAAGGGTTTCTGTCGATAAGGGTAATGCGCACATCTTGCTGTTTCAACTGCTTGCCGAGCTTCTTGGCCGTTAGGACGCCGCCGTAACCGCCGCCCAGGACAATGATCTGTTTCATATGACACACCTCACGTTAGATTCAGACTGGATTAGCCGGAGTCGTTAATACCGACGGTGCCGCGGAAATGGAAGCGCTTCCGATCGGCCCGACTTGCTGCTGCCGCATACCGCCGCCAGAGCCGCAGTAAGCGTTAGTGATAATATGGTGGCTGCTGTTTCATTAAATGATTACCTCCCCGTTTGTTCGCACACTTCTGTGATCTATTTCACACCAAGATTGATTATAACAACACTTGAACAAAAAATATAGGGTTTTCTATCCCTTCACGCCCGGTCCGAAAGGCTGCCGCCTGGAAAGAATCGGTCGCTTCCGGCGCATTTTCCTTCCTCCCCCCCTATTTTACCCCAATTTTTCACTTATGAGTTGGCTCCCAAAAATAATTTCATCCAGGCCATGCCTCTGGAGAACGATCACTAACAAAATACCCTTTTCCATTATGACAGAAATCGCTATGAAAACAAGAATCATTTTAAATTACAGTGGACAAGCTTCTTCTAACCCGCCATCGTCGGCCTTTGAATAAAAAGCTGTAGAGTCAAGCGTGGCCGCACGGTGTGAAAAAGCCAAATCGAGTAGACGCGAAAAAGGGCTTCCCTCCGCCATCTTGGATGACGTTGGGAAGCCCCTTCGCATTAACGCTGCAGCTTACAGTTTTACAACGTTTTCGGCCTGCGGCCCGCGGTTGCCTTGAACCACGTTGAATTCAACGCGTTGTCCTTCGTCAAGCGATTTGAAGCCGTCGCCGACGATCGCGCTGAAGTGTACGAATACGTCGTTGCCGCCTTCCACTTCGATGAATCCGAAGCCTTTTTCGGCATTGAACCATTTTACTGTTCCTTGTTGCATGGGGGGATACCTCCAAAAAGTTTATTTAACATGGAGCTTTTTATTTGTCACATAAATGGCTTACGTAAAAATAAAAAATTCGCACATTCCAAAAGGTTTCATTACCAGATGAAAACCCTTTGAAATACGTGAATTTCAGGCTTCATTTGTTAACTGCCTTAGAATAGCACAACCGGCGAGGGAACGCAAGTCAATGGGGCTTGCCGGAGGGTGTTCTTTTTAGAGGAGGGCGCTTGAAGAAGACATTCGTCACTTCGGAGAAGATCAGCCCCATGGCGATGGTGCCCGAGATGAGGAGAGCACGGGCCGCCGACTGCAACGCCAAGCTGTAATCGCCCTCGACGAACAAGCGCATCGCGTCATAGGCCAGCCCCCCGGGAACGAGCGGGATGATCCCGGATACGCTGAAGACGATGATGGGGGTTTTGAACATCCGGGCAAAGATCTGGCTGATCAGCGTCACGAAGAACGACGCCGCGAGAGTGGCGATGACGCTGTCGATCCCCTCGTCGGTCAAGGTGATATAAAGCGCCCAGCCGAGCATGCCGACGAAGCCGCATTGGGCGAGAATTTTGCGCGGGACGTTGAACAGGAGGCTGAAAGCCGCCGATGCGATGAAGCTGGTGACGAGTTGAACGGTCAAGGCTGCCGCCTCCTTAGAAGAATGAGAAAACCATGGCGATTCCAGTGCCGATGGCGAACGCGGTCAGGAGCGCTTCCGCCCCCTTGGACAAGCCGGACACAAGATGCCCGGCCATCAGGTCGCGCACCGCGTTGGTGATGAGCAGTCCGGGAACGAGCGGCATGACGGAGCCGATGATGATCTTGTCGATCTGCTGCCCGTATCCGGTGCGGACGAACAGCATCGCGATCAGGCCGATCAAGAAGGCGGCAAGCACCTCGGAGAAAAATTTAAGCGGAACGAAGCGGTGCACCGTAACCGCGGCGGCATAACCGGCGCCGCCCGCGACCATGGCCGGGAGGAAATCCGCCCAGACGCCTTGGAACATCATCAAGAAGCAGCCGCTCGACAAAGCGGCAGCCAGATACTGCAGCCAGGGCGGATAAGCTACCTTGCTGGCTTCCACTTCCTTCAGCCTCTCCTGCACTTCCGAGAGGCTGAGCCCGCCTTCAGCCGCCTGTCTGGAAATGGCGTTGACCAGGGTCACCTTGCGCAAATCGGTGGAACGGGCATAGATGCGCGCCATTTTGGCCGGGTCGTCCTCCCCGCGGGAGAACCAAATGCCGGTCGGAGTGACATAGCTTTGGGCGTCAGCCGCCCCGAAGGCGGCGGCCATGCGCGTCATGGTGTCCTCCACCCGGTATGTCTCCGCTCCATTCTGAAGCATAAGCTTGCCCGCAAGCAGGCAAATCTCGACGATCCGGTCGTTCTCCCGTTCTTCCCGGGCGGTCTGTTCCTCTGTCCTCTGCACTGCCGCACCTGCCAACTCTGATGAATTCCGCTCGTAAAATCACTGCCATTATACCATGCCGCCCCTTGCCTTCCAACCTGGAGAAAACGATTTCTTCCCAGCGAAAGCGAAAAGCCCGCCTCCGGAAAGAAGAGCTTCTCCCTTCCGGAGACGAGCCGCGTTGCCCTTGATCGATCACTTCCTGAGAATTCTCGCTCCACAATCACAAGCAGGGTCTCGCCCTGCTACCCTTCGAGAATGCTCTCAATGTGCGCCAGCTCGTCCGCCGTAAAGCCCGACGCCGCCACGGCCGCAACCGCATCCTCGATCTGGCTCACCTTGCTCGCCCCGATGAGGGCGGAGGTGAGGCGTCCGCCGCGCAGTATCCACGAGATGGCCAGCTGCGACAGCTTCTGGCCGCGCTCCGCGGCGAAGGCGTTCAGCTTGCGCACCTTGTCCATCTTGTCCTCCGTGAGCGACTCCGGACGCAAGAACCCGCCCGGCCGGCCGGCTCGGGAGTCGGCGGGAATGTCCTTCAGATAGCGGTCGGTCAGAATGCCCTGCTCCAGCGGCGAGAAGGCGATGCTGCCGATGTCCTCCTGGTCCAGCGCATCCAGCCAGCCGTTCCGTTCGGCGCGGCGGTCCAGCATGGAGTAGCGGAACTGGTGGATCAGGCACGGGGTTCCGAGCTCCTTCAGAATCTTTGCGGCCTGCAACGTCTGCTCGGCCGAATAGTTGGAGATGCCCACGTAGAGCGCCTTGCCTTGGCGGACTATAAGATCGAGCGCAGCCATCGTTTCTTCAAGCGGCGTCTCCGGGTCCGGACGATGGTGATAGAAGATGTCCACATAATCGAGCCCCATCCGTTTCAGGCTCTGATCGAGGCTGGATACAAGATACTTCTTCGAGCCCCACTCCCCGTAAGGTCCCGGCCACATGTAGTAGCCAGCCTTGGTCGAGATGATCATCTCGTCGCGGTAGCTGCGGAAATCATGGTCGAGAATGCGGCCGAAATTGTCTTCCGCGGAGCCGGCCGGCGGTCCATAGTTGTTGGCCAGATCAAAATGAGTGATGCCGAGATCGAAAGCGCGGCGCACCATCTCCCGCCCGCGTTCATATGGATCGATGCCGCCAAAGTTGTGCCATAAGCCCAGCGATACAGCGGGGAGCTTGATGCCGCTTTTGCCGCTGCGGTTGTATTTCATCGTTTCATAGCGTCCTTCTGCAGCCTGATGTGCCATTTGCTTCTCTCCTTTTATAGGCAATTTGAAATGTATCCGCATCCATTATACCCCACAGGAAGCGGAAAAGCCCGTCAATATTCCGGCTTTTCCGCCCCTCTGTCCAGGTGCGGGAGCTCCTCAGGCGAACCAAAGCTTGAAGGTCTTGATCTCATATGGGCGCAGCGGGACATCTACTGCGGAGCCGCTCCGAGCTTCCTCGACCGGGCGCTCCATCAGGTCGCATTCCTGCCATGACGCGAGAGGATAGTCGCTGACCAGCCGCGTCGCGAACCGTCCTCCGGCGAATTCGTGAAGGCGGACGATCAAGGCTGCTTCGTCCTCGGCTTTTTTGACAGCGTCGATCCACACCGTTCCCTGCTCCACGCGCACGAGCGATTTCCCCGTCTGTCCGGTTGCGCCGGCGATCCAGCGGAGCGGGTCGTTCAGGCTCCAAGCCTCCTGGACCGTGCCTCCTTCCGCCCAGCCCCCCTCGTGAGGAAGCAGGGCATACGTGAAGAGATGCTCGCCCTGATCCGCATCCGGGTCCGGGTAGATCGCCGATTTGATCAGCGACAGCCGCATGACGTTGTCCTTGATGTCGTAGCCGTATTTGCAGTCATTCAACAGGCTGACGCCGTAGCCGTGCTCCGACAGATCCGCCCATTGATGCCCCACGGATTCGAAGCGGGCATAATCCCAGCTGGTGTTCCAATGCGTCGGGCGCTTCACATTGCCGAACTGGATGTCATAGGTCGCTTCCGTCGCCCGCACATCGACCGCGAAAGCCGCCTTCAGCAGCTGCTGATGCTCGTGCCAATCCACCCGGGTGACAAAGTCGATGCGCCGGCTCTTGGCGTAGACCGTGAGATCCTGTTCGATCCACGAATCTCCGTAGGTCCACGCAAACCGCACGATCGCCCTCAGCCGCCCCATTTCCACACACTCGACGGACTGGAGTGAAGTGATCTCCCGCATTTTTTCCTGATAAAAGATATCAATGTCCCAAGCCTCATGTTCCTTCGGCTTGTCCTCGAACACCTGCAGTACGTTGCCCCGCTGACCGGCAGCCAACACCTCGCGGTTTGCCCGCTTGTCAAGAACGGCGGTCAGTTGGCCCGCTTCATTCCACTCGATCTCATAATGAGGAGTGGCGAGGCGTCTCCCTTCCAGGCGGAAAAGGGAACCTTGGCTGCTCAGGCCGCCCTGCTCCGCACCGGGCACGAACCGAATGGCCGCAAGCGCAAGCGGAGCCATTCGCGGAACTTCCACGAGCCAGCCCTGGTTCGTGCGCTCCGCCGCAAGCTGTTCTCCCGCCGCCGAGAACCATGCTCCTGCCTCAGACGGCAGGTTGGCCTCCGCCGCCGAGACGCTGAGCAGATCCGTCCGCTCGAAGGATGAGCTGTTCAGAGCAGTCAGCTCCACAGCGCCTTCCTTGCGGTCCGTTGCAAACGCCGGCTGCACCGCCGTCGGCCCGGCCAGAGCGAGCCCCGCTTCCGTCTCCACCGCCTCTGCAAATCCCGCCGCTTCCGCGTATTCCTTGCGGGAATCCTCATAAACCTCGTGAATGGACGATCCGGGAATGATGTCATGGAACTGGTTACGCAGGATGATCTGCCAGCCCGCATTCAGAGTCGCCTGGGGATAGGCTTGCCATCTCCCGCCGGACACTGCGCGCAGGCTCTCCAGCCACTCGGCGGCCCGGTAGCGCAGCTCCAGCTTCCGGTTCATCTTCTTGTTATAGGCCTGGCTCGTATAGGTTCCCCGGTGATATTCCAGGTACAGCTCTCCGTCCCAGGTATGCACATAGCCATCGGTGTTCGCGACGGTTTCCTGCAGCCGCTCGAAGTAATCGTCTGCCCGGCCCGTCACCGCCTTCGGCATGCCCGGCATCCGCTCCATGCGGCGGCGCATCTCCAGCATCTCGCGGTTGACCCCGCCGCCACCGTCTCCGTAGCCGTAGGAGAGCAGAAGCTCTCGGTTGATTTCCTTGTCGCGGTAAGTATCCCAGATTCCCTTGACCGAACAGGGATCGGTCAGGCCATTGTAGGTGTAAAACCACGACGTCGAATTGGCATCCGGCGTGGTGATAAAATGCGTCAGCACCTCCGATCCGTCGATGCCGCGCCAGCGGAAGGTGTCGTGCGGCATGCGGTTGTACTGGCTCCAGCTGATCTTCGTGGTCATGAAGGTATCGATTCCCGATTTGCGCAGAATCTGCGGCAAAGCCCAGCTGTAGCCGAACACGTCCGGCAGCCACAAGTAACGGCACTCCGCTCCGAATTCTTCGCGGAAGAAGCGGGTCCCATAGAGAATCTGCCGTACCAGGGATTCCCCGCTCGTCAGGTTGCAGTCGGCTTCCAGCCACATGGCTCCGCCGGTCTCCCAGCGCCCCTCCGCTGCGCGCGCCTTGATCTGCTCATAGATCTCGGGGTAATCCTGCTTGATGTAAGCATAGAGCTGCGGCTGGGTCTGCAGGAACACGTACTCCGGGAATTCCTCCATCAAGCGAAGCACCGTGGAAAAAGAGCGCGCCGCCTTCTCGCGGGTGTTCGCCAGCTTCCACAGCCACGCCACATCGATGTGCGTGTGCCCGATGCAGGTGACCACGACCGGATGGTCGGCCGGAAGCGCGCGCCATTCCCGGGTCAGCTGCTCCTCGGCGGCGGCAGCCGATTCGTAGAAGGCCGGGGAGCCCGGACGGGACCAATCGATGAGCCGGAACGCCCGGTCGACGACGCGGATCAGGTCCTGCCGCTCCGGCTGCTCTGCGGCCAGTTGGTTCACGCTTTCGAGGATGGCCTTCGCCGTGTAGTAGAGGCTGTTCACCGCCTCATCGAGCAGGGAAAGCTCGGCCAGCTTGAATTCATGCTCCTGATCGCGCTTCGGACCGCCGCCCTCCAGGCCGGACCACAGGCGGATGCTGAGCTCCGCTTCCTCCCCGGCCAGCCCTGCGGGCAGCAGCACCTCCTTGTGGTTGCCGTCCACTCCCGAATAAGGCTTTCCGTTCAGGAACAGGAGCGATTCGAAGCCTCCGTTGTTGCCGCCTCCCGTCTTGCCGAGGTCAAGCCGGACGAAGACCTTGCCGTTCCGCCAGGCTGCAGGAACGGCGATCTTGCGCGCGATCCACAGATAGAGATCGCGGCCCTGCCAACGCTCGCCGACCGCAAGCGTCCCGCTCTCGGCGGGAGATTCCGGATAGGCGCCGATCCGTTCCTCGGCGTCCTGCCAAGAGGCCCATTCGGGCAGCGCGATCGTCTCGCGAAAGCGAAATCCTTGCAATTCTCCCAGCCTTGCTTTCAGCTTTTCCATGGTCCAAAACAACCTTACCATCTCCTTCTTATTTAAATAACATGTGTTATATGTCGCAGGAAGGGAGAGAAAGCCTCCCCGCCTTCCTTCCGGTTGCTCCCGGCCAGGAGTTTGTCCGACGAAGCTAATCCATGGTTCCTTCCGGCGGACAGACGCTTAGGCGCTCTCTCCCGGCTTCAGCACCATCTTCAAACGGATTTTGGCAAATTCCGCCTGAGCCGCTTGATTCTTGCCGTCAATCTGGTTCATCAGGGCTTCGACGGCCACCTGCCCCATCTTGCGATAAGGAACCTCCATGGCGCTCATCGAAGGCACGAGCCATTCCTGAAGCTGATACGTATTGTCCGCCGACATGATCCTTACCTCGCGGCCGACGCGTTTGGCAGTCTGATAAGCGACGCGGTAAGCCAATACGGCTCCCGATGTCCAGTTGGACAAGAGGATCAGCTGCGAGCGGCTCTCCATGGCTTCGGCCAAGAGGCGCCGGCCTTCCTGTTCCCGGTCCAAATCCACGGGCAGAATGACAGGCTCCGCTCCATGCAGGGCGCACCATTCCAGGTAAGCTTCCCGGCGGCTCCGTTCCGCATCCCCCTCCCGGGAAACTCCTTTATAGGTCTCCACGTATAAGGGCGAGGGATCGCTATCCTGGCGATACAAGTAATCGAGGGCAGCCAGCACGCTCTGCCGGTAATCGGCCAGAACAGACATCGTGCCGCTCTCATTGGCATAGCCCTCGACGGAGACATAGGGCATCTCCGCCCGCTTTACCGCTTCGGCCCATTCGGGATCGGCGTAATTTGTACTGTCGAGGGTAATGACGCCGTCGATGCGCTTCTGCTGATATAGCACGGTCAGCCCCTGCCGCTCCATGCCCAGCTGCTTCCGGTTATAGAGCAGGACGTGATACCCGAGCGCCCCGCAGGCTTCGTTCACGCCGGTGAGAAGCTGCAGAAACATCGGCTGGTCCATATTCCCATAGACGGCGATGCATTCGCTCTTGCCGATCTTCATGCCCCTCGCCTGAGAATCGACGTGGTAATCGAGCTCCCGGATCGCGTCCAGCACCGCCTGCCGCTTCTCTTCTCCGACGCCGATGCCGGGAGTCCCGTTCAGAATCGCCGACACCACACTGCGCGAGACACCCGCTGCGCGGGCCACATCAAAGCTGGTCACTCTTTTCTTGGACATTTTCATCACCATCTCTATAATAACTCGTGTTATACAAAAAGGGAAGCCTCTTCAAGCCTCCTCGTTTCTTATCCCTGCAAAATGATCCGCCGCCGCAAATCCCACGCATGACAACCGCTCAAAATCCGTTCTCCTCGGCATACCTGCCCCAATGGGGGCGGGTTCCGTCGATATCCGTAAAGCCGTACACCTCCGACAAGCCCCAACTGCTCAAGCTTTGCCCCGTCCAGCGGTAACGGTCAAGGTCTGCGGCAAGCGCGGCGATGGCGCGTCCGACATAATTAGGAGTCTCCGATTGCAGGAAATGGACGTCCTGCTTGCCGCCTTCCCGCCAGTTCTCCTCGGTTACCCCGAACAGCTCGAGCATGGCCTCCGAACGCAGGAATCCCGGCGTCACCGCCACCGCCGTCACTCCATGCTCCTTCAAGTCGGCGGCCATCGCCTCCGCCAGATGGACCGCGGAAATTTTGGCCAGGCTGTAATAGAGGCTGCCCCGGTAACGGTACCCGACTCCGTCCGTGATCTCGACGATCAAGCCGTCCTTGCGGTTCACCATGAGCGGAGCTGCGCAATAGCTTGTGATCATGTGCGAATGCACGGCTTGCCGCTGAATGCGCAGCCCATTGTCCAACTTATGCTGCCAGAAGGGAACCCCCCACTCCGTCAGCGGGTCCCCTCCCCAGATGTCATTGACGAGGATGTCCAGCCGTCCACTCTGCTCGGCGGAGATTCGCTCGATCAGCGCCGCGACCTCCGCTTCCACCGTATGATCGACCTTCACCGCGATTCCCCGGCCGCCCCTTGCCGTCACCCGCTCCGCCGTCTCCTCGATGGTCTCCCGCCGGTTCATGTCCGACCCGCCGGCGCGCGTGCTCCGCCCCGTGACGTAGACGGTCGCTCCCGCTTCCCCGAGGCATTCGGCGATCGCCCTTCCCGCTCCCCTCGTCGCTCCCGCTACGAGAGCGACCCTGCCGCTGAGTGGCCGCATATCCATCACCCCTTCGCTGGTCCCGTTATCCGCCTTGCTTACTTCAGTATAACTGACCGGTCAATTTCGATAAAGCGCAACTATCCCTTCGGAAAGGTGACCTGTTCCATCTTCATTTGCAAGCGGATTTGGAACGCGTCCCGCATGTCCGTTACAAACAGAATGAGTTCTATTCCCAGAGGTGTTTAATAGACTTTGCTTGCTTTATACTTGCTCGCATCCTTGGCGAAATCCTTCTCGGCGGAAGCTCCCTGCTTGCCGGCGTCCACTGTCGTGTCCACCGTCACCCACGTTCCGTTCAAATAGACCTCGTTCCAGGCGTGGTATTGCTTTACATACGCGCTCGTCCCCATGACCAGCTTGGTTGGAACCTTCTGGCTACGCAGCATAGCCGCATACAGAGAGGCGTAATCGTAACAGATGCCCTTGCCGGTAGACAGCGTGCGCTCCGCATCCGGCAAGTAATCGCTGGTGACCGAGGAGGCGAGGGAGTTGTCATATTTGATCTTCTTAATGATGTAAGAATAGATGGCTTTGGCCTTGTCTTCATCGGTCTTGGCATTGCGGGTCAGATCGGCAGCAAGCTTGGCCGCCTTGCCACCTTCCTGCCAGCGGATATTCTGGATGGAGTTGAGGAATACCGCATTGGCATCGTCAAGCTTGACGCTGACGGTACCTTGCTTGACCTGGCGATACTTCGTTTCGGTCGCCTGCTCCAGGACCGAGACCAGATACTCTCCGTTACCGAGCTGCAGGGGAAAGGCTTGTCCGGAACCGGTCAGATTGTAGGTATACGCCGTTCCGCCCTTGGCGACCATCAGCTTCGTCTTCGTTCCGTTCTTGACTTCATAACGGACTGCGATCACGCCGCGGTTGACGGCGTCCTTGTTGAGCCAGGAAGAATCGCCTGCAGCCAGAACCCCTCCAGAAGCCGGCAGCTCAAGGGGAGCGACGGCGGCGAATGCGACGAGGAAAGCGAGCAGCAGCATTTTTTTCATCAAAAAAAGCCCCTTTCGGCAACTGGCTGCCATCCGTCCGTGACGGGAAGGCCCTGTAGCTTTGCGTCCCTACCTTTCGATAGGTTTGCCATTGTCGTGAAGCTCTTATGGGTGAGGGATATTCTCTGAATTCAATGAAAGCAGAATTGATAGTTTTATAGTATCATATATATTTTCATTGTGACAACAGGTTTTGACATTTTTTGTCGCCCGGGTTGCTTTTTTAACAAAAAACCGCTCCGCATGGGGCTGGTCAGAAGACCCATGCGAAGCGGCTGATGCGATTGAAGCGGCTGATGCGGTTGACCGATGAGTCTTGCGATCCCTTTCCGGGACTTATCTCTTGCCGGATTCGAACGGCTCGCCGGAAGCCTTGGGCGCCTGCGACGACTTGGAGAACAGGACCAAGGCCAGCAGCGTGACGACGTACGGGAACACCTTCAGGATGACGGACGGAATGACCTGGAACTGCGGGATGACCTGCGACACGTTGGCGATCGTGCTGGCAAACCCGAAGAAGAGGGTGGCCCCGAGAACGCCGAACGGTTTCCACTGGCCGAAGATCAAGGCAGCCAGCGCCAGGAAGCCGAGACCGGCGACGCTGCCGTTGAATTCGCCCGAATAGGTGGAGATGATGATCGCCCCACCGAGGCCGGCGAAGCCCCCCGAGATCATGACGCCCAGGTAGCGCATCCTGCGGACGCTGATCCCGGCGGCTTCCGCCGCATGGGGATTCTCGCCGCACGCCCGCAGGCGGAGGCCCAAGCGGGTCTTGTACAGCAGGAAGGTGCTGGCGAGGAGTACCGCCAGGATGAACCAGGTCGTCCAGTAGGTTTTGGTGAAGAACAAGGGACCGAGAATCGGAATGTCCGAGAGGCCGGGAATATCGAACGACTGGAATGTCTGGACGATGCGGATATTGCCGCTGCCCGTAATGTTCCGCGCCAGGAACACGGTGAGCGAACTCGCTACCATGTTGATCGCCGTCCCCGAGATAACCTGATTGGCGCTCAAATTAATGCTCGCAAAGGCATGCAGCAGGGAGAACAACACGCCGATGCAGAACGCGGCGGCTAGGCCGACCCACAGGGTCCATGCGCTTCCTGGATAGCTATCCTGAAGCTTGCTGATCGTATAGGCTCCGGCGAAAGAGCCGATGATCATCAGACCTTCCAGCCCGATGTTGACGACGCCGCTTCGTTCACTGAACAGCGCTCCGAGCGCCGTGATGAGCAGCGGGATGGTGAAGACGATCGCATACGGGAATATGTTCTCAATGATTCCCCACATGGCTATTCACCCACCTTTCCCACATTTTTGACGGTTTCGGCCAGGCCATCCGGCTTGTCCGGCTTCGCGGCCTTGTCACCGCGGCGGCGGCTGATCCAACTGATCAGGCGCTCGAACAGAATGCTCGTCGCGGCGAAATAGATGATGATCGCGATGATCGTGTCGGCGATCTCCGGAGGAATATCCGTCATGGCGTTCATAAAGCCGCGGCCGGAATACAAAACTCCGAAGAAGATGGATGACAGCAGGACTCCGACGGGCGCGCTCGCTCCGAGGAGGGCCACAGCGATGCCGTCGAAGCCCTGGGACGGCAGGAGGCCGATCTGAATGTTGGCGGCGTTGCCCGCATACTGGGTGAGTCCGCCGAGGCCGGCGAGACCGCCGGAGATGAGCATCGAGGTGACGATGCCGCGGTTGACCGCGATGCCGGCGTATTCGGCGGCATCCCGGTTGAAGCCGACCGCCTTCAATTCATAACCGAGCGTGGTCTTGTTGATGATGAAGCTCACGACGATGACGGCGATGATCGCCAGGATCAGGCCCATGTTGACGTAGGAGCCGTTGAACAGATCCGTCAGGAAAGGGGTCTTCAGCGTCGCCTTATCCGGCAGCAGCCGGGATTCGGTTTCCAAGGAAGGTCCCTTGAAGTATGCGGGAACCCCGTAGTAGACGACCCAGTAGCAGATCCAGTTCATCATGATGGTGGAAACCACCTCGTGCACGTTGAACTTGGCCTTGAGCAGGCCGGGAATGAACGCCCAGAGCGCTCCACCGATGAAGGCGGCCAGGGCCATGGCCAGAAGCAGCAGCGCCCGCGGCATATCGAAGGTCAGCCCGACGGCCGTCGCGCAGAAGCCGCCGAACAGCATTTGGCCGGGAGCCCCGATATTGAACAGCCCGGTGCGGAAGGAAAAGGCGAGCGACAGTCCGGTGAGAATGAGCGGCGTCGCCGTCGCCAGCGTATTGCCGATGCGCTCGCGGTTTTTGAGACCGCCGCTGATCAGATACCGATAGCCTTCAATCGGATCATGTCCGGTTACGGCCATCAGCAAAGCCCCGGCCACCAGGCCGAGCACGATGGCCAGCAGGGATACAATTGCCTTCTTCATGCTCCTTCTCCCCTCTGTACGCCGGCCATCATCAATCCGATTTCGCCCTCGTTCGTTTCGGCGGCGGCAACTTCACCGACCAATTGACCGTGGTTCAATACCGCGATGCGGTCGGACACATTGAGAATTTCATCGAGCTCCAGAGAAACCAGCAGCACAGCCTTGCCCTTGTCCCGCTGTTCAATGAGCCGTTTGTGAATATATTCGATGGAGCCGACATCGAGCCCGCGGGTCGGCTGAACGGCGATCAGCAGATTCGGATCGAGCTCGATCTCTCGGCCGATGATCGCCTTCTGCTGATTGCCGCCGGACAGCGAGCGGACGATGGACACCGCGCCTTGTCCGGAACGGACGTCAAAGCTCTTCAGAACCTTGTCCGCATAGCTGCGGATGGCCCGACGGCGGAGAATGCCGCGCTTCGCGAACGGCTCCTTATTGTAGACCTCGAGGACCATGTTCTCCTCCAGCGTATAGTCGAGGACGAGCCCCCGCCGCTGGCGGTCTTCCGGGATGTGCCCGATGCCTTCATGGATGCGCTCCCGGATGCTCAGCTTGGAGATATCATTCCCATTGTACGAGATGACCCCGGATTCCAGCCTGCGCAAGCCTGTAATCGCTTCCACAAGCTCGGATTGCCCATTTCCTTCTACTCCGGCGATCCCCACGATCTCTCCGGCCCGGACCTCCAGCGAGAAGTCGGAGAGGCCGAGCACCTTCTTGCTGTTGCGGACATTCAGATGCTCCAGCCTCAAGACGACGTCTCCCGGCGCGGCCGGCTTCTTGTCCACCTTGAAGGAAACATTGCGGCCGACCATCATCTCGGCCATGGCCTGCTCGCTGGTGGACGCCACTTCGACCGTTCCGATCGTCTTGCCGCGGCGGATGACCGTACAACGATCCGCCACCGCCTTGATTTCCTTCAATTTGTGCGTGATCAGCACGATCGATTTGCCTTCCTTGATCAGGTTGCGCATGATCTTCATCAGCTCGTCGATCTCCTGCGGCGTGAGAACGGCCGTCGGTTCGTCGAAGATCAGGATCTCGGCGTTGCGATACAGCATCTTCATAATTTCCACCCGTTGCTGCATACCAACGGAGATATTTTCGATCTTGGCATAAGGGTCCACATTGAGTCCGTATTGCTTCGACAAAGCTTCGATCCGCTGCGCCGCCGTCTTGAGATCAAGAACCGGCCCCTTGCGCAGCTCGGAGCCGAGAATGATGTTCTCGGTAACCGTGAAGTTGCCGACCAGCTTGAAGTGCTGATGGACCATCCCGATGCCGAGGTCATTCGCAACATTCGGGTTGGCGATGCGAATTTCTTTGCCGTGCACCTTGATGTGTCCCCGGTCTGGCTGGTACATGCCGAACAGAATGCTCATCAGCGTCGATTTGCCGGCGCCGTTCTCGCCAAGGAGGGCGTGAATCTCTCCCTGTTCCAGCTGCAAGGTGATGTCGTCGTTGGCGACAACGCCGGGAAATTCCTTGCGGATGTTGTTCATTTCAACTACATATCCCATAGAAAGCTTTCTCCTTTTGGACAAGGATGGTAAAATACGGCAGATTGACGGTGATGGGCAACCGGCAAACTGGTCGGATGTCGGTAATAACGGCTGAGCCGCCCGCGGTCAAATGTCCTGGACAGCGCAGTCCGTTCTATCCTATTGTGAGTAAAGAAGGCCAAGGATAAACGCCTATCGGCGGCTTTTGGACGCCAAACGTTTACCGGTGAAATTTCAGAAAGGATGTAGCAACGCTGATCCTTTCTGAAATTTTAAAAAAGACGGAGGGCTTCCGTCTTTTTTAGAGATCTCTATCCGTGAGCCCTCTTCTCCGCCGGAGAGCGGGAGGCGGCTTACTTGATCAAGCTGCCTTGTTCGGCGGCCACCTTGATATCGCCGGATTTGATCTTGGTGGTAACTTCCTTGGCCTTGGCAACAGCGTCGGCCGACAGGTTCGGGTTCTCGGCCGGGATGCCTACGCCGTCGTTCGTGGCGTCGAAGGTCAGGGTTTGTCCGCCCGGGAATTTGCCGTCAATTTCGTCCTTCACGATGTCATAGGTAGCTTGGTCGATTTTCTTCATGGCGGAGGTCAGGATGACCGACTTGGAGCCGTCGCCGTATTTGCCGTCTGCGTATTGGTCGACGTCAACGCCGACGATCCAGGCTTCCTTGCCAGCATTGGCACGGTTCTTGGCTTCGGTGATCGCGCCTACGCCTACGCCGCCCGCAGCCGTGAAGATGAATTTAACGCCGCGGTCATACATCTGAGCAGCAAGCTGGCTGCCTGCGGCGGAGTTGTCGAAGGAGCCTTGGTAGACGACGTTTTCCGGTTTCAGGGTGATCTTCGTGCCGTAGTTGTCGTTGGCGTATTTCAGACCCTGCTGGAAGCCCCAGTTGTACTTCTGGACGGCCGGGATTTCCATGCCGCCGATGAAGCCGGCTTCGCCTTCCTTTAACTGCACTGCCGCAGCCACGCCGGCGATGAAGCCGGATTGCTGCTCGGCGAAGAAGACGGCAACCGTGTTCGGCTTGACGACATCGGCAGCGCCCTTCTCTCCGGAGTTCGGAGCGGCGTCGATGATGACGAATTTGCCGTCGGAATATTTGTCTTGGGCTTTAAAGATCGCGGTGGAGAACTTGAAGCCCGGAGTTACGATAAATTTGAAGCCGGCATCGTACAGATTGCCGATTTCCTTGGAGTATTCGGCTTCGGTCGTTCCGCTCGGCTTGATGTACTTGTCGCTGATTCCGAGATCGCTCTTCGCCTTCTCGATCCCTTCCCAGGTGCCTTGGTTAAAAGACTTGTCGTCGATCGTTCCCGAGTCGGTGACCATCCCCACTTTAAGGTCGGATTTGGCCCCGCCAGTGCCGGTGCTGTCCTGTTTCTTGCCGCATCCTGCGACGAGCGTCAACATCAAAGCGAGAATCGTTATTGCGAGTAAGCCTTTTTTCATACGCCAATGCCCCCGATAAATGTAATGTGTGAAACGAAATCATACCTCTTTACTATATTCCGAAAAAAAAGCTTTTTCAATAGAAAAATTGTTTTTTTGTCATATATTCTGCCATCTCCCCTTTAGAGTCCCTACCGTTGCGTCCGGCACTGAGGTGAATCATTCGTCTTTTTCATGCTTTTGACAGTATGCCCTACCTCTAATTTCCTATTCGCGTCCTTCCCCCCTCAACTTTATTCCATTAAAGCAAAAAGGCGGTAAACGGCGACCCGCTTCCTTTTGTGCGCCCGCTCTCGCCGCTCTTCCGATAATGAATTTTTTTCACAATCTTCCGCTTTTGTTTTCGCAGAAAGGATGCTATTATCACGTTATGATTACTGACATTATACTTACAAAGGAGATCATCAATGGCGAGCACGGTTCGCAAGGCAGCGATCATCGGCATGGGTTATGTGGGGTCCAGCTGTGCCTATTCCCTCATTAACCAATCCGTTTGCGACGAGATCATGCTCATCGACCGGAACCAGGACCGGGCCTACGCCCAGGCGCTGGATCTGTCGCACTGCATGGATTTCATCCATTCCCGCACGAAGATATACACCGGCAGCTATGAGCAATGCGGAGACGTCGATATCGTCATCCTCTGCGCCGGACCTAATCCCAAGGAAGGCCAGACCCGGCTGGATGTGCTCGACGCCGCCATCGTGGTGACGAGCGGCATCGTGCAGAAGGTCATGGCAAGCGGCTTTGCCGGCATCTTCCTGATCGCGAGCAATCCGGTCGACGTCATCACCTATTACGTCCGCAAGATCTCCGGCCTGCCGCGCAGCCACGTGCTCGGAACAGGCACCTCCATAGACTCCTCCCGGCTCAAGACGCTGCTGTCGGAATACCTGTCCGTCGATCCGCGCAGCGTGAACGGCTATGTGCTGGGCGAGCACGGAGAATCGCAGTTTCCGGCTTGGTCGCATGTCACGATCGGCGGCAAGCCGCTACTCGACATTCTCGAGCAGCATCCCCAGCGCTTCGGTCACATGAACCTGGAGGAGATCGCCTACAAGACCCGCAACGCCGGCTGGGAAATCTTCCACCGCAAGGGCTCGACCCATTACGGCATCGGCAACGCCCTCGCCCATATCACCCGTTCCATCTTCAACGACGACCACCGCGTCATCGCCGTGTCCGCCATTCTCGAGGGAGATTACGGGCAGGATGACGTATGCGTCGGAGTGCCGGCGATCATCAACCGCCAGGGCATGAAGGAGATCGTCGAGCTGCGCTTGCCCGAGAAGGAGCAGAACCAGTTCGCCGCCTCCTGCGAGATCATCCGCGCCAGCATCGCCACCGTCCAGGGCAATCAGAACGAGTGAGCGCGGTGTGCGGCACACTCTTTTCCTTCAGTTCAATTCGGCTCTATTCGGCAAAAAACCTCCTGCTCCGGCAGGAGGTTTTTTGCTGCGCGGCGGGCGGGAGATCCTTTATACTGAATGCAGCAGGCGGCGGAAAGCCGCTAGCCGCTGTAAGGAGAGGGAAGCTGACACGCCATGAAAATCGACCGCATGCTCGGCATTGTGATGACGCTCTTGGAGCGGGATACGGTAAGCGCGCGCGAGCTTGCCGACAAATATGAGGTATCCGTGCGCACCATCGGTCGGGATATCGACGCCATCGGCATGGCCGGAATCCCCGTCGGCTCCGTCTATGGCGCAAGCGGCGGTTACTTTCTCATGGAAAGCTTCAAGCGGAACCGGCATTATCTCGCCGATGATGACTATCGGATCATCCTGGCGGCACTAAAGGGACTGAATTCGGGGTATGAGAACGGCCGCGCGGAAGCGGCCTTGGCGAAACTGCGGGCTTGGGCCCCCGCGGTCGCGCGGGAGGAAGCCGCCGTTCAGCTCGATCTCGGGGCGGCGGCGGAAGGAGATGCGGTTCGCAGCGCCATGTCGATGCTCGAAACGGAGATCCGGCGCAAAACCGCCGTTCAATTCGCTTACGTAGACGCTTCCAACCGGTCTACCGAGCGGGAGGTCGAGCCTGTCCTGCTGACCTATCGCTGGTACGCTTGGTACTTGCTTGGCTTCTGCCGGAACAAGCAGGACTACCGGCTGTTCCGCCTTTCCCGCAAGCGCGGTTCACTGAGCCGTCGGCAGGTCAGCTTGAGATGGAGTTCACCGTGCCGGAGCAGGAGCGGGGCTGGTTTGCCGCTTTGCTGTCGTTTGGCTCCCATATCACGGTAATTGGACCGGATGCGCTCCGGCAAAGGCTGCTCGACCATGCCAAGCAGCTCGTCTCCCATTATGAATCTGCCCATGCTGAGAAATAACGACAGACAGGTGTCGGATATGGAGCGGTAGGATTAAAGCGAATTCATCCCGAAAGGAAGAGATGCCCATGTCCGCGCAACCGCCTCAAGCCGCTCCTTATGAAGTCTGTCCTGTTTACGAAAGCGATCTTTTCCAGTATCGTCTGGTCCGCCCGGGCGATGCTCAAGATCTCCTTGCTTGTTATTCTGATCCGGTCGCCAATGCGTTCTTCAACGCCGACAACTGCCATAGCTCCTTCTTCTATTCCACCGTAGACGACATGCGGGATTGCATCCGCTCCTGGCTGGAGGAATACCGGCTTGGCCGGTACGTTCGGTTTGCCGTAGTCGAGAAGCGGTCCGGCATAGCCGCGGGAACACTGGAATGCTTCGCCCGGCCGGAGACCGTCGAAGGCATCGGCCGGATCGGCATCCTGAGGATCGATCTGGCTACCCAGATCGAAACGACCGAGGCGATCCGGGAAATTCTGCGAATGGTAGACACGCATTGGTTCGCATTGTTCGGCGTGGCTGGAATGCTCACGAAAGCCATTCCCGCAGCGGCAAAGCGGATCGCCGCTCTCGATGCGGAGGGGTACCGGCCGGTACGGAACAGCCTTGTGCCCTTTGAGCATTATTACCTGAAAGTGCGATAGCTAGTGACGTAACGGACATTTGAGGCGCTTAACCGACCGAAATCGTCCCACCCTGTTTGAAACGGACATCCGGGACGTTTAGAGTCAGAATTTTGCCGGTAGAGGGAGACATCATGAGCTAAGCGTCGCTAAAGTCCGTTAACTCGTCAGCAGCATGAATTTTGCGATGTAACGGTCGCTCATGTCCGTTATATGATTCAGCCCGTTAGCCAGTCTCAGACATTCTTCTTCCTGACCAGCATGAACGCGAGACCGCCGAGAATGAGCGCGACCGCGATGAAGGGCTGGCCCATGATCGTCCGACTGAACAGCGCCTGCACCGTGAAGACCGAGAAAAACAGCAAGGAGATCACGACGAGGATGTTGATCGGGATGAGCAGCCATTTGTTCCGCCCGCCAAACCAGTAGAACTCGGCGAGGCCGACGGCGGGAGCGAGAATGAACCCGGGCCAGGAGGTTCCCCAATCCCCCGTCAGCATGGAAATCTGGCAGACGAGACCGACCGTTAGCAGAATTCCTCCCGGAATAAGCAGCCCCGCTCCGCGGCGCTTCGTCATGGAGAAAAACATCCAGTGAAAGAACAAGCCGAGCGGAATGATGAAGAGAGTCGCCCAGAACGTTCCGAACAGGGAGCCCGCGCTGAGTTCCCCGCCCTTGTTCAGAATCAGATAAGCCCCGAGCAAAATCAAAACCGGACCGATGATGGTGCGTTTGTTCATGATATTCCCCCCCGCGACCTGGTAATCCCTGTCCTTAAGATTACCAGTTCCGCAGGAACGCGTCATCCATCTTAAGTCAAGAGAAAAGACTGGACCAAAGGCCAGGAACCTTGCGGTAAGCGCTGCTGCCGGGCAAGCGCTTGGTTGTATCGGACGGCTTGCGCGGAACCGTCCGGAGCGGGGCCAACCACTCCGGAACCTCGCTTCGCTCCTCGCCGCAGACCGCCAGCGAATAGCCGCCGGACAAGGCGTAATGGGAAAAGCAGAGGTCGCGCGTCTCCTGGTTTCCCGCCAGGTGCGGGAAGCTCTCCTCCCCTTGAAGCTTCGGGGCGCGGTCCTCATCGGTCCGGCTCCGACCGGAGAAATTCAGCTCGCAGAGGCTGACTTCCCCGATGCCGGCGCCGGTATATTTCAGATAGGCTTCCTTCAAGGTCCAATACCGGAAAAATAACCCTCGGCGCGATTCCTCCGTGACCGCCTCCCGCCACTCCTCCCGCTCGCCTTCCGCCAGGCACTCGGGAATGAGCTCCTCCATCACGGGGCGGACCTTTTCCACATCGACGCCGATTTTGCCGGAAGACGTAACGGCCACTGCGACAACCCCCCCGGAATGGGAGACCGAGAAATCACCCTCCCAGCCGGGTGCGTCCAAAAAGGGCTTGCCGCCTTGGCTGCGCTTCAACTCCCCTTCTCTGTGAAACCGAAAGCGAATGAGAGACTTGGCCAAGGTATAGCCGACAAGGGATGCGGCCAGTTCCTGCTTGCTGCCGTACAGGCGGAGAGCCTTGATCTCCCGGTCCGACAGCAGCGACAGCAGCCCCTCGTTCTCCATCGTCCAATCTTCTATGGACACCGCAACCAGACAAGATTTCATCGCCTGTCCAAGCCTCCTTCGGGAAAATAACCCATCCTCACGGCATGCTCGATCAACCGCGCCACATATTCCCGGTCAGGCGCCGGGCAAGCCGTCTTCCCGCCCGGAAGCCGGGAGACCGTATGCGGGCATGCGTACCGCCAAGGCAGCTCCTTGGCTCCGTCGCCTTCGAGATGCGCCATGGCCAATTCCATTCCTTCGCGGTCCTTCTCCTCGCCCGGGCTCAGCAGCCATTTCTCATACTCGTTCTTCTCCATCCACTCGACGGCATACCCTTCGCCACGAAACATGTCGACGAGTTGCTCGTAGGAGATCGGCTGCGGATTGCAGATATGGTACAGGCGTCCCTCGTTGTCCGGCTGCAGCGCCAGATGGGCGATGGACCAGCCGGCGTAATCGATCGGGGTGATGTCCACCTCCCAGCGAACCCGGGGCGTCCGGCCCAGCAGGAGCATGGCTTTCAGCATGCGATAGAAGGCGTTGCCGTCCATGTTGCGCTGAAAGCGCCCGGTGGCGGAATCGCAGCACAGATTGCCGACCCGATAGACGGTGGCGGGAACCCGGCCGGACTCCCCGGCTTGGATCACCAGCTTCTCCGCCTCCAGCTTGCTGCCCGTGTAAACATTGTCCACGCCGGCGGAATAATCGTATCCGCCGCCGGTGGTGAAAGCTTCCCACTTGCCGGCCAAGGCCAGCTCCTCCGGAATCCCCATCGTCGAGACGAAGTGAAAGCGGACGCCCGGCCGGGAAGCGGCCAACTCCAGCAGCCGGCGCGTGCTGTCGATATTGGTGCGGGTGAAGTGGTCCTGGCTGCCGAAATGGCGAACCTCCGCGCCGCAATGAAGGATGAGGTTCACGCCGGCCATCAGCCTTGCGAGCTCGCCCTCGTCCATGCCCAGTCCGTCCGCTTCCAGATCCCCTTCCACGGCGGTCACCCGGCTGGCCATCAGCTCCCTCGCTTCCGCGCCGAAGTATTCCTCCATCCGCTCGGCAAGCCGCTCGTAAGCGGAGGATGCGCCTTGCTTGCGCACCAGGCAGATAACGGCGGCTTCCGGCTTCTTCAGCAGCTCGTACAGCAGGCGCGAGCCCAAATAGCCCGTTGCCCCGGTGAGGAATACATGCGGGTGGTCCAGCGGCGGAAGCGCGGGTTGCTCCGGCCCGAACCGCACCGGATATTCGGCCAGTTCGCCGATCTCCGTTTCCGCCGCTGCCGCCGCTTCCGCTTGAGCCGCAGCCGTCTCGGTCAGCGAACCGATTCGCTCGGCCATGCTTTCTACGGTCGGATGAGCATAAAAGTCAGCGATTCTCAGCTGCGGGTACCGCGGCTTCAACAGGACGAGAGTCTCCAGAATCTTCAAGGAATAGCCGCCCGAAACGAAGAAGTCGTCGCGGATTCCGATGCTGCCGAGGCCCAGCGCCTGAGCCCAGGCTTCGGCGATCTCCTGCTCCAGCGGATTGCGGGGAGCCTCGTAATGGCTGCCAAGCGGCTCGTCTTCCCCCGGTCCCATCCCCGCCAGAGCCTTGCGGTCGACCTTGCGATTCGGGGACAGCGGGAAATCGTCCAGCCGGCGGAAATGCTTAGGAATCATATAAGAGGGCAATTTCTGCGCCAGATAGTCGACGAGCTCCTCTCTTGAACCCTTCTTGCCGGCCTTCAGCGTATAGAAGGCGGTGAGCATCTTGCTTCCATCCGTGTCCGTCATCGCCACCACGGCGCATTCGTTGATGGCTTCATGCTTCACCAGTTGGTTCTCGATCTCCCCAATTTCAATGCGGAAGCCGCGGATTTTGACCTGGTTGTCGCGCCGTCCGGCATACTCGAGCTCTCCTTCCGCGCTGAGCCGAGCTAAATCCCCCGTCCGGTAAAATCGCTTGCCCGAGGAAGGGCGAAACGGGTCAGGGATGAACGCTTCTCTCGTCTTCTCCGGCTGTTTGAGATAGCCGATGCCGACTCCCGGCGATTCGATGATCAGTTCGCCGATCACCCCGGGCGGGCACAAGCGGTTCAGCTCGTTGACGACATACACGCGGTAATTCGCCAGCGGTCTGCCGATCGGGACGACAGCGACATGCTCAGGCAAGGGGTAGTCGACCGTATGCGTGGTCGTGACCGAGGTGCATTCGGTGGGCCCGTAGACATTGACTATCGCCGTGTCGATTCCCAGCTTCTGCTGGAACAGCCGCACCGACTGCCCCTGCAGGGCTTCTCCTCCGAGCAGCAGATTCTTCACGGTGCTGTACCGGTCCGCCGCTTCCCGGGGGAGATGGGCCGCGAGGCGGCTGAAGAAGACGGGAGGGAGAATTCCGATCTGGGTAGCCTGAGCCCCGGCGATCGCCGCCGTGAAGGATTCGACCGAAAAGCGCTCTTCATCCTCGAGAAGATGCAGGTGAGCGCCGAGCAAGAGAGCGCCGAACAGGTCGAACACAGAAGCGTCGAAGCTGAATGTCGAATACTGCGCGATGATGTCCGATTCGTTCCAGCCGAGCAGCCGGCGGATGCCCGCAACCAGATTGACCACGGCGCGATGGGGAATCATCGCTCCTTTGGGCGTGCCGGTGGATCCGGATGTATAGATGAGATAAGCGATCGATTCCGCCGCGGCAAGCTCTTCCCTCCATTCGAGGGGGGAGTCCGAGCTCGCTTCCTCTGGATTCAGGATGCGCAGCTTGAGATTCTGACCTTCGGCAAGCTCCTTCATCCGCTTCCCGAGAGATGAACTGGCGATGGCGAAGCGGGCTCCCGTATCCTTGATGATGTAGGCGTTGCGGTCGGCCGGATGGGTGGGATCGACCGGAACGTACGAGCCTCCGGCTTTCAGAATTCCGAACAGGGAGACGACGGACGCGATGCTTCGTTCCATGTAGAGGACGACCGGCTCTCCCGGCTTCATGCCTTCGCTGAGCAGATAGGCGGCAAGCTGGTCGGACTCGTCGTTCAGTTCCCGATAGGTACGGAAATCTCCGCCGCAGGACAGGGCGAGCCGGTTGGCGCAGCGGCAGGCGGTTTCCCGGAACCAGGAGGTGATGGTCCGCCGTTCCGGAACGGGTTCCGCCGTCGCGTTCAGCCGCGAGTAGGCCCAGTTATCCTGGGGAGACAGGATGTCCACGCTCGCGATGATCCGCTTCGGATCGGCCAAGCCGGCTTGGGCCAGCTTTCTCATATACCGGAGGTACCGTTCCATGGTCGCTTTCGAGAAACGTTCCGGGTAATAAGCAGCCGTCAGCACCCACCCATAGTCCTCGCGGTCAAGCCACAGCCGGATTCCGTCTTCGCCCGGCAGCCCCTCTGTTCCATAGAGCATGGAATATCCTGGATTGGGAGCGGCGGCAAGCTTCTGCCCTCCGGCCTCGTTCTCGCCGGCAAGCCGCCTTGCCTGTTCTTGAACCTGGCGGAACAGCGCTTGAAAGGTCATCTCCTTGCTGCAGGAAACGCGAAGAGGAGCATAACCGCCGTCCTTCGTCTGGATGCCGATCAGGAGATCGGACTCAAGCGTCATCCGCTGCAGAAAACCGAGATAAAGCGTCAATACCCCGGTCAGCAGAGCACCCTGGCTGTTCAAGCGTGCCAAGCCTGCGCTTTCCTTGTCATCCCCATGGATTCGGAGAGACACCGCCGCCATTCGGGCGCCCGCTGGCCGCCTGGGGTAATCCGCCGGCAGCGCCAATTGGGGCAAAAGCTCGGCGAGCTCCGGAAGCCAGCCCGTTCGTTTTCCTTCCCTATGCGCCAATACAGCTTTCATCTCCGCATCCATCCTTCGCTTATGGAATCGTCATTACCCGCGTTACCCCGCGTTCTTCATGTCCTTCTAAACGGCTAGGTCCTTGATCAGAACCTTCAATTCTTCGGATATCTGGTTCAGGTGATCCGCCGAGGTCACGATCCGGTTGAAAGCGGTCCGCTGATCAACGGCGCGGTTTCTCATATCGGTGGAAAGGGAGGCATTCTGCTCGGCCAGTCCGGACAGTTGCTTAAAGGAATAGGAAATTTGTTCGGTTTCCGCGACCATCTGCTCCGTAGCGGCGGATACTTCCTGGGCCTGAGTGGTTACTTGATCGGTCGCTGAGAGAATTTCGCTGAAGAGGGTGCCGGTTTCTCTTACGATCCCGATGCCTGCCTCGACGTTCCGTTCGCCCTCCACAATGGATTCCACCGCCTGGTGAATCTCCCTCCGAATGTGGGCGACCAGCTCGGCGATCTGCTCGGCCGACTTCTTCGATTCTTCCGAGAGCTTCTTGACTTCATTGGCCACCACCGCGAACCCTCTGCCGTTCTCTCCTGCGCGAGCGGCTTCGATGCTGGCATTCAGAGACAGCAGGCTGGTCTGTGCGGCAATCTGGGTAATCACTTGGACGATCTCGCCGATCTCCTCGGAACGCCGCTGCAATTGATCCATCAGCTCAACGGAACTCTTGACCGATTCATGGATCGAGTTCATCTGATTGATGACCTGCTCGACATTGCGATTGCCTTTCTCCGATTGCAGCATCATCCGGGTCGAGGTCTCCGACAGCTCCGCCGTATTGCCGGCGATGGTCTGGACACCTGTCGCAATCTCCTCCAGAGAAGTGGCGCTCTCAGTGATGGCGACGCTCTGTTGATCGATCCGTTCCGACATCAGCTCGATGTGGCCGGTCATTTCCCCCGTGCTTTGGCTGCCTTCCTCCACCGTGGCAAACAACTGCTCCGACTGGTCCGCCGACTGGATCGACACGCCCTTGATCGTCGTGACGAGCGTGCCGATCTGCTCGACCGTCTTGTTGAACCGGGCGTTCACCTGGCCCAGCTCATCTTCGCTTTCCTTCAAGCGGACGAAGAAATCGCCCTTGCTGAAGCGTTCCAGCCCTCGCATGAGATCCTGAACGGGAGCGAAGGTCCGGCGATTGGTGAAATACTGAAGGATCAGGATCACCAGCAGGGTCAACGCAAGCGCCGTGGTGGTTTTGACGAGCAGTTCCCGCTTGCCGGTGATGATCAGGCTGGCGTCCACATCCATTCCGACATAGGCGTAAACTTCGCCTTTGCTGTCGAGATAGGGGTAGAGAACCGTCAGCCAGGAGCCGAATTCGTCCTTGTAGATCTTGGTGAAGCTGATCTGCTTCGTATTGATCATCGAGCGCACTCCGTCGGCGTGGATTGTGGGCTGCTCGTAGAAGTCTCCCAGCTTCATTTTGGCGTCGGCGAAGGATTTGAGGAGGGCGGTCGGAAAGGAGATCATCGATGTCTTGTTGGAATCTTTCAGCTCCGAACCGAAGATATAGCCTTGAGCGATATTCGGATGCGTGGCGGACAATTGGTCGAAGCGCTCCGTCAATTTCTTCTGGATCGGCGAATTCGGATCGCGATTCGCTTTGGCCTGCGCCACATCGTCCGGCGAGATCGTCTTGACGAAGGATTCCATCGTCTTCTGCGACTCCGAGCGAAGCTGCTTCATCATCAAGCTGCTTTCAAGATAATAACTGTAGGTAATTAGGACGAGACCGGTCAGGAAGATATAGACGCTGGTAGCCAGCATGTTCCTTCCGGCGATCGTCCTCTTTCGAGTTGCTTTCCCTTGCACGTTCTTAATAGAATCCCCTGATTTAACCATGTTTGAGCTCCTTCGATCGCATTTTTAAATAAAAAAAAGTGAACCAGAGGGCTAATCAAGCCGTAGTTCACCAATTTGCGTAGATAAAGCGTGCAACTGGCTGACATTTCCATAAAGGAAGTAGTCCCTATAGCTTTGCGTCACTACCTTTCGATAGTTTTGCCGAATATTCAATTTTGAGAGGAAGAATGGGTCTTCCGGTTAACCTGAAAATTATCCTGCTTGGACTAACTTACCACGTTTTTCCTCAGAAGACTAGTCCCCTTGGAAGTTTTTCCACAAATGGCCTCTTGCACGAATTTGGGCAGCTCTATATCAACCAAGTCCAAAGGCCCAACAAAACCCTCACAAGGATAGGTTTGACTATTTCATTAAATTGTATAAAATATAATTGAACAATTGATTCGAAGCTCAGTAAATCCAGGAAGGGAGGCATTAATCCATGAATGTGTACGATTATGAAGTGAAGACGATCCGCGGCGAAAAGACTACACTGACTCCTTACCGGGGCCAGGCGCTCCTCATCGTGAACACAGCCACCAAGTGCGGCTTCGCCCCCCAGTTCAAGGGACTCGAGAAGCTCTACCAGGACTATAAGGCTCAGGGCTTCTCGGTGCTCGGCTTCCCGAGCTCCCAGTTCCTCAACCAGGAGCTGGCCGAGGACAGCCAGATCGCGGAAGCCTGCGAACTGAATCACGGCGTGACCTTCCCCCTCTATGCCAAGATCGACGTAAAGGGACAGGACGCCCATCCGCTGTTTCAGTACCTGACGAAAGAGGCCCCCGGCCTATTCGGTTCCCGCACCATCAAGTGGAATTTCACCAAGTTCCTCATTGACCGGGAAGGGCGCGTCGTCCGCCGCTTCGCTCCCAAGGACACGCCGGAGAAAATCGAGAGCTCCGTTCGCAAGCTGCTCTCTCCGGCAAAGTGAGCGCGGCATAAAGTAGGGCAGCACGAGGGCGGCACTAAGTGAGAGCGGCTTAAGGGTAACGCCTATCGGCGTCTTTTTTTGACGCCAGACGCTTGCCGGTGAAATCTCCAGAAAACAAATCCCGGCGCAGACGGCCTCAGGCATGGCGAAGATCTGTCGCCTGACCGAGAGGCCGGCCGGAATCCCCTGCGATTCCCTCGATGAGAATTGCGGGAAAAATTACCGCTATTTCCGACTGCTCTCCATATTCTTCGAAATTGCAGGAAAAATTACCGTTATTCTCACGAATTCTTCTCATAAGGGTGATATTCGAGAATTAGCGGGCAAAATCTCCGTTATTTTCCGCCTAAGTAGGCAGCGATAGAAAACAACGGGCCGAATTACCGTTATTCTCTGCCCCCTACTCAATTTGATTTTTATACCTTCTGAAATTTTAATAAAAAAGACATTTCTCCATCGCCAGCCATTGGAGAGATGCCTCTTTTTTATTCTTCATTCGACGCCGCGATCCGACTCAGCCAATAAGTTAACCCGCCTTGCTGCAGCTGCCTTTTGGCCGAGGTGATTTCTTCCGCGCCCTCCCGCATATTTGCGAGAATCGACTCATGGAACGCCTGCAGATGTGGCAGCTTCAGCCCGTCGAAATCGGCTTCCTCGTATAGCCGGGCGGCAATGCCGCTATAGGTCGTCAGCCCTTCGTCGACATAGAGGAAGGTCCTCAGCTCCTCCTCCGAGACCGGCGCGTCGGCAGGCAGGCCGTTCTCCGCCCGATAATGGGCAAGCAGGCTGTTGTAACTGCCTTCCGCCAGATCGGACTGCCAATCCGCCCAGTCGTCCGCCATCTGCAAGGCGACGAGCGCTCCCTCCACCAAGCGGGAGACCCGGGGGATGTTCGCAGCTTGTCCGGCCAGCAGCAAAGCCGCCGTGCTGCACAGCTTCAGGGGGGCCGATTTCGCGGCGATTTGCAGCGGGTCGCGCACGAAGAAATTGTCGGCTCCTTCCCGCGTCACGCCAACCGCCCATTCCCTCACATAGGTCCGATAGTAGTCCCAAAAAGGAGATTCTCCCGGGAACAGCCGGGAATAGGCCCTGTGGAACTCGCTGTAGCACAGATTGGCGATCGGCAGGCTCCGGCAAGCCTTGGGATCGGCTGTGTCCATAATGTCGTCTTGAATAAAGAAGTACAGCATGATGAAAATGTTCCCAACCGCCATCTCCCGGCAGCATTCCGCGTCCAGCCCGCACTGTTCCATGAGCCAGTAGGGAAGCAGATAACAGATGCGGTTCTTTCCTCCCTCTCCGCTCTCCAACGGGTTGGACTTGTGCAGATAGGCATGCCCTTGACCGCGCAGATACTCGGGGAAGTCGTCAATTCTTCTGCGGCTTTCGTCAAAAGTCTCTTGCATTTCGGAGGAAAATGAGTCTCCCATCCGCATCCTTCCCTCTTCCTTCCTAAAAAAAAGTGAAAAAAGTCCCCTATGTACAAAAGTTTCCCTGGAATATCCAGAATTAATGTGCTATATTTCTAGCAGAAACACCAAATTATGCTGAAAGGGTGATTCCATTGTCAAACGCAATCGCATTGCAATCGCAAGTGATTCAACGTGCCTGGAAAGATCCGGATTTCAAGCAGAAGCTGTTGTCTGATCCCAAAGCGGCCATTCAAGAATCTCTCGGCATCTCGCTTCCCGGTCACCTGAAGTTGAAGACAGTGGAAGAAACCGCAGATGAAATGGTTCTCGTTCTTCCGGCCAGTCCGGCAGCAGTACTGAAAACGGATGCAACACCTCAAGCCGCTTGGGAATAAACCCCATCAGTCATTAGCATGTTTGTCAGTCTCAGGAACAGCGGAAGGATTCGGAGCCTTCGGGAGTCGGATCAGCGCCTCTGTTCCTTTTCCTTTTTGACTCTTAAAGTGAATCGAGCCTTTCATCGCTTCGATAATCCGAAATGTCACCATAAGACCGAGCCCCGTGCCCTTGGTCTTGTTGGAAAAATACGGCTCCCCGAGCCGGGCGATCTCTTCATCGCTCATTCCCTCTCCGTTATCCTTGATGCTGATCAAGATATCCTCGCCGCTCGAGCGAGCTGTAATCTCAACCACACCCTCTTCTTTAAACGCTTCTATGCTGTTCTTGACGATATTCACGATCGCTTGCTTAAATTTGGGCGGATTTCCTTTTGTAAGAAGGGTATCGGGAATTGTGATGCTGAGCCTTCCCCCTTGCAAGTGGGCAAGCGGTTGAAGGATGTTGTCCACCTGCTCAAACTCGGCCGCAAGGTTTAACGTCACCACATCCTCGATACCCGGTTTGGCGAAGGTGAGATAATCGGTAATGATATTCGCGGCCCGGTCGAGCTCGTTCAGCGCCAGCTTGACATAGGTTTTATCGGTTGCACTCGAATACTTTCCATCGAGCAGCTGCAGAAATCCCCTTGTGACCTGCAACGGATTTCGCACTTCGTGGGCAACGGAAGCCGCCAGCTCGCTGATGATATCCATCTTCTCGGAACGCTGCAATTCGTTGTTGAACAGTTCAAGTTCTTTCGAATACCTCACAAGCTGCTGATAATTAAGGGCAACTGTCCGACCTACGATCACTACCAAAGCAAAGATAAAGCCCAGCATGCCCCATTTCCAATAATGAATCTCATAATTTTTATCATTCAGATAGTACCATACTATTTCCACCAAACCTATCGACACAAACAAAGTGAACCCCACCGTGAAAATAATAGCGTCTTTGTTGCCCTTATGTACATACATGATAGAGCTTGCCAGGAACAGGATAAACTGAATAATCATGATATAGCCCAGCAAATTCAATGTAAATAATATATAAATCCGATCCAAATGAGCGCCAAAGAAAACCATCAACCCGCTTAATAGCACACACAGACTCGAATAGAAGGTTTGGAATTTGCGAAATCTTCGGATGACCGAGTATTTCCCCGGGCCGAATACATTCTCAAAAAATATTGTCAGCATGAGCAGCCCGATTGCCATAGAAGCATCATAGATAAAAGACAACGCCTGCCCTAGTGCACGATTTTGGAAATGCGAGATCACATTTCTATTTCAAAAAAACATCTGGACACCGAGGAAAACAGCAGGTAAGGTAAGAGGAAAACCTTACCTAATTTGAAGGGAACGATCTCAATGCCT